>Ga0182210_1000080_pt1 | contig 17921 bp, 4 predicted proteins | sample G5R1MG_19_FD_129670 | JGI IMG/M metagenome (GOLD analysis project Ga0182210, IMG submission 129670) | Switchgrass phyllosphere microbial communities from Michigan, USA - G5R1_MAIN_03OCT2016_LD1 MG | ecosystem: Host-associated > Plants > Phyllosphere > Phylloplane/Leaf | place: USA: Michigan... | reverse complement strand
GCGCGGGTGTCGTCGAGATCAAGGCGGCCGAGAAGGTCGCGATCGCGCCGACCGTGGGCGGCGTCGCGATCAGCCTGTCGCCGACCGGCGGCGCGGCCTCGCTCGGCGTGATCGCGGTGCTGTCGCAGAGCAAGGTCGCGCTGCTGAAGGCGCCGACCGTCAAGGCGAGCAGCGTCACGGTCGATGCGACCGGATACAACCAGATCGACGCGTTCCAGCTGGGCGTTGCGGTCGGCGGCGTCGGCTACGGGGCCAACGTCACCTATCTCGGCATCGGCGAGATCAGCGATCGCGGGGCGCTGACCGCGGCGAAGGGCGAGGAGAGCTCCGACGCCAAGGTTGCCGAGAATGCCGGGTCGAAGCAGAGCGGCGGCAACAAGAACATGGACCAGCTGGCCGCCGGCGGCAGCCGCTCGGGCGGGCAGGTCGCCGGCCAGACCAGCAACGTCACCACCAGCGGACAGCAGTCGAAGGCCGCGGGCGATACCTCGGGCCGCCTTGCCTTCACGCAGGCCGCGGGCGGCACCGCCCCCGCGGGCGCCGCGGCCGATCTGGGCCAGGCGCGGACCAACGCCGCGGTCTCGGCGACCGGGGCGGGCGGCGGCACGTCGACGATCGATGCGGGCAACGTCACGATCGGCAGCAACGCCAACCTGCTGTCGCGGTCGACCAACGTCCAGGGCACCGGCGGCATCGTCGCCGCGGGCGCGACCATCGCGATCACGCGCAACGGCGCCAAGAGCTTCGCCAGCATCGGCGACGCGAGCGTCGCGAACGGCAGCAACATCGCCGTCACCGGCGGCACCTTGTCGCTGACCGCCGATACCGGCCAGAACCGCGCCGCGGGCGCACCGAGCAGCGACGCACCGAACAAGGCGGCCGAGGCGAACATCTATGCCGGCAGCGTCGGCGCGGGCGCGCTGTCGGTCGGCGTCGCCGACGTCAAGCTGGGCAGTACCGCGCAGGCGACCTCCGCCGGGCGGCTGTCCTTCACCAACGCCGCGATCAAGGCGACCGACACGACCGAGGCGCGCAGCTTCGCGGTCGGCGCGGTCGCCGGCGGCGCGGCGGTCAACGTCGTCGTCGCCAACGCCAATAAGACCGGCACCGTCAACGCGCTGCTGTCGAACCGCGCGGTGACCACCAATGGCATCACCGTCCACGCCAACGCGCTGGGCGGCGCCAGCGCCTCGTCCTACGCCGGATCGGGCGGGATCATCTTCGCGGGCAACGCGGCGGTGGCGGAGGCGGTCGACAAGCGCAATGTGCTGGCGCAGGTCGCCGAGAACAGCGTGATCATCGGCGGCGCCACGGTGCGCGCGTCGAGCACGCCCAAGGTCGATGCCCGCTCGCTGGGCGTCGCCATCTCCGGCGGGATCGCGGCGGGCGCCAGCGTCGCCAACGCGACCGCCTCGGGCACCGTCAAGGCATCGGTCGGCGAGCGCGGCGACGTGTCGGGCGCGCTGACGATCGTCGCGGAGGTCCTGAAGCCGTCGGGCGAGAACGTGTCGGCCAACGCCAGCGGCAGCGCGGGCGGCTATCTGGCCGCCGCGAACGGCGCATCGGCGATCGCCGACACCACGATCGACACCAGCGCGATCCTGGGCGAGAATATCGAGGGCAGTGCGGGCGCCGGCGTCAAGCAGGACGGCACGCTGACCGTCAAGGCGACGCGCAACATCGCCGCCTATTCGGAATCGACCGGTGTCACCGCGGCGGGTCTGCTCGCGGTCGGCGTGCAGCGCGCCGAGACCAAGTCGAGCGGCCTCACCAAGGCGGTCGTCGACAATGTCGACGGATCGAACCGCAGCATGTTGGCGGATGCGACGATCACCGCCGATGCGCTCGACACCAACCGCGCGGTCGTCAAGGCGGGCGCGGGCGGCCTCGGCGCTGGCCTTGCGGCGATGGCGCTGACGCAGAGCAACGGCAACGCGCTGGCGGCGATCACGCCCGCCGCGGACAAGGCGTTCCAGGCAGGCAAGCTGACCGTCACCGCCACCGCGCGCGCCAACTACAAGGCCGACAGCGACTCGGTACTCGCCTCCGCGGTCGGCGCGTCGGGCACCACGTCCGAGAACCGCGTCACCGGCAACGCGACGGTCAACATCGGGCGCGAAACCGGCACGACCACGCTGGGCGGCGGCAGCAAGCTCTATGCCGGCGCGTTCGAGATCAGGGCGGAGAACAAGGTCGGCGACGGCGCCAACAGCGACGGCGGCTCGGCCGAGGGTGCAGGCGGCGGCGTCGTCACCGGATCGGCGGCGCTGAGCAAGACCGTGCTCAACCAGACCGCGACCACCAACCTCGCCAACGGCCTGACGCTGCGCCAGTACGGCTATGCGACGGAAGGCGGCTGGAAGGACAACACGATCGCCACCGCGATCGATGCGGCGTCCTCGACCAACCGGCGCCAGTCGGTGACGCTGACGGTCGGCGGGCTGATGCAGTTGCCGTTCGGCGAGGTCAGTGCGACCTACAACGCCACCAATGCCGTCAACGTCGGCAACAACGTGCTGATCCGCGGCGATCAGGGCATCAACATCGGCACCAACCTGTACCAGAACACGCAGGATACCTCGGCCGTCCAGGTCTATGGTCTGGCGTCGGTCGGCGGCGGGCGCGTCAACGCGACCTCGAACGCCAACCAGTCGATCAGCATCGGCGACGGCGGCATGATCGAATCGCTGATGGACATCAACGTCCGCACCGGCAGCAGCGCCAAGGCAGGCTCGCCCGACGCGATCCGGATCACGACCCAGGCCGACACCTTCAACCAGACGCTGATCCCGCTCAGCACCGAGGCGAAGGCGTCGAGCACGATCAACGGCACCAACACGCTCAACCTGGGCAACGGCACGATCCGTTCGGGCCGCGACGTCACGATCTCGGCGATGCCCGCCGATGCGCAGCCCTCCGCCTCGGGCACCGGCCACAACCCGTATCTGACGCTGTTCAGCGTCACGACGGGCAGCGGCGACACCAAGGCCGACACCAGCGGCAAGGTCGTGCTGGACGGCATGAAGCTGATCGCGGGCTATCTGTCCGATCGCAAGATCACGGTGACCAGCGGCGGTGTGACGCTGTACGATGCGGGCGATCGCAAGATCGTCAACGGCGTCGACACGGCCAACCTCGACAGTGATCGCCTCGGCCAGTTCGACACCGCGGCGGGCAGTTTCAGCACGATCCAGTACCTCTCGGCCGAGATCGCCAAGCTCGAAAAGGCGGCGTCCGACGCCAATCTGCCCGGGATCAGCGATCCCGCGACCGCGAGCGATCCCGCCGCGGCGCGCGAGCAGATCAACGCGCTCGGCTCGCAGTACGAGCTGCTCGCGCAGCTCGGCACGCTGTACGAGACGCGCATCGCACTGATCGCGAACGGCGACCGGGCGGACACGGTCCGTGCCGCGACCGTGATCGGCGGCACGATGGTGAACGGCGCAATCGGTGGCCGCGGCATCTTCGCGGCGGGCGGCGTCATCAACCTCAACACCGACCAGGTGGTGAAGGGCGCGCGCACGCCGACCCTGACCGCCAATGGCGGCGGCAAGGTGACGATCGACAACGCCACCAGCCGCGACGTCATCCTCGGCCAGATCTTCGTGCCGATGAAGTCGGCCGGCGCCATCACCTTCGCGGGCAAGGCCAAGTCGCTCGACGGGATCACGACGCCCAACCTGCCCTCGGGCGCCGACGCGGCGCAGGGGCTGGTCGCGGTCAAGACCGGCGCGACCCGGTCGGACATCATCGTGCTGGGCGAGGTGCAGAATATCGGTGGCGCGTTCACCGCCTCGACGCCGGCCGGCAACTATGCGCAGTTCGGCGAGGTCAACGTCGCCAGCTTCGCGGCCGATGCGCCGACCGGGCTGTTCACCGTCTCGGACGTCAACGGCAAGTTCTCGCAAGGCCAGCCACTGTCGTACTTCTACGGCAATTACGGCGTCTCGCTGTACGGCGGCGTGTCCAACGGCAATCCGACCTTCAACAACGGCAGCGCGGTCCTGACCGCCGACGCGGCGTCCGACTTCATGGCAAGCTGGGCGGCCGCAAAGCGGTTCGGGGTCGAGAACGACGCGAACTTCGGCATCATCAAGCAGAAGTACGAGGCCGAATACGGCGGCACCGGCAACCTGATGTACGACCTGTTCATCGGCGAACCGGGCAACAAGACGACCTCCTCCGGCGGCGCGAAGCGCGACGGCCTGAACGTCGTTGTCTGGAGCTCGTGCTCGAAGACGTGCGAGTTCTTCAGTAACGACGGCGACCTGGGCGGCGACCAGGGCGGCAACTATGTCGGCCTGGGCTTCGACGGCGACAAGGGCGCGGCCTTCCCCGACCATTACTTCTACACCACCCGGACCCCGAACTATTACGGTACCGTCACGGTCGGCACCCCGACGCCCGGCGTCGGCAACACGCTGACCAACACCTACCCGCGTACCACCGCATCCACCGATCAGAAGGCGCGGATCACCGCCACCAACGTGTTCATCACCGCGGCGACGGTCGATATCTCGGGCGAGATCGTCGCGGGCCCAACCAAGACGCGAACGCTGGGCATCACGAACACCGTCGGCAACGTCTTCGGTGGATCGTCGAGCTTCGGCCAAGCGATGGCGCAGGCAAGCGGCAACGAAGTCAATCTGCGCAATGGCAGCGGCATCTTCAATGCGGCGGCCGCCGGCAATATCGGCGCGCAGTTCATCCGCACCGGCGTCGATGGGTCGGGCAACGCGCTCGGCTACATCCAGGTCGACGACGTGGCGGCGGGCGCGGGCGGCACGATCACCATCGCGGGCAAGATTCTCAACACCAATCCGCTCAGCAACAATGCAGGGTTGGGCGGCAAGCTCAAGGTGATGAACGGCTACGGCACGATCAACGTCGTCAACGACACGCCGTACGAGATCAAGCTCGGCACGCTCAATTCGGGTGTCCAGGTCGAGGGGCGGATCACGCTGCGCGACAAGGACGGCCCGACCACGGTCTTCACCAGCGCGTCGGGTGGCCAGGTCAGCAAGCAGGTGTTCACCAACGGCGTCGCGGGTACGCCCGAACTGATGGGCGCGCAGGGTACCTCCGACGCGAACCCGCTGATCTACCAGCCGACCGGCAACTGGTATTACGTCTGGCAGGACAGCCGCACGATCGTGCGCGACATCAGTGCCGAGAATCGCATCTGGCTGCGCACGGTATCCCCATGGCGGTGGGCGGACGGTGGTTCGGCACCGCAGGCCGGCAGCTACATCAATCTCGATACGGTTTATGCCGACTGGCAGCTTGGCGGGCGTGCCAAGGATGCGCTGAACGGTAGCACGACGACCGGGTACGCGCAGGTTCTCTACGGCTCCGGCATCTCAACCCAGGACACGAGCACACTCTTCAGCGGCAATCGACATGGCTGGGACGTGCCCTATCAGGCGACGCTGAATACCGAGACCGCGGTACGCGCGACCTATCCGATCAAGATCGTGTTCGATCAGGCATCGGGCGGCGGGCTCAACGTCTTTTCGAACAACGGCGGCAAGATCTCGCTGACCGGCGCCTTGACCTATGGCGGCGGCGCGGTGGTGTTGAGCGCGATCAACAGCGGCGTCGAGGCGACCGGCGACGGACTTGTCCAGGCCAAGAGCGTGCTGGTCCAGGCGCGGTCGAACATCGGCTCGATCGTCGACAACTCGCCGTTCCGGGCCAACCTGATGGGCGGCACGATCACCGCGATCTCGTCGACCGGCGACGTCAATCTCGAATTGAAGTCGGTGGCGGCGCAGGGCGGTGCGATCGCACCGATCGTGACCGACGGCGTCTTCGCGGCCGGCAACGTCCGGATCGGCGCCGATGCCAGCCTGGTTGGCGGCGCGGCGGCGGTGAACCTGACGAGCGGCGGCAACGTCACGCTGGAGACGACGGGCTCGATCACCGGCGCCAACTGGTACGGGGCGTCGAACCTCGCGTCCGAGGGTTTGCGCATCAAGCTGCCCAATTCGGGCGTCCTGACGATCAAGGCGGGCGGCGACGTGGCCGTGCAGCAGGTGTTCACCACCGGCACCGACCAGACGCTGCGCATCGGGTCGATCGCGACCCCGGGCGATGTCCTGATCAAGATCCCGGGTTCGGTGGTCGCCGCCGACGCGACCGCGACCGTGGACCAGGCGAAGCTCGCCCGCTTCCTCTCGGCGGCCGAGGCGTTGCAGCTGAAGCCCGAGTGCGTGTCGGCCTGCACCGTGATCGACCCCGCCGCGCTGGGTACGCTCGACCAGGCGATCCGGGCCGAGGCACGGGTGGCGTATGGCAAGATCCATTCGCCCGACCCCGCCGAGGCGAACGCCGCGCTGGCCAAGCTGACCGAGATCTTCGGCCGCGTGCCCGCGGGCGAACTCGGCATCGAGACGAGCGCGATCACCCGCAAGGCGAAGATCGCCTATCAGGCGCGGATCGCCGGACGCGACGCGTTCGACCGCTACGCCCTGTTCGATGCCGACACCGCTGCGGTCGACAGCCGCAGCGACGCGATCGCCGCCTCAACCAGTGCGATCACCAAGATCAACGCCTTCGGCACCAAGTCGGGCATCAGCCTGTCGTCGGATGCGCTCAAGGTCACGATCACCGACCCCGCGGCACTCGCGGTGGGCGGCGAGCTCTACGAAACCGCGCTGTCGGCGCTGTCGATGAATGGCATCGCGCTGCTCGGTGCGACACCGACGACGGCGGAGCTGGAGCGTGGGCTGCAGATCCATCTCGACGACATTCGCGCGCCGGTGGCGACGCTGCTGCCGGGCTCGATCCCGGTGCTGACCGGCGACGCCGCGACGCAGGCGGCGACCGTCGGCAACCTCCTGTCGGGCAGCTCGATCGCGACCTGGGTGGGCGAGCGCAACCTCACCGCGCAGCGCACCCGTGCCACCACCGATGCATTGGGTCAGCTTCAGCAGATCAAGACCTTCACCTCGAAGCCGGGGCTGACGCTGTCGGCGGACGGACGCTCGATCACCGGTCTCGATTTCTCGAAGGCGGAGCTCCAGGTCGGGGGCGAGCTCTACAACCTCGCGCTGTCGACGCTGCGCGAGCAGGTGAACCCCACCAACGGCCTCCGCGAAACGGTGCCGCTGCCGACCAACGCCGACGTCGAGCGTGGGCTGAAGGTCTACATGGCCTCGCTGGTCAAGCCGCTCGGCGACCTGCTTCCCGGCGCGCTGCCGACGCTGTCGTCGACCGATCCGGTCGTCCAGCGCCAGCAGGTGTCGGCGGCGATCACCACGACCGCACTGACCGCCTGGGGCGACAAGCAGAAGGCGTCCGCGGCGAAGGAGCTGAAGGACCTGTTCGGCGTCGTGCCGGGGTCGAAGGCGGCGCTCGCTACCGCGGCGGTGACCGACATCGACGCACGCGCGTCGGGTTCGGTGTGGACCGACACGATGCTGAAGGTGTCGATCCCCTCGACCGCCTTCGTGCCGGTCGCCGACACCCAGTTCGAATCGCGCACCCCCGTCATCACCGCGCGCGGCGTGACGCTGGTCGCGGGCAACTCGATCGGCGCGTTCGACGCGCAGAAGCGCTTCATCTTCACCGCTGCCGGCCAGGTGAACGCCGACGGCAGCGCGGTGACGCAGGGTGAGAAGAACCTCGCCACCGCCTATCTGGCCTCGGCCGGACCGGGCGATCTGACGCTCGACCTCGGCAAGGACATCAACGGCGGGCTGAAGGCGACCTTCACCACCCGTCGCGACCAGCCGTTGCAGCTCAACAGCTACGGCACGGTCAACGCGGTGGCCGCGGTCGACTACGCCACCATGGCCAACACCGACACCGGTGCGGGCAGCGGCGTGCTGGGTAACATCTTCATCAACAATGTCGGCACGCTCAACATCGGGTCGATCGTCTCGGCCAAGTGGAAGGCGGGGACCAACTCGACCGGCTGCAACATCGGCGGCACCGACGCGTCGAACTGCGACAGCCGCATCCGCCTGGTCGCGCCCGAGATCCTGGGCGTCGTGTCCGGCGCCTCGGCGGTGATCAGCAACGGTACGCGCCTCAGCAACGTCGACGGCAGCTCGATCGTGATGGGCGGCCTCATCCGCATGGAAGCGGGCAACGGGTCGATCGGCACCAAGTCGTCGGCATCGCTCGTCAAGGTCGATCGCTCGATCGCGGTCGATACCGCCGCGCTCGAAGTGCTGCGCGCGGCCGGCGACATCCGCCTCGTCCGCCGCAGCAACGTCGCGATCGCGCGGCCGGGCGGTTCGTACAGCTGGGGCAACGACCTGCAGCTCGGCGACGTGTTCGCGGGCGATCGCCTGCAGATCGACAACCCGTTCGGCGGCCTGTTCGTCGTGCGCCTGCCGTCGCAGCTGGAAAGCGAGAACCGCAACTCGCGGATCGTCGCCGGAACGCTGGCGCTGCGCGCGGCGGGCGACATCGGCTCCGCGTCGGTGACCGGCTCGGGCATCGTCGGGCAGTTCGACCTCCAGACACCGGTCATCGACCAGTTCGTCTCGGGCTATACCGGCTACGACTATGCGGCCATGCGCCTCGGCGATCGTCCGGACCTTGCGGTGCTGGGCAATGGCGACGGCTTCTTCGCGCTGCGCGGCGTGGTCCAGATGGGCCGCGATCGCAACTCGCTGCTCGGCGCGCGCCGCAACATCACCGTCGGCACGCTCAACTCGACCGACAGCGCCAACCCGATCGCCTCCTCCATCACCTTCCGGTCGGACATCGCCGTCGGCGGTCGCCTGTACCTCAAGACCGACGGCGACGTGTTCTTCCCCGATCCCGACATCCGGATCACCGGGTTGGGCGTCACGTCGAACCCGAACACGGTCGACCTGTCGGCGCTGGAGCTCGATCTCAAGGGTGAGTTCAACTACTTCAACCCGCGCAGCATCATCCTGGGCTCGCTCACCGCGGGCGGCGGCGTCATCGAATCGTCGACCGGCAGCGTCACGGTGCGCGGCACGCTGTTCGGCAATGGCGGGCCGGAGACGCCCTTCACCGTGAAGGGCAAGACCGGCGTCACCGTCGGATCCACCGGCCTCGGCGCGGTGTCGCTGATCTCGACCGACGGCGACACCCGCGTGACGGGGGAGACGCGTGCGTCCGACCTGACGATGCGCGGCAACAACATCTCGGTCGCCAACGGCATCTTCGGCCGCTCGGCGTCGCTCGAGACCAATCCGGGCGGTACCGGCATCGTCTCGGTCGGCGGGTCGATCTTCCTCCAGCGTGACGGATCGAAGCCCGACGTGGCGTCGACCTTCACGATGCGCGGCAAGGACGTCTCGCTGTCCGACATGGTCGCCGCGCAGGACGCGATCGTGCTCGAAGGCGGCACCATCACCGCCTCGGGCCGTGCGATGTTCCTCAACGCCGGCCTCCTGACGCTGACCGCGACCGGCGCGCTCAACCTGTCGCCGACCACCAGCCTGTCGAACATCGGCATCGCGCGGCTCAGCTCGGGCGATGCGGCGGCGGGCGGTTCGACCGTCACCCTGTCGAGCTTCTCGGGCGGGCTGCTCGACATCGTGGCACCGGTCGGCATCACGCTCGGCACGACCTCGGTCGACACCGACATCCGCCTGTCGACCGCCGGCGCACTGGCGCTGAAGGGCAGCATCAGTGCCGGCGGCATCGTCGACGTCACCGCCGGGACGGTCGCGTTCCAGTCGGGTGCCGGCATCCGCGATGCGGCCCAGATCCGCCTGATCGCCGCCAACGGGATCGCCGCCACCACGACCACCGCGATCCGCACCACCGGTACGCTCGACGTCAGCACCCGCGGCAATCTCGCCTTCGGTGCGGTCAAGGCGAACGGCGGCGGCATCGTGGTGCAGGACGGCGGCCTGACGCTGGGCGGGATGCTGACCTCCGACGGCAGCGACTTCCGCCTCCAGGCAGCGGGCGGCGTCACGCTGGCCAGCAGCGTCGTCGCGGCGGGCAGCCTGGCGATCGATGCGGGCAGCGACGTGTCGCTGGCCGGGCCGGTCACGCTCAACGGCGGCAACGGCCGCACCAACGTCAATGTCGACGCGGGCGGCACCGTCACCTTCTCGCGCAATGCCAAGATCACCGCCAAGGCCCAGACCGCCAGCGTGCGGATCAATGCCGGCGCGGTGACGATGGACGCCGCATCCAGCATCAACGGCGCCGCGGTGACGGTGATGAGCAAGGGCGCAGCGTCGCTGGGCGACATCAAGGCGAGCGAAGCGTTCGGCCAGAACGTCAGCCTGCGCTCGAACGCGGGGATCAGTGTCGGTGCGATCACCGGCGCGATGACCACCGTCGCGGGCTCGGGCGGCGCGACGACGGTGCGCGGCGCGATCAAGTCGACCACGCTGACCGTCAGCGGCCGCGACGACGTCGTCACCAACGGCATCGAGGCGACGGGCGCCACCGTCACCTCGACGCTGGGCAGCGTCACGCTGAACGGCACGACCAAGGTCATCAGCACCTCGCCGACCTCGGCCCGGCTGTCGGTGACTGCGGCGAAGGAGCTGCTGATCAACGGCGGCACCAGCGCGACGGGCGGCATGACGCTGTCGGCGCCGAAGCTGACGACGGGCACGGCCGGGTTCCTGACCGACACTGGGCTGATGGGCGCGCTGACCACCTTGAAGGCGGACACGCTCAACGTCCGCTTCGAGACGGGTCCGCTTGGCGGGGCGGCGCTCCGCATCGACGCCCGCGGACGCAGCGCCTCGTCGATCGCCGACGCCACCATCGCGGTGAACGGGGTGCGTCCGGTCCAGTTCGACTCGCTGTGGATCAACAAGGGCGCGGTGCAGACCGCCTCCGCGATCAACGTGACAAGCCTGACGATGCGCGACTATCTGCTGATCGGCCAATCGGGGGCGACGGTGGCGTTGCAGGGGACGGGCACCGCCCCCGCGGCGACCCGCACCGCGCAGACCGGTGCGCTCAGCGCCGCGAAGCTGGTGGTGGCCGCGGCAAGCTCCGGCGCTCCCGCGGTCAGCGTCAACGGCGTCGCCAAGTAAGGAACGATACCAGTCGTGATGAAGTGGACGATCGCCGGGGCGGGGGCATTGCTTGCCGCCGTCCCGGCCGGCGCGCAGGTCGCGCCGCCCGCGCAGGCCCTGCAACGCAATCCGACGATCAACCCCGATCGGATCAACGAGGAACAGCGCCGCCGTGCGGAGGCGCGCGCCAACCCCGAACTCGTCGCGCCGACCCGGCCGGAGGTGGAGGCACCGCCGCCCGCCGCCCCGACCGCGGGCACCGCGGGCGAGGTTCGCTTCGTCCTGACCGGGGTCGATTTCGACCGCAGCGACTATCTGTCGCGGACCGAGCTCGACGCGCTGGTCCAGCCCCTGATCGGCCGCGAGATCGCCTTTGCCGAGCTGCAATCGGTGGTCGACCGCATCAACCAGCTCTACGCCGCGCGCAACCTCACCACCGCGCGCGCGGTGCTGCCTGCGCAGCAGGTCGAGGGCGGGCGGGTGCAGATCCGGCTGGTCGAGGGGCGGATCGGCGCCACCACCGTCGAGGGCGGTTCGGCACGAAGCCGCCGCTACGCGCAAGGCCGCGGCAGCCTCGAAGCCGGCACGCTCGCCTCGCCGACCGCGCTCGAGGAGCAGCTGCGGCTCTTCAACCTCAACAACGACGCGCAGCTGCGCGCCCGGCTCCAGCCCGGCGCCGATTTCGGCCGCACGGACGTGGCGCTGACGGTGCAGGAGCCGCCGCGCTTCGGCGCCGACCTGTTCGTCGACAATAACGGTTTCGCCAGCACCGGCGAGGCGGAGGTCGGCGTGGTGCTGCGCGGCTATCGCCTGCTCGGCGATGCCGACCGCGTCTCGCTGGTCGGCGTCGCGTCGCGCGGGGTGCGCAGCGGCAATCTCAGCCTGTCGACGCCGATCGGCGACCGCATCCGGGTCGGCGCGTCGGGATCGTACGGGCGCACCCGGGTGATCTTCGGGCCGGTCGCCGAGCTCGACGTGCGCGGCACGTCCTATTCGTTCGGCGGCGATATCGCGGCGCTGCTGGCGATCGACGACCGCATGACCGTCACCGGCACCGGCGCGGTCACCACCAGCTTCTCGCGCACCGACATCGCCGGCCAGCGCGTGATCGACAACGAGGCGATCAACGCGGTTGCGGGCCTGATCACGAGCTATGCCGTGCCGGGCTTCGCCGCGACGCTGCAGTACAATCTGACGCTCGCCAACGTCGACGAGAAGCTGTCGGGCACGACGGTGACGCCGCTGCTGCTGCAGGGCGGCGCGACGTTTGCCAAGGCGCTCAACCCCCAAGTGCAGGCGCGCGCGCGGTTCGAGGGGCAGCTGTCGACCACCGACCTCTTGCCCGGCATCGTCCAGTACCAGATCGGCGGCGCTCGCGCCTCGCGCGCGTTCGCGCCCGGCGTGGCGGCGGGCGACCACGGCTTCTCCGCCTCGCTGGAGCTGGCCTATGGCGCGACGTGGGATGGGCTGGCGATCGAACCGATGCTCTTCGTCGACCATGCCGAGGTCGCGACCGTCGGCTACAAGGCGCGCGCCGGATCGGTCGGCGCCGGCCTGACGCTCACTTACTCGCCGCGCATCATCGTGCGCGGCACGGTGGCGACCGCGTTCGAGCGCGCGGGCGGGCTCGCGCAATCGACGCGCGCGTTCGTCTCGACGACCTTCCGCCTCTAGAGCGTTCCCGGCAGGGTCGGAAACGCTCTAGGCCGCGGGCAAGGTCACCCGCACCGACAGGCCGCCGCCGTCCGCATCGTCGAGCGTCAGCGTCCCGCCGTACAGCTCGACCAGCTCGGCGACGATCGACAGGCCGAAGCCGTGGCCGTCGCCGCGTTCGTCGAGCCGGACGCCGCGCCGGCCGAGCCGCGCCCGGTCGTCCGCCGCGATCCCGGGCCCGTCGTCGGCGATCGTGACCGCAATCTGGCGGCCCTCGCGCACCGCGGCCAGCGTGATCCGCGTGGCCGCATAGCGCGCCGCATTGTCGAGGAGGTTGCCGAGCAGCTCGTCGACATCCTGCGGATCGACCGCCACCGCGACATCGTCGGCGATCGCGATGGCGATCTGCGGCGCCTCGGGCCCCAGCGGGCGCAGCACCGCCGCGGCGACGTCGCGCGCGGCGGGGGACAGCGGCGTCGCGACCCTGCGGTTGATCGCGATCGCGCGGGCGCGGGCGAGGTGGTGGCGGATCGTGCGGTCGATCCGCGCCACCAGCGCGGTATGGCGCGGCTGATCGCGCAGGTCGATCGCCAGCGTCGCGACCGGGGTCTTCAGCGCATGCGCCAGGTTGGCGGCGGCGGCACGCGCGGCCGCCAGCGCCGCCGCGTTCTCCGCCGCGAGCGCGTTGAGCTCGACCGCGAGCGGGCGCAGCTCGGCGGGCTGATCCTCGTCGACCCGCGCCCGCGCTCCCGCGCGGATCGCGGCGACCTCCTCGGCCAGCCGGCGGAGCGGGCGCAAGCCCACACGCAGCTGGACCAGCAGCGCCGCGGTCAGCAGCACCGCGAGCACCACCAGTGCCGCCAGCAGCGGCATCAGCGCAGCCCGGATCGGCCGCTCGACCACCTCGCGCGGCGCGGCCGCCGTCAGCGTGACCGGTCCGCGCGTGCTCGCCACCGTCACCTGCCGCGCATGCACCGCCTCGCCCTCCGCATCCACGCCGTCGGCCGGGCGCATCCGCTGCGGCTCGGGCGCCCCCATCGGCGGGCGGGGCGGGCCGGGCGGGCCGTCGCGCCCAATCGCGAAGTCGGCATTGCCGATGGCACCGCCCGGCCCCTCGATCCGCCACCGCCACGCCGGCCCGCCGTCGAGCGCGGCGGCGCGATCCCGCAGCCGCTCGGCATCGACGCGCCCGTCGCGATCGACCGCGCTCATCAGCACCAGGATCTGCGCATCGAGCCGCCGGTCGAGCCCCTCGGTCACCACCCGCCCGAGCACCGCCGCGATGATCGCCCCCGCGACGACCAGCGCCAGCAGCGTCGCGGCGGCGGACACCATCAGCATCCGGCCGTATATGGTGCGCGGCACCAGCGTCATCGCGCAGGCGCCGCACAGACGAGGCGGTATCCGCGGCCGCGGATCGTCTCGATCGCACTCGCGCCGACCTTTTTGCGCAATCGCCCGACGATCACCTCCAGGCTGTTCGAATCGGTGTCCGCGTCGCCCTCGTAGACGCGTTCGAGCAGTTCGAGCCGCTCGACCACCGCATCCTTGCGCAGCATCAGCTGCGACAACACGCGCCATTCGAACGCGGTCAGCCGCAGCGGCAGGCCATCGAGCTCGAACACCCCGGTCTGCGTCTCGAACGCCAGCGGCCCGCACGTCAGCCGCGATTGCGCATGGCCCGCCGCCCGCCGCACCAGCGCGCGCAACCGCATCACCAGCTCCTCGACCCGGAACGGCTTGACGAGGTAATCGTCGGCGCCTGCCTTGAAGCCCGCGACCTTGTCGGACCATGCCTCGCGCGCGGTCAGGATCAGGACGGGCAGGTCGCGGCCGGCGGCTCGCCACGCCTTCAACACCGCGACCCCGTCGATCCCGGGCAGACCGAGGTCGAGGATCGCGACATCGTAGAGCTCGGTCTCGCCGGCATGCGCGGCGTCGATCCCGTTCGCGACCAGGTCGACCGCGAAATGTTCGGCGCGCAGCGCGTCGGCCAGGCTCGGCCCCAGGTCGCGGTCGTCCTCGACCAACAGGATACGCATCCGGATCTCCTATGCCGACCGCTTAAACCGAAACTGAACGCGCCGGTTCAGCGGGGGTGGCGGGCGGTGGGGCTAATTCCTCCTCATCACCCAAGAGGAGTTGATCATGACACGTATCAAGGTTCCCCATCTCGATCTGCGCCAGCGTCTCGCGCTCGGTGCGGTGGCGCTGCTGTCGCTCGGCGCGGCGGGCGGCGCGGGCGCGGTCTCGCTGACGCGGCCGCCGGTGGAGATGGCGCCGACGGTGGCGACGCCGATCGCCAGCCTGCCTTCGACCAATGGGCTCGTCACCGTGCGCGGCCGCGTCGCCGCGATCTACGGCAACCGCTTCATCGTCGAGGACCGGACCGGCCGCAGCCTGGTCGATACCGGCCAGGCCGACGGCGCGCTTCGCACCGGCGCCCCGGTGCTGGTCCAGGGCCGCTACGACGACGGCCAGCTGCGCGCCCACTTCCTCGCCGACCGCGAGGGTGGAGTTCGCGAAACCGGCGTGCCGCCGCGCCCGCCGCATGGCGCCGGGCCACCCCCCGGCGGGCCGGGCGCGCGTCCGGGCGGCCCCGGCGGCCCCGGCGGCCCCGGTGGTCCGGGCGCCCCGCCGCCGCCCCCTCCCGGCGGCCCGGGCGCACCGCCCCCGCCACCGCCCGGTGCCGGCGCGCCCCCGCCGCCGCCTCCGGTCGGCGCGTCGCAGCCGGGAGCCGTCGCAGCACCGGTGGCACCGCCAGCCTTGGCGGCACCCGTGGCGGGTCAGCCGGCGGCGCCCGCCGTCGCCGCCCCACGGTAATGGGTCGGGAGCGCGTCGTTCGGGCGCGCTCCCTACTCGTTTGAGGTAGGAGCCGTCGCAGCAAAGCCCGCCTGTTCGCTAAGCCAGTGCCTCGCAAACCCGGTCGCGATGGCAGCGGATCGGGCGGCGGTGCGTTCGGGACGGGTATGGCTGTCCTGCGCTCGCTGCTGATCCTCGTCCTGCTGCTGTCCGCGCGGCCGGGCTGGTCCCAGACCGTGGCCGAGCCGACCGCGACGGTCGCGTTGACGCGCGCGGAGGCAGACCTCGCCGCGGTCGACCGGGCGCTCGACGGGCGGGTCGACGCCGACGATCGCCCGGCGCTGCGGGCGCGGGCGGTGGCGGCGCAGGCGGCGGCGCGCAGCGCGGCGGGGCGGCTCGACGAGGAGCTTGCCCGGGTCGATGCCCGCCGCGACGGCATCGGCCCGGTCACGCCCGGCGTCACCGAGGCGATCGAGATCCGCGAACAGCGCACACGGTTGCAGCGCCAGCACGACACGCTCGACGCCGCGGTCAAGCGCGCCCGGCTGGCGGGCGTGGAGGCGCAGCAGCTGATCGACGAGATCGACCGCGTCCAGGCCGAACAGCTCAACCAGACGCTGGCCACCCGCACCGCCTCGCCGCTCGCCCCCGGCTTCTGGCGGGCGCTGCTCGTCTCGATCCCGCGCGACCTGCGCCGGATCGAGCTGTTCCTGGGCCAGGGCATGACCCAGATCGCGCGGCAATGGCGCGGCGGCTTGCCGTGGGAGGTGCCCGCCGGCGCCGCGGTCGCACTGATCCTGCTGATCCCGGCGCAGCGGCTCGGCCGGCGGGCGGGCCAGCGGTATCTGATCGGCAGCGCGCCGGGGCACAAGGTCCGCCGGTCCGCCTATGCGATCTGGCGCGTGATCGTCGGAACGGTCGCGCCGATGCTCGCCGCCGCGGCGCTCGTCCAGGGGTTCCGCTGGGCGGGGCTGTTGCCCGAACGGTGGAGCGGGCTGCTCGACGGATTCGTCGCGGCAGCGGGGGCAGGGGGCTTCACCGCCAGCCTCGCCGGCGCGGTCCTGATGCGCAGCCAGCCGTCCTGGCGCATCGCCCCGATCGCCGACGCGACCGCGCAGGCGCTGCGGCCCCTGTCGTGGCTGCTCGCCGCGCTCGCCTTCGCGACCGTGCTGATCGATGCCTTCAACCGTGCGGTCGGCGCCAGCGCGGCGGCGAGCGCGACGACGCAGGCGGTCGAGGCGCTGCTCCACCTCGCGCTGATCGCGTCGTTCCTCCTCGTCCTCGGGCGGCTGCGGGTCGAGCGGATGCGCGCCGAGACGGCGGAGACGGGCGAGGCGCGGATCGCCGGGATCGGCTTCGTCAGCCTGTCGGCCTGGCTGCTGGTCGGGATCGCGCTGGTCGCGCTGCTGCTCGGCTATATCGGGTTCAGCGTGTTCGTCGCGCGGATGATCGTCTGGGTCGTGATCCTGGTCGCGGGCCTGTACCTGATGATGCACGCCGCCGACGACGTCGCGACCAGCATCTTCAACCGGTCGAGCCGGGTCGGCGCCTCGCTGACCGACGGGCTGGGCTTGCGCGGCAGCGTCGTCGACCAGTTCGGGCTGCTGCTGTCGGCGGTGCTGCGCCTCGCGCTGGTGCTGGTCGCGCTCAGCCTGCTGCTCAGCCCCTTCGGCGCGGGCGGGGTCGGTTCGCTGTTCGGCCGGCTCGGCAGCGTCGCGCAAGGGGTGGAGATCGCCGGGATCGCGATCGCGCCCGGCACGATCCTGCGCTCGGTCGCGGTGCTGTTCATCGGGCTGGCGCTGGTCCGCGCGTTCATGGGCTGGCTGGAGAAACGCTACCTGCCCGCGACCGATCTCGACGGGTCGGGGCGCAATTCGGTCGGGCTGGTCGCGCGCTATCTCGGCGTCGCGCTGACGGTGATCTGGTCGCTTGCGTCGCTCGGCATCGGGGTGGAGCGGATCGCGCTGCTCCTGTCCGCGCTGTCGGTCGGTATCGGCTTCGGCCTCCAGGCGATCACTTCGAACTTCGTCTCGGGGCTGATCCTGCTCGCCGAACGGCCGATCAAGATCGGCGACTGGGTGCGGGTCGGCACCGACGAGGGCGACGTCAAGCGGATCAGCGTCCGCTCGACCGAGATCGCGCTAGCCGACCATTCGACGCTGATCGTCCCCAATTCGGAACTGATCACCAAGACCGTGCTCAACAAGACGCTCGCCTCGCCGCTCGGGCGGTTGCAGATCCAGTTCTCGGTCCCGCTCGGCACCGACGCCGCGCTGGTGCGGCAGATCGTGCTCGACACCTTCGCCGCCGAGCCCGCGATCCTCGACACGCCCGAACCCGCGGCGTTCGTCGATTCGATCGCGGACGGCCGCATCCTGTTCAACAGCTTCGCGCACGTCGCCTCGCCCCGCGACGCCTATGGCGCGCGCAGCAACGTCTTTCTTCAGCTGCTGACGCGGTTCCGCCACGAGGCGATCGATATCGGCACCG
>Ga0182210_1000077_pt1 | contig 18064 bp, 12 predicted proteins | sample G5R1MG_19_FD_129670 | JGI IMG/M metagenome (GOLD analysis project Ga0182210, IMG submission 129670) | Switchgrass phyllosphere microbial communities from Michigan, USA - G5R1_MAIN_03OCT2016_LD1 MG | ecosystem: Host-associated > Plants > Phyllosphere > Phylloplane/Leaf | place: USA: Michigan... | reverse complement strand
TGCATGTCGGGCGCTATGAAAAAGGCAATGGCGGTTGATGCCATGCATTGCATGTCCATGTATGTATGTATCCTACCTCTCCAAACCAGCCAATACCATATGCAATCTCTCCTGTCCCTGCTTTTCTCTGCGGTCCCTCATCTCTCTCTCTCTTCACCTCACTTTCGCAGTGTTCTTGCCGGAGCGCGTAGTATTCTTCAGGGTGTTGCTTGACACGCCCAAGTACAATGCTAGGAGGCGCATGACATCATGGATTTCGCAAGTCAAGTCATTGGTTGAGTTTTGCCCATCTCTGTCTTTATTGACCAAAAGATCTAATCGGGGTCTTGTAAAGTAAACCAGGATTCGCAATGGGGAAGGGCCATGAGAGGTGCGTCAACGCGACGTTTGTGTGGGACTTGACGTCAAATACTAACATGCCTGGGCTATTCTATAGTAATACAATCAAAGGACGCCAATGTAGTTATCGAGCCATGCAATGCACTTGCTTGCTTGGAAAATAGGTAGTAAGGCGAAGGGAAGCTGGTTCCATAGCCTGGATACGCATTCGTATGTACGCCCTAAACTCAGATGCGTGCACTTGTCAAGCACGGAATTTTTGTAGCATCTGGAGCGAGGTTCTGTCTTTCGAATTGAGAATTCAGATGGTCCTCAACACCCTGACTCCTGTGGCCTCTGCTAGATTGTAAATCGCAGTTACCACGGGATCGACGTCCACGCTCTTCAAGGGGACTCTGTGGGCACCCTCCCACTCGATCAATGTGGCGGTACCCTCGTTACAGTATTCGTGAAGCAGCTTTCGATGGAGATGCAAGCCAGCGTCCGCCATGCCGTGGACGTGTAGGGTGGGTTTGCTGAGCTTGGCCTCCCCATCCACTGCTTTGCAGAATTGAAACCCTTCGGAAACATCGGCAGCACTGACCAAAGCCTCGCTTTGGAGGAGCTCGGGATTCAGGTTGGTGAGGGGGGCGCGGCCTGCGAGCAATATGCCAAATCTCCACTTGGGATCTGGTAGTCCGGCCAAGCCAGGCTGAACAGCAGTGCCCTCTCTCCGCGCTTGCTCTTCTCTCGCTTGCTGCTCAATCAGTAGACTTGCAGCAAGCTTAGCCCCCTGACTGAAGCCCATCAGACCCACCCATTCGCCTGTACCACCGGCCCGATCGTCGTCATCCATCGCAGTCCGTATCGCGTAGCCAATTTCCTCGATGCAGCTCTCAGCATCGATCTCTGCATGTTCAGGGAGCCATCTCAGCCATCTGCGAAAGGGCGTGTAGGAGCTGAAGATGTGAACAACGTCTGCGTGCGGATCGCAGAAGAATGGCCCATCGACCCACACCAGGCGGAACGAGTGTTGTAGATGGCGACTCAGTGCCCGGGATTGCAGCTGGAAAATGGCAGCGTTGACACCGCCGCCATGCAGGCATAGTATGCGTGGCAGGGGTTTGGAATCAGGCGGTATCGAGGGCATCAATGGAGGGGTCGAAGAGGACATATCGACGGGTCGAGTGATGGGACTTGGGTGGAATAGAATGCTTTGTGCGGCGAGGGCTGCGGTGTAATATAAATCAACGAATTCTAGAAGGAAGTAGAGATCCACATATGGCGTCCCGGCAGGCTAGGTGGTCTCATGTAAGCATGCGTTGGATGGGCCGGAGTCCGAAGCCACATGGACGAAGATGGAGCCCTCTGGCTCGTCGAGAATTTCGATGACATGACAAGTTCTTAGCATGATGTGCTGATGGAGCGGTGTTGGCCCTTGATAGTGTACGGTAGGGTAGACGGCAGATACCGCTTGCGCCCTTAGCTTCCTTGGGTGTGCGGTATACGGTGTACGGTATACGGTACGCGTCCATGTACCCTGTCATACCGCCATGTCTGGGGCATCCGTTGGCGATTTTCGACAACGCAGACGCTTTTTAGACCGCCGCTACCACCATGTCGGCTCGTCCAAGCCCTGAGGCGGTGGACACAAACGCCAAATCCCGGCGTGGAGTTAAGCGTGGGGACTCCCTACCTACCGTCACAATTGGCACAAATTGACCAGAACACAGGCAGAAGAAGCTCCACCATCCTCAATCCGAAGTCTTACGTCGAGCCACAGCTCTGGAAGCAAGCGCCTGTTCTTATCGGCAGTACCAGGTTCGAACCGTTAACCAGTACGAAAAACATTCTCGTCACGGGTGGAGCCGGCTTCATGTAAGCGACGCACACACATCAACATTGTGTTTGTGGCACTACTCCAGGTACTTTCATTCTTATTAGAAGAGTCTGCCGCTGATGTATCGGCAGCGCATGCTGGTTTGTCCGGCACCTGGTCCTCACCTATCCACAATACCATGTTGTTTCCTTCGACAAGCTTGACTACTGCGCCACGCTCAACAACACGCGGATTCTCAATGACCGGCCGAATTTCGCCTTCCACCAAGGGGACATTACTTCGCCAGCTAGCGTGAAGCGAGTGCTTCGCAAGCACCACATTGATACCATCTTTCACTTCGCTGCGCAGTCGCACGTCGACCTTAGCTTCGGCAATTCGTACGAATTTACTAATACCAATGTTTATGGTACCCATGTCCTGCTAGAGCAGGCTAGGGAGCATGGTGTAGAGAGGTTTGTCCATATCTCGACCGATGAAGTATACGGCCATGTAGAATTCGGAGCCGCGGACTTGAGCGAGGCGAGCATTCTCGCGCCCACAAACCCCTATTCGGCAAGTAAAGCTGCAGCAGAAATGATGGTCAGCGCATATAGGAGTAGCTTCAAGTTGCCTCTTATCACGGTCAGAGCCAACAATGTCTACGGGCCACATCAGTTCCCAGAAAGTAGGTCGGTTAGATCACTGCCCTGGCCAAGCTGATGCGAGGCAGAGATCATCCCAAAGTTTATTATGCTTCTACAACGGCGACAGAAGCTCCTCTTACATGGGGATGGCTCGCCAGCCCGTCGGTACCTCTTTGCTGGGGATATTGTGGACGCGCTTGACACCATCTTCCATAAAGGTGACGTTGGGCAAATTTACAACATTGCCTCCAAGGACGAGATAACGAATCTAGAAATGTGTCATAAGCTGCTGGGCATCTTTGGACTGCCGCATTCTCTGCCAGAAGACGTGGAGAAATGGGTGGAGCGAACCGAGGACCGGCCGTTCAACGACCAACGATACGCAACCGATGGGTCCAAACTCACGGCTCTGGGATGGCAGCCAACGACGAGCTTCGATGACGGCCTGAGAATCACGGTGGATTGGTACCGCAAATTTGGCGAAGTGTGGTGGGGCGATATTAGCAGGGTCTTGACGTCGTTCCCCGTGGTGGACGGGAATGAGATATGGACAAAGGAGGAGCACGAAGATCTGTCATCATCCGACGCAGAGACAGGCCTCGAGGCCAGCAGAGTCAGCAGTACGGAAATCGAGGCAGATCGATGGGGTGTAGCATCGGATACGATCAAAGCCGGGGGTTTGCACAAGGGGCCTTAACGGGACGCCGTAGCCGGGGATGACATGTACATAACTACCTACTGGGTATGCAGGGACGAGTCAGGAGGCCAGAACGTGCCGTGCCCAAAGTATACCCGCAGAGGAGAGCGCGGTGTTTCTGCAGGTCCGATCAGCTTGTGCAATCCCTGGGTTGGGGTGGAGTGAATTCAAGTGCCAGAATGGCATCCCTCGTAACTGCCCATGGCTCAGCTCAGCCTCCCTGCAGCGTCAGCGACTCACTCGGCTCTGGGCACTGTTCTGATTCAAAGATTGAAACACCCGCCGCTCCGCGCCTCGACTCTCCAGACACACCACACTCCTCAATCACCTGGGCCCGTGAAATACCGCCGGCGCGCCCTCCATCAACTCGTCTGAACGCTCCGTGCCTACTCCCGACAGACTTGGCGGACTAGACCGAAGCCGATTGGGCTGCCTCTAGTCAATCGATAAGCTGCTGCCCATCTCCCAGTTGCCTGCACGTCGCCAGCAACACACCCAAGCACCAGCCATGGGGTTTCTCAGCAAGAAGAAAGACGACGGCGACGACAGTAACCGGTCTGCTCTTTTTGGCGGCCGCAAGAAGGACAAGAACAGCCCAGCTGCGCAGAATCCGTACGCTGCTCCGCCCGCCAACGACCCCTATGCCCAACCGCCGCCTGCCTACTCGGGCGGCGGCAGCCAGGACTCATATCGTCAGGACAAGACGCCCGCCGTAACGGGTCCCGGACAAAATTATGGACAGCGACCCGGGCCTTCCGCCGCCTCCAGTGGGTACAGTGCACAAGGGGGAAGCTATGCTGCCCAGTCGGGATATGGCAACGACCGTTACGGAGGAGGCGCGGCAGGAGCAGCTCCATCCAGAGGCCCTGGAGGCTACGGAGGACTTGGGAGGACCCCGTCCAACGACACAATGAGCACCGACATGGGTCGCAATGAGCTGTTCGGCAACGCAGCGCAGCGACAGCAAGCGAAGCCTCAACAGCCCGCTGGCTACGGCCAAAGCAGTGCATACGGAGATAACAGTGGCGGTTACGGTGCGGCTCCTGGCGGATACGGTGCCGAAGCCCCAGGGGGGTATGGCGCCTACGGCGATCGCGAGTTGACAGCCGAGGAGCAGGAGGAGGAGGATATTGCTGCTACTAAGAACGAGATCAAGTTCATGAAGCAACAGGATGTCTCGAGCACACGTAATGCTTTGCGACTGGCACAGCAGGCAGAGGAGACCGGCCGCGACACCCTCGCACGGCTTGGAGCCCAGGGCGAGCGCATCCACAAGTACGCCGGATTCTTTCCAACACGGAGACGAACCTTGCTAATATTCTGATAGCACTGAACGCAACTTGGACCTTGCAAGCACCCAGAACCGCATTGCTGAAGAGAAGGCGCGAGAACTGAAGAGTACGTTGTCAGGCATCCACTCTATCTGCCGCCCTACTGACGACAATACAGCATTGAACAAGTCCATGTTCGCCATGCACATCGCTAACCCTTTCACCGCATCTTCGCGGCGTGAAGAGCGCGACAGGAAAATGTGTGCTAGCCCCGACTCCCAATAATGTTTACGAGCATGGGCTAATGATCCTTTAGTATGGAGAACCATCAGGCCGATCGTGCACAACGTGATGCAACCCGCAAAGCCGCCTGGGAAACTTCGGCTCGTACCGATGGCGTCAATCGCTCACTACAGGCAGCAGGGGGGACGAAGGGCAAAAGCACATTGGCAGAGCGTGCCAAATACCAGTTCGAGGCAGATTCCGAAGACGATGAGATGGAGAATGAGATTGACAGCAATCTCGGTAAGTCATGGCTTCTCATGGAATTGCCTACGATACTAATCCCTAGTAGATGCGCTTCATGGTGCGGCTAAACGCCTCAACCATCTTGGTCGCGCCATGGGTGAAGAAGTGGACACCCAGAACAAGCACATTGAGCGCATCATTGGTAAGACCGACAAGGTAGACGACCAGATTGCCATGAATCGTGCCAGGTTGGATCGCATCAAATGAAGCTTTGGAGGGTACGAGCCACCTTGCGAGTTCCACGCTCCCAGCAATAACTTCGTTTTGAGTAGTAGCACATGGCATTTTCAGGCGTTTGGTTAGCACTTATCAGCTATATGGGCACGGTTAGATCCTCAGCCAGTCTTTTCTGTGACAAGATTATGCTTGCGATGTGGCATACGGCTGGTGGTGGTACATAGGCTCTTAACTACAACAACATTGTATCCTGTACGTGTGCTATAGCTAGTTGTACCTATACGTTTCTTATAGAAGTGCTGTACAAGCTGTCTCACAATCCACATGAGCTTGGTCCCTGAATACCAATGAAGTCACCTTCACCTTCACATCCACCTTCACCTTCCCCTTCACATCTTACATCATCGGGTCTGGTGCTTTAAAACATACAAGCCACCCACTTTCTGAATTCCATCACCTGGATCCAGTTGATGACCAAAGAAAAAAATGGATTTGCTATCTTCACTAATATTTGTGCCTGGGAACACTGGGAATGTCGCAACCCCAAGTATACTACTAAACCTCTCCTTATGCTCTACAAGCAAAGCCAACTCGCAGTGGAAAGACCCGACCTGTGCTTGCAAAACACACAGTCCACTGCGAAAAGAGTTCAACATGCCTAGTGCATGGCCGGAAGAGGCGCTCTTCAAGAGCAGCACTGTGAATAGAGCTCATAGCACGTCATTCACCTTTGATCCCCCCACGCACGCGAAGTGCCCCGATGATTCCACTCCCATCCTGCCTTCACCAGTTCCGCGGTATACCTGGCTCGATCGTTCTTGCATCCCTCCGTTCCTCCAAGGTTCATCCGAGGGCGACGAGCGTGGAGCGAACAGCGTCGAAGGCCCAACACACTACCATCCAGAAGACGCAGCACCCCGAGCAGCCGCCATGGTGCACGAAGACAAGCGCAAACAATGGCGCGAGAGCGAAGAGCTGCGCCGCGTACAAATTGCACCGGACAAGCAGTTCGACCGGGACGACGAGACAAGGCTATGGTTGCTTGAAGAGATGCTGAGCAAAGATGTGAAGCGGGCTATCTGCGGCCGCGACAGGACGCTTCGGCTGCCGGTGGAAATAGAGGAGAGGAGGAGAGGCGGGTTGGAAAGGGACAGGCCGATGAAGGATGCGTTCTGGATGGGAAAAGGCACGCCTGGCCACGAGGGTCATCGAAGTCTGCAGCAGTACTTTGGGAACATGGCCAAGAAGAGGAAGAGTGAGGTTCTGGATGTGGACGGCGAAGAGACGGGAGAAGAGGCGGGAGAAGAGACAGGCAAAGAGAAAGGCGGACAGACAGGCGAACAGACGAGGAGAAACAGACAGCGCAAAGTCCCTCGTGGCATTTTGAAGACGAGGCGGAGGAAGACGCGCAGTATGCTTGGAGGGACCGAATAATCACCCGACCGGGTCGAGCATTCGAAAGCCACGGCCAGCAAGAATGTCTTCCCCAGATGCTCACCGTCCCGTTGTGGGGCGCCAAGATGCGGGGGAGGGAGAGCGACAGCTGGAGCGATCTGCGTCAGTCATGCGACGCTGGCTGCAAGGTACTCCAAGCTCCATGCCACACCAGAGGCCAGCTGACGCCTTGGCCACCTCTATATATACTCAATCTCACAACTCACTCCTCTTCTCTTTCTCCCCCACACGTCAAGCATGGGCGGGGACACGCACAGCAGCAGCATGGTCTCGCGAGAGTATCCGACGCTGGCCGCCGGACCCGTCGGCGCGCCGATTAATCACATTTACAAGGACCGCTTGAGGCAGTTTCTCGACGCCGGCCAGTACCGAGAACAGGGACTCATCGGGTAAGCCCATGAAGATGATGCCCTTCGCGGCCGCCATTCCATACTGACCACCTCTCAGTAAGCTCGCTGAAGCCACTGCGTCCGGGACCGATCACATCAAGCTCTCTGTCTACTCGCCCCCGAACCTCTCCCGGCCCTTGTTCCCAGAAGCCACTTCACACCAATTCAAGCCGACCAAAGTGGGCGAGTCTTTCGGCCCAAGTTGGTCGACACACTGGTTCAAGGTCCGGCTCACCGTCCCCAAGGACTTGCTCGAGAAAGAGCATCTCGAGTTTGTCTGGGACGCCAACAACGAGGGGCTGATTTGGACCGAAGATGGCCGCACGGTGCACGGCTTGACGGGCGGAGGCGAGCGGACGCAATGGATTCTGCCCGAGTCGTTCCGAGACGGGAAGGAGCATACCTTCTACATCGAGATGGCATGTAACGGCATGTTTGGCAATGCTCCCGGAGGGGATTCCATACAGCCGCCGGACCCCAACCGATACTACCAGCTTCACACGGCCGAGATCGTGGCGATCAACCTCGAGGCTCGGGGCCTTTACTTTGACTTCTGGGAGATATCTGACGCGGCCCGCGAATTTCCGGGAGATTCCACCGAAGCGCACGATGCACTGCAGATCGCCAATCGCATCATGGATACCTTTATTGCCGGCCATGGGAGCCACGAAAGCATCGTCGCCGCGCGGAAAATCGCCCGTGAGTATGTCGGGGCTGCAGACTCACACAAAGTCTATGACAGCGACAAGGAGGCCATAGTCACTGGCATAGGATACTGTCACATTGACACGTGTTGGCTGTGGCCGTTTGCTGAGACGAAGCGCAAGGTCAACCGGTCCTGGTCGAGTCAGTGTGATCTCATTGATCGATACCCCGAGCTGCGCTTTTGTTGCTCGCAGGCACAGCAGTACAAGTGGCTAGAACAGGACTACCCTTCAACATTCGACCGGGTCAAGAAGAAGGTCAAGGAGGGAAGCTTTCAGCCGATAGGTGGCAGCTGGGTCGAACACGATACCAATCTGCCTGGTGGAGAATCTCTGGTTAGACAATTCCTGTACGGCCAACGCTACTTTGAAAGCAAGTTTGGCCAGCGCTGCCGCACCTTCTGGCTCCCGGATACCTTTGGGTATTCGACCCAACTACCCCAGGTATGCCGCATAGCAGGCATGACTAGATTTCTGACCCAGAAGTTGAGCTGGAATAATATCAACACCTTCCCACACACCACTTTTAACTGGGTAGCCCTCGATAACAGCCAGGTCATTTGCCATATGCCGCCATCGGAGACGTACACTTGCGAGGCAAACTTCGGTGACGTCCGACGAAGCGTCACACAACACAAATCGCTCGACCAGGACAAGTCTTCTCTTATCGTGTTTGGGAAGGGCGATGGAGGTGGTGGTCCCACATGGCAGCATCTGGAGAAGCTGAGAAGGTGCCGTGGTATTAGCGACAAGACCAGCCTCTTGCCTCGCCTAAAGCTCGGGGACTCTGCCGATGACTTCTTTGACCGTTTGGAAAAGAAGGTTGAGAATGGCACGGAGCTTGTGACCTGGTACGGTGAGCTGTACTTCGAACTGCACCGTGGCACGTACACGACTCAGTCCAACAACAAGCGCAACAACCGGAAGTCGGAAATCATGTTACGCGACATTGAATATCTTGCTACATTGGCTACCATAAAAAATGGCTTCGGAAAGAAGAGCTCGTACAAATACCCGAAGAAGGACATTGACGATATGTGGGAGAACGTTCTGCTTTGTCAATTCCACGATTGCCTCCCGGGCAGCTCGATTGAGATGTGCTATGAGGATTCAGACAAAGTAAGCATTGAATGATTGGTCTACTAAATCATGGCTAATCCATATAGATCTATGCAGAAGTCTTCGCAACGGGCGAGAGACTTTTGTCCGATGCTCTTGCTGAGCTTGGCTTCGATGACACACTCAGTTTGGGACCGACTTCCAAGTTGACTGCAATAAACACTTTACCCTGGACGCGAAGTGAGATTGTCAAGCTCCCCAGTGTTGCCAGCCAGATTACCTATGGCCTTGCTCATGGTAGTGGACTGGGACCTATGACCGTGCGATCCCTCGCATCGCCTTATTCTGCAAACGTCGCATCGGTCAAAGAGGTTCGCCCCAACGTTTTTGAGCTCCGAAATACGCAGTTTACTGTAGAGGTATCCAACGGTGTCATCACTTCGATGTACGACATTGCTATGGATCGCGAGCTCATCCCCAAGGGGGAGAAAGCTGCTCAACTCGTCATTTACGACGACAAACCGCTCTATTGGCAAGCCTGGGATGTCGAAGTGTACCACCTGAAGTCGCGAAAGGAACTAGCTGCCTCCAAGGTGACCATATCAGAGAATAACATTCACCGTGTTTCCCTTGAAGTTACTACGAAGATCTCGGACAAATCATGGGCTGTTACCACAATCTCCCTCCCAGCTGCGATTGGCAATGCACCGACAGCCATCGAGATAGAAACGGAGATTGAATGGCACGAGACCATGAAGTTCCTCAAGGTTGAGTTCCCGGTAGACATTGTAAACACAGAGGCAAGCTATGAGACGCAGTTCGGCATTGTTCGCCGCCCCACACATTATAACACCACTTGGGACATGGCTAAATTCGAGGTCTGCGTTCACAAGTGGGCTGATCTCTCTGAAGCCACCTATGGCGTGTCCATATTAAATGACAGCAAATACGGCTTTGCAGTTGCAGGTAACGTCATGCGTCTGTCGCTTCTTCGCGCCCCCAAAGCCCCAGACGGCCATGCAGACATGGGCCACCATAAGACACGGTACGCCATCTTCCCCCACCCAGGTCCTCTCAACGAAGCCACAATTCGCAAAGCATTCGAATTCAACAACCCGCTCAAGATCGTCGGCCACACTGCTGGTGTGTCGAACAGTCCTGGTCTGCTAAGCGCATTCCACATCGACGGCGCTCCGAACCTCATCCTCGATACCATCAAGCGTGGCGAAGACGACGAGGACGTTTCTCGCGGCGAGCTGCCGGTCAACAAAGGACACAGTGTCATCCTACGTGTGTACGACGCACTTGGCGGGAAAAGCAGGGGCGTGCTTACGTGGGGCCATTTGCCCGTCAAGAGCGTGACCAAAGTGAATGCGCTCGAGGATTATCTCGAAGACCTTAGTGATAATGTGGTGCAACTTGACACGCAAGACAGCACAGGAAAAGCAGGAAAGGGGGTGAAGCTGGAAGTTCGGGCGTTTGAAATTGCAACCTATAAGCTTTTGCTAGAGTAATGATGTGTTGATTCTGCGGAGAAAGGAAATCGGGGCGACATGTAATTCTCCGTCTCTCTCTCTCTCTCTCTCTCTCTCTCTCTCTTGCCTCATCTCTTTCATGGTCCTATGGTACATGCTGAATCCATTAGTTATTCGTAGGGCGTATATAGATGTGTATGCATGTCTATCGCTTATTCCTGATCCACGCCCATCCGTTTTCCTTCTCTCCGATCTTCCTGAATCCATGTGCTCCAGATGCCGCAAAAAAAGAGTGAATTATGATAGAAGAGAGATATGTGCTGACTTCATGTTTTACTACTGGGTGGTAAGAGTGATAGAAAGGATCAGCACAAAGGACCAAAAAAAAATAGGGGCGAATCAAGGTAGACAGTACCTTGCCTTTCCTTCCGTTCTTTATCGCACGTAAACGCAATAAATGTATAGCTCCAACCTCGTTCGCAATTTTTTTTTTTCCAATATTGTATTCATAGCACCAAGATCTGATGGAGCACAAAGATAATACTATGATAATTGCGAGTGCTGGATAGATAGTAGTATGTAGCACCAGCGTCAACAACAGGAAAACAACGCACGCTCGAAAAAACAACAACACGGGGACGAGGAAGGAACTGCCAAAATCCCAAAAAAAAATTCCTTTCCGCCACCCTGAACAAAGGAAAAAAATAAAATAAAAAAAAGTCTGATTTCCTCGCCTAGAGTTGGTGCACTACCATTGTTCGTTGGGAAAAGAAAAAGAAAAGAGAAAAGACAAAGGAGAGAAAGAAATCCTTGGTTAGCAAGAGAAAAAGGTAGGAGGGACAAGACGGGACAAGATATCCGCAAGAGCACCAAACAACATCTTTGCAGCCTCCGTTGAAAAAAAAAAACGAAAACAAACAGACATACGCGACACACACGCAGATACACACCATGCTTCAAGTCAATTACACACATAAGAACAGACACACACAAACATACCGCAACTCAACTTCACCTTTCCCTTCCTCCCTCTCATACTCCCACGCCAACTCACCATCTCCTGCAAGAGCAGCAAGCAGCACCTAGCTTTAGACACGAATATCTCGCGTTCAAAAAGAATGCATGTTCCAGTATTCGCAAGGCCCCGATTCTGATCTTATTTGGTAGAAAAAAAAGAGCCTAGTAAAAAGGTGCTAGAAGAAAGTACCCCTTTTTTTTCAATGTAGAGAGGGGGAGGGCGGTTAAAAAAGGCAGAGGGGAGGCGCGTAACTAACGGACGGCATAATACGCCACTACTGCCTAGCATCACCACTCTGTTTTGCGCGGGGCGTGGCATCGGAATCCGGCGTCGCAGCAACGCGTTCGGTACCGTCAGTTGAAATAGGTGCCTTGGGCGTTTCGACTGCAAACTCCGCCACAGCATCGCCCGGCGCAGCAGGAAATATTTCCGGCGGCGTGAGCGATGCGTGCGGGACCTGAGGCGTGGTAAGACCGCCTTCGTATTCCTCTGCGACGCTATCTTCTGTGATTATGGGCTGGGGGGAAGACACAAGTGTGGATTCGTGAGGAACGCCGACACCGGCACCGGCGCTGCCGTCGTCGACAGAGATCACGCTGCCTCTGCTATTAGTGCGCATCATTTCGATGCCGAGTTTAGACGTGGATTTAGGGCGTGATTTAGGGCTCCGAGCACGGACGTTGAGATGACCTAATTCGTCGTCTTCATCGTCGCCAGACTCTGCGGATTCGTGTTTGCGCGTCTCGAGGATGCGGCGCTTGGCGCCAACTTGTTCGGTAGAGCGTTGACGGCGGAGAGTGGTGTCCTGGAATACGGCGGGTGCGGAGTCCCCGTGGATAAGGTCAGGCGCACCAACACGAGTTTGCACTATCGTCTTGGGATCGACAGTAGCTGCATCGTCTGTGATACCCAGACCATTCATGGCTCGCGCAATGTCACGTTCGCGCCAATCATCTGCGTTATGACGAGCAACAAGGACGGGTATATCCTCGCTGGCGCGGCTATCCGCATCGCCAAAGAAGCTAGAGCTGATAGAGTCTTCACGGCTCGAGCCGCGGTAGCTACCCGAAGGCACTGCCGGATAACCAGAGGAATTGGACGTGGGACTGTCCTCCTGGCGTGTCGATTCTTGTCGAAGCCCAGATGAAGGCATTATTGATGGGAACTGGTTAGGGGCCCATCCAGGGGGAGGCGCTTTCCATTGGCACAGTCTTCCCAAGGTATCCGTGAGCTTAGCGATTGTGGGCGGCTTTTCAATGAGTGCGTCAAAGTAGTGCGGCGCTTGGAGTTCTTTCAAATAGCCAGTGACTGCAACAATGGGCGTATGTGTGTTGGCGTTCTTCGTGTCGCGAATCATACGAGCAACATCAGCACCATTGACTTGGGGTAATCGGAACTCCATCATGATGACGTCGAACTTAACCTCGCCCATGGCATAACGTATGGCCTCTGAACCGTTGGTAACGGTTAATGTGCGGCATCGAAGCTTCTCGAGTAGCTTTTCCATGACAAGGCGGGAGACTGGATGATCCTCACAAATGAGGACATCCAAAGGCCTAAAGAAGGGACCATCACCAAAGCTAATTTGTGAGAGTCGGCGGGAGCTTTGCCGTCTCCGCTGTACACGAAGAAGAGCCTTTGCTCTAGAGTCTTCCGTATCCGAAGAGGACGGCGAGACATCGAGCACCTGGCTACGCCGTTTGTAATGCCCTGGCAACAAATCACGGACAACATCCTCCTCCTGAGAACCGAGCGTCTGCGAGCGAGCGCGAGGAGACGAAGCACTCGCCTGGCTTACGGAAGCGTGTCGCGGACCCGAACTGGGCTTATCTAGCGGCGCTGCGGTCGGCGTAGATGGGGTCTTTGCTGATTTGATAGGCGAAATGGCTTCAGGCGATGGTCTCAAGCCAGTGAGTCGCGAAGGATCAAAGAAGCTACCCGGTTGCAATGAAGACGGATTACTTGTAGTGTGTGAAAGGGTACTGGAACTACTCGACGTCTTGCGTCGGTCGTGATGTTGCCCTGTACTGAATTGCACCAGCAACGGCGAAGAAGGCTGCGAACCACGACTGGGCGAAGAGTGAGGCGCACTCATAGAGGGCGAAGATGGTCTGCCAGTTGCTCTGTTAGTAGAGAGTGTTCGTTTGAATGGCCCGTTCATCATGGGACTCGTCTCCAAAGATGGTGAGGGAGATGTGACCCCCGGGGACTGAAGAACAGGCCCCGGCTTGTTTTGTGGGAGCATAGCTTCTGCACGCAACTTTTGAATCACGTCTTTGTTCGCTTTTTCGAGCACGGGCAGATTCTTGTAGCTGAAACTGCCGAAGTCATCAGCGGCCATGGGCTCACTGAGCCTCCGTGTCCTGCTCTCGCGTACATGAGCTGGGATGTGAAGTGGGATGAGGCCTCTCTTCATGGTAGAGACGGTGACCTGCGAGCGCACTCGAGACAGCGCATCGTGTGGGCGATCCGGGTAGCCAGCACTTGGAGTGCCTGCGACCGAAGTGGTTTGATCCTCAAATTCAGGTGTGAAATTAGCCATGACAGCTCCTCTGGTGTCGAAGTACTCGGTGTCTTCCGGATTTTCCGGCGCTGGGATGAACGAGGCTTCATCGTTACGTATATCTTCCCAGTTGATGCCAGAAAACCAAGGATGGTGCTTGATTTCTTCTCCTCCACTCGAAAACTTGTCGTCCTTGTTAGCCCCTAGACGCTGAGTGGGATCAGAGCACATGAGTCGGTTCATCAAATCTTTGGCTTCGTCTGAGATGTCATAGAGCTCGTCGTCATCTTCTGGCCAATCGATCTTGCGCCCCAATATATTCTGGAACACCTCGTCCGGCGTGTCGGCATGGAACGGGGGGTAGCCATACAAGGACTCGAACAGAATGCATCCCAACGACCACCAATCGCTGACCTCATCTTGGCCATTACCGGCAATTGTTTCGGGTGCCAGGTAGTCCGGGGTGCCTACAAACTTGCGGTTGTTATCCTCTGGATCAAACAAAGTCATTGGCGGTGGAGGTGGCATCGTCGATGTTACTGGGGGAGGAGGAGTAGTAGTAGTACTGTTCTGAGCAGTAAGTGCCGATGATGCCATGGAGTGGGATGCCGGAAACAAGTCGGGAGACCCATCATCACTGTATGCTTCCTCCTCGATTGGCGAACGTGCGCGCGGCTGACTAAAGGAATCGTCGACAATGGAAAAGCGGCGAAACATTGCCTGAAGTGCGTCGCTGTCTTGACTCTCCATCCGATTTGCCGATGGTCGCCTGGAGGCCTCGCGACCTGAGGAGCTTTCTCGGTTGAGGCTGAAATACGAAGGCTGTCCAATCTCACCGGCTAGGGCTGGTGTCATGTGTGGTGTGTTCGAAGGCGACGGGTTGAGATCGAACGAAGCGGAACGTGAAGAGCCCATTGATGTCGCGCGATGAAAAGGTCCAGTCTTGAGCAGATCTGGGGCTTGGTCTGCAGACTTGAGGGCGCGCTTCTGACGGCCGATCATACCCATTCGAGATAGTCCAAAATCAGTTAATTTTAAATGACCCTTGCCGTCGATAAGCAAATTGTCTGGCTTCAGATCACGGTGGACAATACCGCGGCTGTGGAGATGCTCGACACCAAGCACCACCTCCGCCAGGTATTTCTTAGCCCAATCTTCAGGAAGAGCACCGAGGACTTTGATTAGCGAGGCACAATCCCCACCGTTCAAGTACTCCATGACGAGATACAGGTAGTCCTTGCTCGAAAAGGTCCAATAAAGCTTGGCGACGAAATCGCTTTCGCCTTGCCACATCATGATGGCTCGTTCAGCCTTGACATTGGTGACTTGATTCTTGGCAACCATGTCCGCCTTCTTCAAAACCTTGATGGCGTAGTACTCTCCCGTCGACTTCTTCTTTGCAAGATACACGCTGCCAAAGGCACCCTTGCTGATCGGCTTGATGATCTCAAAATCTTTGATAGACGGTGGGACTGCACGTGCTTGTGGCTGGGTGGTGGGTATGAGGCGTGGCGATATAGGTCTTGGGCCATCGGAGCCGGCAGTGGATGACTGTCTGCGATGATGGTGGAGGGTGACGTGAGACATGGCTGGCGATGAGAACTCGGTCGTCGTCAAGATGGGCGACGTGACCGGGGATTGCAGTGCCTCCACACCACTAGGAAGACGAGGCTTAGTGGTTCTCAAGGGTGAAGAGGGTGGTGGAATCATGGAGCGGGCGGGCGAGTGTTGTCGGCTGGATAGCACGCTTGGAAGGATGAGACTCTTACGCTTCCTCTCTCGTGAGCTTGCCACTTTGCCCAAGCCGACGTCGGATGCTGCGGGCGAGTCTGCTCTTCTCGGGCCCGATAACACAGACGAGCGCATGCTGGTATCGCTTTCAGCACCAGTATCACTCTCAAAGTGCATAGAGTGACGCTTGTGCTGGGTGGTAATGTTGATGGCACCTGCGTGTGTCTTTGGCGTTTGGCTACCCCCTTTTGGACTGCTGGAGCGGTTCGAGCCGGCGACAGATGACTCTCGACGACCAACACGCGCTGGGAGCGAGAAGTCGGAGGCGTTGTTGCGTAGAGCCTGCGCCATGGCGGATGGAGCGTCAAAGGAGCCTGGAAACATGCCTTCTTCGCCCGTGGGGGCATCGTTCGAGCCCAATGAGGGTTCTTCCGTGAGTTGTTCTTCCTCGGAAGAGCTGTCCTCGCCGGCTGCAATGCGTGCAGCCTTCGCCATGGCTGCCTCGATGCATTCTTGAACCAAAATGTCAAACTCCACACGGAGACGTTCAGAGTACTCCAAGACTCGCCTGTGCCGGGTGACAGCGTCTATCTTGGCCTTTGCCAGTCTATTGGTGTCCTCGCAGAGCAATTTTAGGCCTTCTGTGTGATCAGACGAGCCTGTGGTAGGAGACTGCCATTGTAGAACCTGAGATATGCGGTTTTCGGATTGTGGAGACTGTGTGCGGATCTCGGCTGCAGGCTGGCCACGAGCCGTGTCTTTGATGGCGGGCGTGTTGATTTCGAGGGCGGTGTCGCATAAATCCAGCACGAGTTCGACAATGCGAGCCAGGGGTCTCCGCACGGCAAAGGAACGAGCACGATGATGGCCAAAGCCTGAAGATCGCTCGCGGGATCGGGACGGTGTCGATGCGGGTGAGTTGCGTCCCGAGGGCGTGGCTGAAGAAGGGGTGGAGGATGAGTGAATGATGAGTCCCTTGTACTCGGCTGGCGTGATGGGCTGGATGGGATCCATGGAGGCAGCGCGAGAACGTTGACTGTGCGACTCGAGCGTGTCGAGAACTCTGACAATGGCGTTGCGGTGTTCAGAAAGGGTCTCCTGGGCCATTTGCACATCCATCTCGGCACGATGCTCCTGCAAGCAGAGCTCCGAGTGCTTTTCGAACCACCAGGGTGTGATTTGTCGCTCGCAGATGCGGCAGAGGACAGGCAGCGGTGGGGGATGGTTGCGGGGGTCGTTGGCACCTTGCTCCGCGAGCCCGGTCAGATAATGAGCCAGCACCTCTGCCCCGACGCCCAGAGACTCTACCAGGAACTCTGGCAGGTCAATGGTCACCTCGCGGAGAACCGAGGGGCGCACCATCCACATGGTCTACAACGTGTTAGCGGCGGCCCAATAGGGGGCGTGGGGCATCCGTACGTGGCTCTCTTTTCCTGTGGCGCGGTCGTAGACCATGATGCCCTGCGCCTCGAGGTTCAGCATCTGTTTGTCGTCGTCGTCGTCTTCGTCATCGGTGTCGGCGCCATGGGCGTCATCGACGCAGTGGGTGGGTGACGTGGGCAGGGGGGCATCGTGAGCGGTGGGCTTAGAGCGACGCCTGTGCAAGACGGAGTGGGGGCCCAGGCGGACGGCGAAGCGGACAATGTGGCTGCGTGAGTCGTCCTTGCGGACCGACTTAATGGTCTCGGCAAACGCGTCGGCTCCGGCGTCGACGAGGTCGAGGATGGGCTGGCCGACGACGTGCTGAGGCAGAGTGCCGACGACATCCTTCCACGAGGGGCTCACGTAGCGGACCTTGGCGTGCAGGTCAAGGTCCATGATGATGTTCAGGCTATGGGCGGCCGCCTCCCGGAGGTCATCGCGCTCCTCGCGCATGTCCTGGCTGACGGAGCGCTCCATGCTGAGGCGGAGGCCCGGGACGGCTTGGGCTTGCTGGCGCAGAGCTGTGACGGCGGGCGGCGCCAGCGTCGCTGGCCTGGATGGGGCGTGGGCGGCCATGGCGGGGGTGCGAGGCGGGTGGCCGTGGTGTGCGTGCGCCCACAGGCGGGCTGGACGAGGGCAATCAGTAGGCGACTGCCATAGTCTGGCGGCGGATGCGCGGTGTCAGGCCGAGCGGTGTCCACGGGGAGGCGGCTAGACGCAGTGCATGGCACAGCGGGCGTGCAGGCAGGAGCAGAGAGCACGGGCGCGACGAGCGCGACGGGCGCAATGTGCGTGATGTGGTGTGGCGGTGGTGGCAGCGGTGGAAGTGGTGGTGGTGGTGGTGGTGGTGGTCA
>Ga0182210_1000076_pt1 | contig 18152 bp, 14 predicted proteins | sample G5R1MG_19_FD_129670 | JGI IMG/M metagenome (GOLD analysis project Ga0182210, IMG submission 129670) | Switchgrass phyllosphere microbial communities from Michigan, USA - G5R1_MAIN_03OCT2016_LD1 MG | ecosystem: Host-associated > Plants > Phyllosphere > Phylloplane/Leaf | place: USA: Michigan... | reverse complement strand
TCTGTAGGAATGTCATGCTGCGCTGACGGCATCCCAAAATGCCCCGTCCTCGTACTGCCAAGATATCGAAAACTCATACGATTGTTATCATGTATGACGCAAGGTGCTGTTTGGTGTGCCTTCTACATCTTTCTTAGCACGTATATGACTTGCAATTTTGTTGTAGATTACACCAGATTACATACATGCTACCCTTACTCTCAGGGAGAGGCCATTTACTGTGCACGTCATGAAAGTAGACAATGTATTGCCTATGCCTGCACTGCTCAATGGCGTGGCTGGCAAACGCATACGCGTTCGCTACAATCTGAAACACGACATCATCCGCCACCGTGCCCTCTCAGCACACCCTCTCACCGCAGCTAGAATTGCACGTCTAGCCTTCACACGGCTCCACGAGAAACATCTGAAGTAGCGTTGTGGATTCGAACACCAGACAGTACTATGCGCCTGTGGATGATAATACTACGATCGAATTTTGTCGAGATCCGTGGCTACAAGTACAGCATGTCACCTTCATCAATCCGTAACACTATACGCGACGATCGCGGCCCCACGTGCACACGGGACCTTCTGTTTTAAACAACGGTCTCCGAACGATGTTGAAACATCCTAATCATCGGCATAAAAGTGACAGGGCCCACCTGTACGAGGCCGCACACGCAGCGGGCGTTGCAATTGGCTGGGTTGCCAAAGGATCCTTGTGTTTGCCATGCGACAACAACGAAAGCTTGAACGCTCTAGGCTGCAGAGAGCAATTTGCCAACTTCCGTGCCATGTTTAGTAAAGGAACGACAGGCGGATTTCAACTAGGCGGGCAGGCCGTTGGATCAATGGAGGCATGGGTATTAAAGCATCCCTACATGCAATTGCTCTCCAGTTTTCCCCACTCAGCTTTAAGGGCACCTAGCCATCCCGACTTTTGGGGGGACACTTCTTTTTACTTTACTTTAACGGTGTCCTGTTCCTCCCATACTACCCCAGCATTCCATTCTGGTCCGATATACGTTCTCCGCAACTTCGTTTCCCCAGTCTTGACGGGATTGAGCAGTGTTTTGTTTGACGTCTTTCAAAATGAAGCTTTCGACGATCGTCTTTGTGCTCGCGGGAACCTCTCAGGCTTTTCTCGGTTGTACGTTGACTTGGATCTACCATCACATAGGAGGTGCACTGACGTCCCCAGCTACTAAGAGGAATGACGTGGACATCAACGCTGAAAGTAGTGCCGGGTCTCTGCTCAGCCGTTCTATGAGTATGTTTACCGGGAAATTAAAAATGAAGAAAAATGCTAACATTTTGCCTAGGTCTTCCGGAACAATGGGTCAAGCGTACCTGGGATAAAGCCATGGAGACGGTCCATAGCATCTCAGAAAACTATGCCAGTTCTGCCCTCCGAGTAAAGCGACGTGACCTACCTGACGGCGTCGACACTGCCTTACTGGCAACGGGAACCGGTCTCTTCCCCACAGCCACTGGCGCTCCCATGCCCACCGGGACTAGCACTTCGTCTACGGAACAGCAAGGTCTCACTGGCGCATCTCTCCGCCGCCGCGCAAAGCACTTATACCCCAAGGACCTGTCCATCGACTACCGGCTTGCACCAAAGGCACCTTCCAGGATCAAAAGGTCTATTGATGCTGCCGCTGCTCAACCCAGTGGCTTCAAGGTCAAGCCTCGCTCTCAGGCCAGGTCGGCGAACTGAAGGCAAAACGCTGTCGGGGGTCTCGAATAATAATTCGGTGGAAAGAATGGATAGCAAATCGCTTCTACACGTGCAGGACATGGAGTAATTGTAACTTCTTGAGCGTCCCACAAACTCGCGAAGTCACCATCGGGCGTCCTTTTTGAATTCGAGAGTACCAAGTTGGCCACAAATCTAGTGAGGCATCTTTTGACCTGTGGAGGGATTCCTTGCGTTGGGGCTTTATTCCGTCTTGAGGACGATTACACATTTCAATTCTTTGTGGACATGGCTCTACATTTTTTGCACCGGTACCTTGTACGGTATGCACAACGTACAACCTGTGATGTATAACGTGTCTGGATTGGCCGGAAGAGGATGAATGTTGTGATTGTAACTGTGCTGCTATAATCGTATCGCTGATCTTTTCCCATCAACTATAATGATAAATAAATGGAGAGCTGGCGTGTGATTATTTCAAATTCGATAAAGCTAAGAGTATGTGAACATGGTTTGTACCCTGCATGTTGGTGGCACAGCTTTATGACACATGTCTATTCCCACGTACATCCCGATACCCAACCGTACCAACGACAAATGACTGTGCCATTTGCATCGCGCCAATCTCCGTCTGTTGGAACAACCGTATCAACACCGAAATTTAGACAATACAGGCCTAGCCCTAGTGCTCAGATAACCCAGTCAGATTTTCAGCTTTTGAGACGTGCCGGGACCGGCGCACCCCCCCCTTCCTCCGCACGTGGAACACTCGCTCCATCTCGCTTCATCTCGCTTCGTTAACCCCAGTACCGCGCATACTTGCTCTCCCCACTCATGACGCTCACAAATTCTCGGGCTACGATTCGGCTCGTCTGCTCACTTGGGTGGATTGGATCATACCATGCATAGCTGTCTGGGCTATCACTCAAGGTACAATTGGTTCCTTGGGTATCGCACAAATGGGTTACACCTTGTACGTTCAGCGGCGCCGTCCCATTCAGGTACTGCGCGGGGTGGTAATAGATGTTGGTCATGAGGCTATTAACATCGAAACTTGCAATCTTGGCGTAGGGATAGAGATTTGCAATTTGTGACTCGAAAGGCGTGCGGTAGGCATAGATTTGGTTGAGTGCGGAGACCGTTTGTTGCATGCGGCCGTGGATCTCAGATGCATTGAGTGATGCTTTTTCAGGAAAGAATTGTGTGGCGAGTAGCCCGCCTGCCGCAGGAGACACGTATTGCGGGAGGAGATGGAGCGGCGCGAGGTTCATGAGGATGAAGTTTCGGCCGCCGTTTGAGTACAACTGTGCCATTTGGGAATAGACGCAATCCATGTAGTCTGCGACAGTTTTTCCGGGGACTTGACTGTCGGTTAGGAAAGCGCCGTTTCCCAGGTCGTTGGTGCCAATCCATATTGCATAGACGGTGCTGGAGGCCTCGCCAGTAAAGAATTTGGTTCCGTTGGAGGTGAGGGCCTTGGAGTCGGCGATGAATGCAGGAACTTCGTAGCCGGCAATGTCCGGGAAGGGTGCTTTGATGGCCGCTAAGTAGCGGGGGGTCACCCTGTTGGAGCACACGGCTCCAGAGACGGCGTAGTTGTAAAGTGTTACATTTGAATAGATGCTGGCGTAGCGAGCCCATGAGCGGCCGCCTGATGCGGTTGCGAGGCCCTGGTTATGATCAATGAAGCTATCTGGAACAGTTCATATTTATGTTGATGTAGGAAAACATATCACCTGTGAAGGAACTCGGTACGTACAATTGGCTGGTCCCAAGCTACAGGCGGCGCTGAGCCACTGTGATCGATAAAGTACCCCAACTGGTTTTCATCCGTATAACTATCCCCAAAAGTGACCAATGTCTTGAATTTGCTCTCTTTCCAGGCTGGAAGAGAATCTGCTGCCACAAATACTAAATTTGCAACTAAAATCTTCATTGCCCATGAAGCCATCTTGTAGATATCAAGATAATTGGAAAGCTCTGTGACAATGTGATGCATGGATATTTGTAAGTACTCAAGATGTGCCAGAATACGAAAGGTTTCTCTTCGGTAATTCGGAGTGAAGAATGAGGTAAGCGATACCTGCTTTACGGTAAATTGGGTTTGAGCAGACGAAGCCTGATGTCAATTGCGGGAACCAACGGAGTTTGGTCATTAATTCTTGATTTTGCTCAAAAGTGTGTATCTTGGATAAGGTTCTAGAGTCGGCCTTGATGCTTCGAAAGATGGCCTACTGTACCTATGCGTAGTGTATGCCATGGAACGCATTTTACGATGATACGCTTCGGAATTGTATCTGCCGAAATTCATGTCGGAACATTGTCACGGTTAACATGGCCGGGATCTCCATGTGAACAATCATATTACCCGAACCCCCCAGTACATCACCTCGCAACAAAACCTTTGACGGGGAGACTACCGGTGGCTTTTCGGCCAGACGCAGTACCCACGGCGCTTTGCCCTTGCTCTTTTGAGGGATCAGAATGAGCTTGCACGAGGCTCTCGCGATTTACCTAACATAGTACCTATCGGTGCATGCGCCATGGCTACCGGCACTGAATCTTGAGCTCAGTATCGTGATAACTCGCCGAGGTTGCGGCAGTCACACCTCTGGCTGCTTTCCCGTTGGACACGCGCTTCAAGCCCAGCGCTCGCTGGTGTCTCAGGTAGAGCCAGCCGATAAACGATGATATACCGTACCCTCCTGGAAGTATTGTCCCTAGTCGCCGAAAGCGAGATTGGAGTGGGGCGGCAAGTTACTGCGATTAAAGCGATTTTCTAACGCGTGTTTTAGATATAATCTTTTACTTCTATAGTATTAAGTAGCTTTTTTCTAGATATTTAAGATTATACTAATTTTATAAAGACCGCTTGTTTATAGGATATGGTAGAAGGTATCTTGTTCTTATGTATACTGATCGCAGGGCTGTAATTTCCGAGCGACTAGGGACATTACTTACAGCATGAACTATAGTACTATGTAGGCACATACATTCGAATCATCAAAGGTGATGTGTATGTACGTAGTATATGTGCCTGCTCGTGAATATGAAATATCATAAAGCATTTTATGTTACCAAGCTGTTGGTGGCGGGAGTTGGAATGAAGGAATGAAGGAATGAAGGAATGCTACCAATCATGCGGGGGATCAACGGGGTTCTCTCTGCATGCGTCAACCCATTGCACCCAGGGTGAAGAAGGGGGGACGCTGCTACCGTTGACGCTGGACATGGGAGCTCCTTCCTCGTCATGGCCAAGAGCAGGGACTGAAATTGTGCTACGTATTATGTCGTTCCTGTGTACATCGCGGTTCCATGCCCTCCACTTGTCAGTATTTTTCTTCTCTACCTTGCATTTTTCTGCGCTTCTCCATAGCATTTTTATGCTACAAGTCGTCCGCGTATGCTTTCTCAGCCCATGATACGATGCGAGAGCCCCGGCGCTGTCTCGCAACACCTACCTGTATTGCCTCGTTCCCAAGGAGGCTCCAATTGATTTCATTCTAGGATGCTATGGCGACCCCGAGCAATGTAGCTGCCGGCCATGAGTGGTTACTCGAAGAGGTATATACATCACTCCTTACATGTTGATGTATAGCTTCAAATAAATATTCTCAAGCTCAGTGCGAACTTCTTGCATGAGATCCTCGTACTGCGCAGCTGTTCAGCCAAGATCAGCTGTGAATGGCCAGGCCTCAAGCGACTCCAGCAGATCGCCTATCATCTGAGATGTGGTGTTAGAAAATGAAGATCACTCAAAATTGGTTGTACCTACAGGAACTGCATCCCTTCCCATTTCGGCCTTGATGTGATCTACGAATGCACTGTCAGCGATACGTCGCATGAACTCCACTGCAGGTATGCTGAGGAAATCGGTTCGCATGTTTTGTTTCCTCACTTCACCTCATCAAGCGGCTCATATTAGATCATTGGATACAACTCTTGCCTCGAATAAAGGATTGTGAAGATACCTGCCTACCTGGATGCCATCCTCCAATGAAATGCTTCTAGACATCAACGGCGACGTCTCGGTACCCCTTCTATAGCATCAGTTTCTGGAATCTCTGTCCAACCCTGGGGTCTCGATTCAGTCTTCCCATAGAGCTCTCATAAGCTACCCACCAACGCCAGACTGCGGCTTGTTCCGTAAGCCTAACACTATCGGATTGAATCAGAGGATAGTATTCGGCCATCTGAAGCCATCCTCCCGGCCTCAGCAACAGCTTCATATCTCCAATATAGGACGACCATCTGCCACTTCGGATGCCTGGACAGACGAATCGAGAATGTATCAAGTCATAAGCTCTGGTTTGAAATACATCGGGGTCTCGAAATCGATCGTTCATATTATAGCCGCAAAGTGCCAGGTTTTCAGGCTGATCCGGGACACGTAGCGGCAAAGTGTCGACGCCCGTGACCTTTCTCTGTTAAGACTTTGGTACGCACCCTGGCTAGGCATGATCATGGTATATACCTCGGAGTCTGTGTACTCTTCGGAAAACTGTACACACCAATCCTCGCCACCATAGCCAACTCCAATACCTTGCGGAGATCTGTTGAAAGAATCTTAGGAGAGAATAGACGGTTCCCAAGAAGTCTTGAAAACGCTAAGTACAGACGCCGGAAAGACCTAGTGCATTAGAAGAATTACCGGATCGCACCGTGCAATAGGAAATTGTCGACTGTGAGCTAATTCGTTCTGGGTAGGCATGTGGAAACTGGCGATCTGAAGAGGCGATGCAGAGCTTACTAGAACCGTTCAATTATGGCAGACTGAAGGTGTGGCGGTGTTGGTCAGAAGTCTTCACCCCTGGTACCTAGATTGCCAGTTAAATGTGCCGTTCTACTACAGACACTGGCCGCACTCAAACTTCTGAGTCTGCCTACTTGACTTGGTTACCCGAGGTTCATGAGTCGCGTCGGGGTCGTCCAGAAAAACAGCGACTTTGCCATGAAGCTGTTCGGCCGAACAAAGCTGTGCGTTGCCACGACGAAGCTCAAGCAACAGCCATGGAAGTCGTGCAGGTAGGTAATCGTGGTTGGAGCCAAGATGGTGATTGACGGGCCAAGCTGCGGCACCTGGCGGTACACTCTGCCTCGAGGACGCAATTCCCCTCCTCGAGAAGAGAACGACGGAAATGGGGGTAGAGTAGGGATCCCCGCATCGTGGGGTCCGCGTCATGTGCTTGTGACGAGCGCCCAGGTTCAGGTCGTCCGTCTGGTGTCGCAGCATGTGAAAGCGTTGTGGAGCTTTAAGCTTGAGCTTCTCCACAGTCACGTTACCCAAATGTTACCGAGGCAAAGCCCGTCATCACGACGCTCGGCCGGCGCGAGAAGCAGCTGCGCATTAAAGTGTGGACATCTGCCACCCACATCTTTCCCCCATTTCACCCATCACTTTTCTCTAGACCCCCTCCCCCCTGACGTGTTCGCTCACCTTGGGGCTCTTCGTTGACACCCTTGAGCAACGTACAGTCTGCGTGGTCTACTCTCTTGACTGCATTCCTCGCCAACTTCAAAAGCAGACCCGTCTCAACAACAGTCGTGGCCGTAAAACACCGCACGAGCAAACATGGCTGCGCAAGATCTGCGATATGACGGCCAGGTGGTGGTAGTGACGGGCGCTGGCGGTGGGCTGGGCCGCGAATATGCCGTCTTCTTCGGTAGCCGCGGCGCGAGTGTCGTGGTGAATGATCTCGGTGCTAGTTTCAAGGGCGAGGGTGCAGGCTCAGCGGTATGTGTGCAATATGACTGTTGATTTTGAACTCTAGTATCAACCCGCTTTTCACACTACAGTAAGCAGAAGACTGACATTGCTCTATAGGCCGCAGATCAAGTCGTCGAAACGATCCGTTCCGCGGGTGGCAAGGCCATCGCCAACTACGATTCAGTCGAGAACGGAGAGGCCATTATCAAGACAGCGATCGACGCATTCGGTCGCATCGATATCCTTATCAACAATGCCGGCATTCTACGGGATGTTAGCTTTAAGAACATGAAGCAGCTGGACTGGGAGCTGATCTACAAAGTCCACGTACTGGGTGCATACAAGTGTGCGAGGGCAGCGTGGCCGTACTTCAGGAAACAAAAGTATGGACGGCTGATTAGCACCGCATCTGCTGCGGGTCTGTTCGGATCATTCGGCCAGACGAACTACTCTGGTATGGGTGGAAAATACCTGCAGCTGTATTCTTGTGCTCACATGTAACAGCTGCCAAACTGGCCCTCGTTGGCTTTACTGAGACACTTGCAAAGGAGGGTCTCAAGTACAACATCCTCTGCAACGTCATCGCCCCGATTGCTGCTAGCCGAATGACCGAGACTGTGATGCCCCCGGATGTCCTTGAGAAGCTGAAGCCCGAGTGGATCGTCCCTCTTGTTGCAGTCCTTACACACAAGTCCTCCACCGAGACTGGAGGTATATTCGAAGCCGGTGGTGGTCACATTGCCAAGCTACGATGGGAGCGAGCTTCCGGTGTTCACCTTAAAGCGGACGAGACCCTCACACCTGGCGCAGTTGCGGCCAAGTGGAAGGATGTCGTCGACTACTCCAAGGCTGAGCACCCAGAAGGCCCATCGAATGCCTTGGAGATACTTGAACAGGCCAGTCAGCTACCACCAAATCCCAAGGGTGAGGAGCTTGACTTCAAGGGCAAGGTAGCTCTTGTCACTGGCGGTGGGGCGGGTCTCGGCCGTATCTACTGCTTGCAGTTGGCTAAGCGTGGCGCCAAGGTCGTTGTCAACGATCTTGTGAACCCTGACGATGTGGTCAAAGAGATCCAAAATCTTGGAGGCGAAGCTGTTGGAAACAAGGCGGATGTGCAGAACGGCGAGGCGGTTGTCAAGACCGCTATTGATACCTACGGCCGCATTGATATCCTTATCAACAATGCCGGGATTCTCCGGGACAAAGCCTTTGCCAACATGACTGACGATCAGTGGGACATAATCCACAAGGTTCATCTCTTTGGCACCTACTCGTGCAGCAAGGCGGCATGGCCTTTTATGCTTAAGCAAAAGTATGGCCGTATAGTCAATACCACATCCACCAGTGGCATCTACGGTAACTTTGGCCAGGCAAATTACGCCTCTGCAAAGTGCGGTATCCTCGGTTTCTCCAGAGCGCTAGCTCTTGAGGGCAGGAAGAGCAACATATTTGTCAATACCGTTGCACCCAACGCCGGCACTGCCATGACACGTTCCATCATGCCTGAGGAGGTTGTTCAGGCACTTAAGCCTGACTTCAATGCCCCGTTGGTCATTCTCCTAGTGTCTGATAAGGCTCCCGAGCCGACCGGTGGACTGTACGAGATGGGCTCTGGCTGGTTCGCTCAAACCAGGTGGCAGCGAACTGGCGGTCACGGTTTTCCCGTAGATGTCATGCTCACACCTGAGGCTGTACTCTCACAATGGGAGCGCATCACTAACTTCGATGATGGTCGTGCCGACAACCCACAAGACAGCGCTGATGGTCTTAAATCCATCATGGCAAATATGGAGAACACCAGTAAGGAAAGCAAGAAGGAGAAAAAGTCCAATAAAAGTAACGAGGAAGTTCTTGAGGCACAGAAGCAGGCTCTGGCTGCCAAGTCTGATGGCACTCCCTTTGAATACACTGAGAGGGATGTCATTCTTTACAGCAAGTTCTCCAGTAATTGTTTATTTTTGGACACAACTAACGATTATATGCAGACCTCGGAATCGGTGCCAAGCGCACCGATCTTCCCTTCGTTTACGAAGGTGACGAGAACTTTCAAGTCATTCCCACCTTTGGTGTCATCCCACCCTTCAACGCCGAAGCACCCTTCAACTTCGACGACATCGTCCCCAACTTTGATCCGCGTATGCTTCTTCACGGCGAGCAATTCCTCGAGATCCGCAAGTTCCCCATTCCCACTGAGGCCAAACTCATTGCCATTCCTAAGCTTGTTGAAGTCGTCGACAAGGGCGCCGCCGGCCTCGTCGTCTATGGCTCCACAACAAAAGATGCTAAGACAGGAGAAGAAATTTTCTACAACGAGAGCACAGTCTTCATTCGCGGATCCGGAAATTTCGGCGGCCAGAAGAAGGGCGCTGACCGCGGCGCTTCAACCAAGGCCCACAAGCCCCCTCAGCGCGTACCCGATATGGTTGTGGAGGAGAAAACGTCGGAAGAGCAAGCTGCTCTCTACCGTCTCTCCGGTGACCTCAACCCCCTACATATTGACCCACAGTTCAGCAAGGCCGGTGGTTTCAAGACACCCATTCTTCACGGGTTGGCCTCGTTCGGCATCAGCGGCAAGCACGTGCTGCAGAAGTTTGGACCGTTCAAAAACATTAAAGTCAGATTCGCTGGCGTGGTTCTACCGGGCCAGACGCTGGTTACAGAGATGTGGAAGACAGGAAATACCGTTGTGTTCCAGACCAAAGTTAAGGAAACGGGCAAGTTGGCGATTTCAGGAGCGGGTGCTGAGTTGCTTGGCGGAGGAAGTAAATTGTAAAGATTTGGTAATGAAATCCAGTGTTGATACTTCTGGGGCATTTTGTTGCGGATTTCCGTATAAGTAGGATTATCGATATGTATGAATTTCTAATCATCATCTAAGATTCTATGGCAAGTTGTGGCTTGGTGCAATGCCCCTTTATCTTGCGCGGAGGATGAAAACGGACGGACGTCTCATACCTACCTCACCTGCTCAGTGACCCTACACAGTCTCTTCACAGTTAGTTTTCCAGCTTCTCGATTGTCGTGAGATAATCATTATGTGCGGGCACATCTTTTCAGGGCACAACAAGACTGTGGTCCGGCGGAGCGTACTCCACACAAACGTGCGAATGCACAACCCACAAAGGTAGAGAACTGGCTATCTTAGGCAGTGAGCCACCACTGTAAGCCCTGAGCGTAGCCCGTCCGCATACCCCCTGGGAGGTTTTTAGATAGGACGTTAAACCAATATCAATCAATCAATCAATCAACAAGACTGTGGTATCCCTGTTTCTACTCTCATCACTCGTACTCCTTCTCGATGTAGTAATCGGAATAAGTGGTCTATACCAAACGAATCTTCGATCCTGTAATTCAATTACTCTAACCAATTACCGGAAGGAAAACCACCGCTCATCCATAACACACCGGATAGAGCTATACAGCGCGCCACCAGAGACAATCTCATCTTTTGTATATAACTACACCAACAAAAGATCCTCGGCTTTGGCCTTCCCTTCAAACCGACTTCCTCGATCTTTTACTGGATGTTCCCGGCTTGATATGTGGTAGCATACCAACACCCGCGCAAAAGGGAACGAAAAGGAAGGCATAGAGAGCCAACGCGTTGCGGCAAAGCACAAACATAGAGATGCCAACCCTGACGAGTTGCCAGAAAAACGTGTGCAGAAATTGGGTGGGAAAGGGATCTCTGAACTTTTGCAAAAAGCTTTGCGCGGCTTTCCAATACGCATGGAAGTAATCTTCTCGGGTTGGTGCGAGGATCCTGCCAAGATATTCACGGCGAGACTCATGAGTGAGTGTCCCATCGGGAAGATGTCGCAGCCATCGCATGTTGATGAGGTGTACCCATACAAGTCTAAGCTGCCCAGTTCCTGAATAGGGCCTTTTATCTCGCATAAAAGCTTCCCATTTCTTCACCGTCTCAACCGCCAACTCATCCGAGACGACGAACCACTCTTCGTGTATCGTAGTGCATTTGCAATGCCAGCGCTGGTTGTGGTTGGCCAGGTCGAGGTGTATCAGCTGCTCCAGTCGATAGCAGTAGTCAATATCGCATAGCGACTGATATACTATGTTCGGCACGATGCCACACCGTTTGCGGTGTTCACCAAGTCGCATCCTGGGGTCCGCGCGCTTGGTGCATCCAATTTTCATGCCTATTTCCGGACGACCTTGGGCACGAAAGGCATAAATCATTCCATGAGTGTCTCGATCAGTTACATTTTGCAAGAGTTTCGCTTTCAGGTGATTGTGTACCTTGCAAGGTGTTATTTCAAGTACGCTGACAAGTTTGGTAGAGGAACTTTGAGCGCCCTGCAAAGCCCCATTCTTGCCTGCAGCATGGATTTGATCGGCTGAAGAAACTTCACTTCCACTGACACCCGAAACTAAATTGGCTTCTAGTGGCCTAGTCGCTGATGTGGTTGATCTTTTCACGTTGCGAGCAGGTGGTGTCACTCCGTTGTGAATACGTTGCGCGGTTCCTGGAGGCATTTTCGGGCTATCAGACAAACGTCGGCACCAATGTTGATTTTTTTGCCATCTGCTGAGCTTTTTCTGAGTGGTATGGCATTGTCGACTCTGCCCTGGCCTTTCCAACTTCTAATAGCAGTCACGACCTGCATGGGTTTGCAGCTTGAGTAGAGTGCATGTATGGAGTAAGGCCGGAGCGCGGCTCATCTCTTCAATTCGTGAAAAATATTTGTACATAGGTGTACCTGCGCAGCTTTGATCTAACTGATGCCCCTGATGAGTCGGGTAACACCTCTATTGTAAGTGGAGGAGGGGAACGTGGTGTGCATCGACACGCAAGTGAAAGGAGCACATCGCGGTCTAACCAAACCCGTCTCTAGCGCGCCACAAACGGCCCGATAGCTCATTAGACCCTGCTTTTCGATGGTGTCCTGCTGTGAACAGTCCCTTGTTTACACGCGACCATCATACTGGAGTCTCGACGACCTCGATCCATGAGAACCCCTTCATGATATTGGACTTTGAAGCTAACTGAGAAAGTTCGGGGCTCAGGAGGAGGGGACTGCGCTCGGAGTAGCTGTTCCAGTCTGCAATGGCGTCTTTACAGATTCCCATGTCTGCGTTGCAGCCATCTCAGATTCTTCATGTCACACCTTTATTCTCTTGTCATCGTTTCTGGGTCAGTATCCAATTCCGTATTCGAATCCCGATTCTGATTTTCTACAGGATACAAGGACGGCTAGATTTACACCATGCTTTGTGCCTTTCATTGAGACGCTGCCTGCCATCTTGGGCGCCTTGATATTGATCAGATACTCATTGCGAATTCTTAACCAGCATCAGCCAGGATGGACGAAACCATTCTTGGTGGAATCTAAAGAGTTCTCAGAAGCAGTGGAACCAGAAACGTCGAATCAACCATTCACTGCGACATTCGGTCTATTGGCCGTGGCGTCGACGGGCCTCGCGTCCGAGATAACTACTGTTATCCTTCCTACACGAGGAGAATTTGCAATATATTCCACACTGACCTGGGTATGTGATTCAGTGAGTATGTCTCAACTACATTCTAAGTTAACCAAAATTACAGGCAATCGTGGCAGCCATCGTATTTGTTGAACGCCCCCGGACAGCATCTCTATCGTTGTTATCGTTATTCACGGCACTCTTATGCGCACAGTTAGTTGTACTATCCCATCGGGAAGTTATCTTCGCACTGAAAAGTGTCCCACTAGCTCTGGCTCCTGCCTCTGCAATATTGGGCATAGTCCTGATCCTCAACATGCCTTTAAGAGATCCATCACTGTCCAAAAGAGATATCAGTCCGGTATTTGGCCCCCCAACGGTCAACCTGAGAACACCGGAGGACGATTTGACTCCTTGGCAGTACATGACTGTGTCATGGATGGAGCCCTTGATCCAGAAGGGCGTAACACGCCAAATGCATGACGAGGATGTATGGGATCTTGGTTGGGAGTTTCAGCATGCGCGCCTGCATGAAGCCTTCAGAAAACTACAAGGCTCAGTCACGCGACGTATCTTTGTAGCAAATGGTATGGACCTCGTACGCACCACAAGTCTCAACATGATTCGATTAGCAGCGAGTGAGTGCCCAAATAACCCTAACAACGAAATCACCGCTGAATCTCATAGCGCTACTGACACCTGTACTTCTCCAACGCGTATTGGCCTCTATGAACGATCCAAAGTCTCCGAATAGCGCTGCGATCACGTACGCAGCCCTGGGGCTAGTGTTACGTCTTGTTTCAGCCCAACTGAGCGTTTTCAATCTGTGGTATCAGCGACGAGCATATGAACGATCCCGCGGTGAGATGATCACTATGTTGTACGAGAAGACGCTCAACCGAAAGATTCTGGGTGCAAAGCAAGAGGCGAAAGAGGAGCGAACGAATGGAAATGCGAACGGAGACACCCCCGGTATAGATACCGCAGATGCGAGTACACCGCCTCATGTGCGCAAGCCCACATCTCCTGGCTGGTTCATCCGGGCTGTCACACTAGTCCGCGCAGTTTTCGCTAGAAAGCCGAAAGAGAGGGTTAAGGAAGACAAAGAAGCTGCTTCAATGGGCAAAATTCTGAACTTGATGCGCAACGACGTTTATGAAGTTGCGCAGCGCTTCTGGGATTTTTCAGACATTATTACTAAGCCAGCAGGTGCAATTTTCACCACAGTTCTCATCTGGAGGATGCTAGGGTGGACTTGTCTACTGGGGGTATTGGCCCTTGGTGCTTCGCAGCTTATTAATATCGTCATCGCTCGCTATCAGTTGTACTTTGAGAAAAAGCGTCGCGCTGCCACTGATGAGAAGCTACAACGGACAAGCCAGTTCGTCGAATCCATTCGACATCTACGCTGGTATGGCTGGCAGACAGCATGGCTCGAAGGCATCTTAGAGTCAAGGCAGAACGAGTTATGGTTTCGGATTGTCAACATTCTCTTCACGACCTCTCTCGCTTTCATACTCCGGTTTGGCTCGGGACTCTTCCCTGCCGTAGCCTTCTACGCCTTTACATCTCTAGCTGGACAACGCCTTCGAGTCGATCTGATTTTTCCTGCGATTGACTTGTTCAACCTACTGGAGGGTTACCTTCGTGCCCTGCCTCAGTTGGTTACCACTGTATTGAACGCGTACGTCGCCATGGGCCGGATCGAGGAATTTATGGCTGAACCTGATAAAGAAGAGGCCGACGTTGTGCCGGAAGAGGCAGCTGATCTCAGTCTGCATCATGCATCGTTTGCGTGGCCCAATGTAGGGAAAAATGTCTTGCAAGACCTCACTCTTGCCTTCCCCACGGGGCTGACCGTAATATACGGTGAGGTTGGGTCAGGGAAAACCGCTCTTTTGCAAGCACTACTCGGCGAGCTTGATAGAACCGGAGGCGAGTTCATTCGCCCGGATCAGGTCATTGGCTATTGCGCTCAAACACCATGGTTACAAAGTATGAGCATTCGGGACAATATTCTCTTTTCCTGCGCATATGACGAGGCTCGGTATAAGCAGGTGCTGGAGGCTTGCGCACTACTGCCAGACATGATAGAATTCAAGCACGGTGATCTCTCAAACATTGGCGAGAACGGCATCGGATTGTCTGGTGGCCAAAAGGCCCGTGTAGCGCTGGCTCGTGCTGTGTACAGCAGTGCTAAGGTCATCCTCCTAGACGATCCGTTATCTGCACTTGATCACCAAACAGCAGAATACATTGCCAAGAGATTACTAAATGGGCCACTACTACGGGACAGAACAGTGATTCTGGTAACGCACAGAACCGAATTATGTCATGGCATCGCCAAACAGTGGATTGAGCTGAAGCACGGGAAAGCAACCATGCGTGAGCCGGTCTTAGCTGATGATTCCAATAAAATCAAGCGCAATCAGACGAATGAGCCGATCTCCGAAGAAGAAGCCAAACGGAGGGAAGAAGAGGCTGCAGCCGCCATTCCAGAAAAGTTTATTGAAGATGAGCATCGCGCAAAAGGCGGCGTGAAGCTGAAAGTCTATTGGCGCTACATAAAAGCAGGAACACTCCGCTGGTGGTCTATTGCTATCTTTGTCATGGCCATTTTCCGAGTCCTGGACGTTGCGCAGACCTGGTTTATCAAATCATGGGCTGAAAGTTACGAGGATATCGATCACAAAGGCCTCTTCGATTTCTTACCCCCTGCAGACGAGGATGTGAGTCCATGGCTCTGGACCTTCTTTGGATTTATATCAGCTACTGCTATTCTCTTTTGGTGGACTAATCTCATCATGTTTGGTGTTGGTTATCAGGCCGCAAAGACTATTTTTAGAGAAACCGTTGATCGTGTAGCTCATGCTACATTTAGGTTTTACGACATAACCCCGGTAGGACGTTTGATGAACAGATTGACAAGTGACATGAACACGATCGATGGGGACTTGAGCAACGCATTTATTGTATTTGCATGGCAGTCTATCGGGTTCGTAAGCAGCATTGCTATCATCGTCTCATCGACGCCGACGTTTCTAGCGTTCGGGGTTTTGCTGATTGGTGGCTTCACTTACTATTTCTTCCGTTTCTTGCCGACTTCACAAACCTTGAGAAGGCTTGAGGTAAGTCAACAGTTCAAATTCATGTTGGAAAGCCTCGGGGAGTTGACTTCCGATTAGATGGTATCTCTGTCCCCACTCATGTCCAACTTTGGTGCCTTGGTGGAGGGACTCACCACCGTGCGGGCTTTTAGTGCACAAGAGCGTTTTCAAGCCCGCGTCATCGAGGTTGTCGACAATTTCCAGAAGAACGACCACTTTTACTGGTCTCTGCAATCCTGGCTGGCCGTTCGCTTCAGCGTAATGTCAGCCAGCGCGACAATGATCATGACGCTGATTGCCGTGTACACGGGCATTTCTCCTGGTCTGACGGCCTTTGTATTGATCACGGCGAGCAAATTCGTCGTTCACACTGAATGGATGTGCCGGATCTATGGAACGCTTGAAATGGACTTTGCCAGTGTTGAGCGTGTCGTTGAGCTGCTCGACCTCGAAACAGAATCGCCCGGCGTTGTTGACCCACCGGCACATTGGCCCACCTACAGCGGCGACATCGAGTTCTCTAACGTGACCATCCGCTACGCCGAGAACCTCGAGCCTGCATTGCACGATATCACACTCAAGATCCCCGCAGGTAGCAACACAGCCGTCATTGGCCGCACGGGGAGCGGCAAGTCGACACTGGCGCTTTCTCTACTCGGCACTATTGCTGCAGAGAGCGGCACAATCCTCATTGACGGCATCGACATTTCCACCGTCAACAAACAAGCTCTTCGCAGCCGCGTCACGTTCCTCGCGCAGGAACCCGTCCTCTTTCCCGGCAGCATGCGCAAAAACCTCGATCCCCTGGAAGAATTCAGCGACGGCGCCTGTGAATCCGTGCTCAGCAAAATTGCCGGAAACCATGCGTGGACGTTGTCGACGCCCATTGAGGGTGGCGGAAAGGGGCTCTCGCAGGGTCAGCGACAGCTCGTTGGACTCGCTCGTGCTATGTTGCGGCGATCTCCCGTGCTGATCATGGATGAGGCGACGGCGAGCATTGATTTTGAGACTGCGCTGCGCATTCAGCGGGTGTTGAGGGAGGAGATGAGGGAGAGCACAGTGATTACAATCGCGCATCGGCTGGAGGCGGTGCGAAGTGCGGATTATTGCGTTGTACTTGGGAAGGGCAAGATCATCAAGGTGGGAAGGGCAGAGGATATGCTGCGGGAAGGGGGTGAGTTCAGTGGCATGTTGGCGTGAGAAAGGACGGTAGTGCTGTGGTGTGGGGGGAGACAGAAGAAAAGGAAAGTTCACCCTAGGCAATATTTCATGATGGCGGTTACGCCTAGAATTTGTCGGCCTTGTTGTTATTCTGCGATCGATGTATTCCAGCAGCGGCAGGTTAATTTGAAATCGGTGGAAACCTGCAGCATGTGTCGTGCTCAAAGTGCAGCGGGCCGTCGGGCGTAGCGTTTGGTATAATACGGTATTGAATGTATGCTAAGGCGTCTCGATGGGCCAAAGTAGGACTAGTGCCCATTGGAGACGCCATCCAACCAATCGCATTCTGCCCAAGTGCGTATTATTTACTGACATCGAGACGGTTCAGGGCGACGAGCCGAAAAGGTGTGATGCAGCCAACAGTCGTCACGGGGTTGCGCCACAATTGATAGTCAACTGCGTCTTAGCCTCTCACTATCCATAGCACACGTGGATAATAGTACATACAACTTACTACTATGGTACAAACGCCCGAAGTTTCTCTGACTAAGGAAAGCTTGCGTGGCCCGCGCCACCAACGCGGGCAGGGATGTCTGGCGGGTTGGACGAGCGCATTGGTTGACAGCGCCGCAACTTGCGCGCCTGCCACCGTCTGATAGTTGTGGGTTGTTCGCAGCATGCGCGTTACGCGGTGACAGCCTTCCTCGCTCCTTTTGTCCCCAAGGCGTCCTCTCGCAGACAGTGCCAAGCATCCATCCGACGAGCATACGGCTGGTGGACTCCCGAGATGGCCTCAGCAGCACAACCTGAAGTCCACGGGCGGCCCCCGAGCGGCCACGAGCTCGACAATATGGCGGACCGGCAGCCCAGCGTGCCCATAGAAGAGGATGTCATGCAGTTGGCGCGGCTGGGTGAAATCGGCGCCATACAGAAACTCTTCGACTCGGGCGTGGTGGATGCGACGTTCAAGGACGAGCAGGGCATCACACCGCTACACGTACGAGTGGTCCCCCATCGCCGACCCTCGGGCGGACCCAGGGCTAATTGCGTGAACAGT
>Ga0182210_1000075_pt1 | contig 18247 bp, 21 predicted proteins | sample G5R1MG_19_FD_129670 | JGI IMG/M metagenome (GOLD analysis project Ga0182210, IMG submission 129670) | Switchgrass phyllosphere microbial communities from Michigan, USA - G5R1_MAIN_03OCT2016_LD1 MG | ecosystem: Host-associated > Plants > Phyllosphere > Phylloplane/Leaf | place: USA: Michigan... | reverse complement strand
CATGTCTGCACTTCCTGTAGAGCCTTCTGCAGCCCTTCAACAGCCTGGTTGTTGGTATCCCTATCTCTTGCTGCCTTTTCGTACTCTTCTCGCGTGGTCTCGAGTTGTTCTCTGAGCTCTGCATCTTTCTCGGCGAGGGTCTCGCGCAATGACCGCTCATTCATGGCGAGCACCTCCCAGTCTTGCATGGCCTGTCTTGCATTGTCGAACTCCTCTCGTGCATATGCTTCGCGTGAAATGAGCTCGTCGCGCTCCTTGATCCAGTTTTGCTGGGACAGAGTCGATCTGCTTCGCAACGTCTCGATTTCCAAGCCTTGCGCTTCCTTCTCTTGTCGGAGCTTGGCAAGCTCCAGCGTCAGCGTATTGTTGTTTTCTTGAAGTTCGCGAGTTTGCTCTTCCAGATCCGAAATTTGTTGTTGGAATTCCTCGATTCTGGCCTGTAGCCTGTCAGTGGGCTGTATCTACACACTTGGTGCAACCGGCTCGAACAAACAACTCGAGCACATACCGCATCTGCCTTGAGGCGATCGCCTAAGCTCGTCTTGATGGTGTTGACTCTGCCAAGCAAGTTCTTGTACTGGGTCTCGAAGTGATCTTTACCCTCATTCGCCTCATCCAGCTCTTCTTTCAGCGCCTTGATCTCCTCTTCATGGCTCGAGTGCAATTCCGCTACATTGTCTACGTCTCCCGCTTGTCGCTTACTTTGTATGCCCTCCAGACTCTTTCTCAGCTGCGTGACCTCCTGTCGAAGGGCATCGCGTTCCTTGGCTATGGCTTCCAATCGCGCGCTCGTGTCAGAGGACGGCGGAGGCGATGGCGATGGCGCCAGGCCTTGGCCAGAGCGTGAGCGTGCCAACCCAAGGGCAACTGCCGAGGATATGCTGCGGTGCTGCGTGCCGTTGGTCTGGGTGGTGGACTGCGGGCGTTCTTCGTCGTCGACATCGTCGGTCTCGCGGTCGGCGGACGGTTGGGCTGCGTTCTGTGGTGGCGAGATTAGTCATGGGGTGTGTGGACAACAGCGAGGGGCGTATCTGTACGGTGTGGTCATGCTCGTCCTCTCCATCGTCCTCGGGGTCCTCGACTTGCTGGGCGTGGCGTCCATTGACCATGGGCTCTTCCGCCTTGTTCGAGCCGCCACCGCCTTTCTTCTTGCTCTTTCGCTTCCTCGACTTGGAAGGCGATGCTAGGATGCAGTATCAGTCGAGGTGTTCGCCAGCCCCCGTCACCGTTCGCCCCGGGCCTCCGTCAGCTGCACGCTCACCTACCACTTTGATTCACGGCATCGTTCGACACCGGCGCAGACATTCTGGTCTAGGCAGTCGCAATTTGCCCACGGGGTCATGCGAGCATTCCGGTAGTGCAGGAGCGGTCGCAGGAGACTTGCAAGGGAGCGCTCGTTACATGTCTTGACTTGGCGAATCGTGGCCCGTTCCAACGTTTGCTACGACCCGTTCAGTGGACCCATGCGGCGGGAAGTAGCGCAACGCTACGGCGCCACCTTTCCCGGATTGCCCTGTCGAGTCCACACAATATGCACGTCAGACGTGTAACACGGCGCGCGAGGGATCTGTGGCATGGCATTTCTACGTCGCATGTTCCAGTGCACTTCTTTGTCTGGTAGAGGGATACATCAACACCCTACGGTCCTGGGCCTGGAATTCGAATCCCATTTCACGCAGCATCAGCTGAAAACGCAAAGTTACCACGCCAAGGACGACCGAGCCATAGCGAATGCAAGTATTGATCATGTGCCCGAGGATGCATGCAGCCCAGGAAAGGCAAGATACGCCATGAGCAGGCGCATTGTTCCCAATGCTGCATCGTGTGAATTGCCACCTCTATTCCGCTCTATGCTGCATGGATTGTGTGCTTCCTCCTGCCATCCGTGGCGCCCAATAAGCCCCCAACCCTCGCCAAGCCCATGCCGGCCGGCACGGCGTGTCGTCGTGTTGGGACAGAGCGAAACAACAAGCGCGCACACGCCGCCTATGGTTTCGCAACAAGAGGTACTTCCATCGCGTTATGGAGGAGCAATTTCATCATTTGCCCCAGCCCGTGTGCTTCATGATCGCTTCCTCCTTCTCTTTCCGAGGGTCTTCCTCATTGGAGCGGCCATCCCTGCGATGCAGTCGCCTCTCACGCACCAGTTGTTTGGCCTGCTTCCGCGTTGGCCGGCGGACGGACCACTGGAGCTGTCCGAAGATGTGTGTCTTGATTGCTGTCCAAGGTCAGTATGAGGGGGCCGCCTGCCGACTGGCTTGCTCAGGGCGTACCATCCACACAGTAGGGACACAGAACGTGCATGCGCTTCACTCGCCCGCATCCCGAGCACCGGTTGAGCGAGGTGATGTCCTTGAGGGCCTTGCCGGCCATGAAGCGTTGGCGCTTCTTGCGGTAGGACGTTTTCTTCTTGGGCACGGCGTTGAGGATACCGTTCCATATGTCGGCGAGGGACGGGAGCGCGGGGAGCGCGGGGATCGCAAGGGCGCCGAACGGCGTGGCTAGGGCGCCCCAGGGCTGTGCGAGGCGCTGCAGGAACGGCAGGCGGAGGGCGGGCCGTACGGGCGCATGGAGGGCGGGCCAGAGAGTCTGCCACAGCGGGGGCAGCGGGCGGGCGAGCGCCATGGCGGTGATGCTGGCGGGGGTGTTGGTGTCTGCGTTGGCCCGGGGGAATAAAATGGCAGGCCGGGCGCGCCTTACCTCGCAGGCCTCTAGCGCGCCTTCGCTTCCATGGCAGGCGCAGGCTCCCCCTTTCCCGCGCCAGCGCCTCGACAAGAAAGTCGGCCGCGACCCTGATTGCCAGCCGTCCACACGCCTTACGCCCTCCACGCCCACGCCCAAGAGCCACCTGTCTCTCCTCCTCCTCCTCCTCCTCCTCCACCGCCGTCGCCGCCACCGCCACGAGGCCCCTCCGCCCGCAATGGCTGCCGCCTACCCGCCCCCGTCGCAGCCCATCTTTCCCGACAGCTATGTCGGCTTCGACAGCATCACCAAGCAGATTGAGCGCAAGTCGGTCAAGCGTGGCTTCCAGTTCAATGTCATCTGCGTCGGTAAGCTGCCCTGGCGGCCTCGGCCCGTACCGCCCACGCCCTCCTGCTGCACGCCGTGAGAACTGACCCATTGCCCTCCCCTCGCAGGCCAGACGGGTCTCGGCAAGTCGACGCTCATCAACACCCTCTTCGCCTCGCACCTCATGGACAGCAAGGGCCGCTTCCAGCCCGACGAGGAGGTCCGCAGCACCACCACCATCCACCCCGTCTCGCACATCATCGAGGAAAACGGCGTGCGTCTGCGGCTCAACATTGTCGACACGCCCGGCTACGGCGACCTGATCAACAACGAGCGCTGCTGGGACCCGATTGTCAAGTACATCAAGGACCAGCACAGTGCCTACCTCCGCAAGGAGCTGACCGCCCAGCGCGAGAGGTATCTGCAGGACACGCGCATCCACTGCTGCCTGTTCTTCATCCAGCCCTCGGGCCACGCTCTCAAGCCCATTGACATTGTCGTGCTCAAGAAGCTGAGCGAGTTTGTCAACGTCGTGCCCGTCATCGCCAAGAGCGACAGCCTGACCCTCGAGGAGCGTGCCGAGTTCAAGCACCGGATAAAGGAGGAGTTCCAGTTCCACAACCTGCGCATGTACCCCTACGACAACGAGGAGGATGACAGCGAAGAGGTTGCGGCGAAACAGGCCATCAAGGTAGGCACACCCCAGCTTGACAGCGCCCTCGACACACACCCGGCTGACATGGCACAGGAGCTCCTGCCCTTTGCCGTTGTCGGCTCCGAGCGGACCGTGGTTGTTAACGGCAGAAACGTCCGCGGCCGCCAGAACAAGTGGGGCATCATCAATGGCACGTCTCGCTGCACTCCGTTCGCCCCAACGCACACTAACCGTCGACAGTCGAGGACGAGAACCACTGCGAATTCGTCTACCTGCGCAACTTCCTCACTCGCACCCACCTGCAAGACCTGATCGAGACCACGGCCCAGATTCACTACGAGTCCTTCCGTGCCAAGCAGTTGCTTGCGCTCAAGGAGAGCTCCGCCGTGGGTGGGCACTCTTCGCGCCCCATCTCCCCCTCGGCCGATCGCGAACTCAGCCGGAACAGCCAGCGCATGACGATGAACGGCTACTAGGATTACTCGAATCATGTCCGCGTTGACAGTCTTGGCCATAAGCCTGGACCGGCCCCGCGCATGGAGAGGCCTGTCCCCATGATCGACACCGTATAGGGCTGAGAGCAGACGCGTGCATGGTGGTCAGCGGAGAGGGAGAATGATACCAGTGCATCACTTAGGCACAAGAAGCTGTCAGTGTTGCGGTGTGGGCGAGGTCGTGCGCACGACGGACACTTTCACTTCACAATATCCTTTTTAGTTACGATGAAGCTCTTCCTTTTGACTTCCTGATCTTCTTTCTTCTGTCATGGCACGGTGCAGTCGGTGGTGGAGCTGTGCTGGCGCTGGGCTGTACTGGTACTACCCTGCCTGGTCCTTGTTCTAGGATAGCAAAGTAATTCACAGTCGGACACCTTTTCTCTCTCTCTCTCTCTCTCTCTCTTTCTCTCCTTCCCGCTCTTGCTTTCTTTCTTCACCATGGGGTAGGATGATGTGGTGTCGGACCATTTCCTCGTATCCATGGTACGATGAACTCGGGTGAGAGCATGCAGGGTAAGAAGGCGCGGCCTGGTCACCTGACACACACGTTGTCCCTCGTCTTTCGTGGCCTATCCAACCAACCTCGACCCTGCGAAATCCTCCATACTCGCATCGCCGACGCCCCTTGCCTTGCCCCCCCCTTCCTGGCCGCCTTCTGGACTCTCACTCTCCCCCACCATGCGCGCAATGACCTTGCACTTTGCGCCTGCGCGTCGAAAGCGGTCGTCGTAGTCTGCGACGGCGGCCTCGTGGTTGGAGGCGTCGAAGGTGGACGGGTCGGTTAGGGCGTGCAGGAGGGTGGTGTTTGTGTGGAGGCGGGCGGTTACGGGGTGGGGGAGTGGGGGGAGATGGAGACGGACTCGCTCTTCTTCTTCTTCTCCTTCTTCTCCTTCTTCTCCTTCTTCTCGTCGTGCTTCTCGCCGTGTGCTTTTGCCATCTTGCGCTGGAAGCAGGCGTGACGCCCATACCACGCTTCTTCCATGCAGCTCCCCTAGTTCCGCAAACCTTTCAAATCCCTTCTCCAGCCCGAAGATGCGCCCTTCGATGCGCCCGGCGTGGGCGCCATCCGAGGCACCGAGCGCGTACGCCGTGGAGTAGAGGCTGTCTTCGAGCGTGAGGAGGGAGTCGAACGGATCTTCGCTGGGGGAAGACATGGTGGGATGTGGAGAGGGATCGTTTGTGTGGCGTCTGTGTGGCGGCTGTGTGGCGTCTGTGTGGCGGCTGTGTGGCGGAGTCGTGTGGCGGAGTCGTGTGGCTGGCGGGGTACCATGGCTCTAATCAAGAAACTTGGGAGGGGCACGTAGATCGCTTTCCTGGTCATCGGGACACACCACGACCCAAACTCGCGTTGAGACTGCCCGCTGCACTCGATGACGGAGACAACCAAGAAGATCCTGCCCGTTGAGGGCGAGCGCAATGTGCTCATCACCAGTGCGCTGCCCTACGTGAACAACGTCCCGCATCTGGGTAACATTGTCGGCTCTGTTCTTTCTGCCGACGTCTTCGCACGCTTCTCACGCGCCCGGGGTTACAACACCCTCTACGTTTGTGGCACCGATGAGTATGGGACGGCGACGGAGACAAAAGCGATAGAAGAAAAAGTGTCGCCTCAGCAGCTTTGCGACAAGTACTTTGCGCTGCACTCGGATGTCTACAAGTGGTTCAACATCTCGTTTGACCACTTCGGCAGGACCCCGACGCAGCAACAGACGGATATTGCGCAAGACATCTTCACCAAACTATACAAGAACGGCTATCTGGAGGAGCAGGTCACAACCCAGCCATACTGCGAGACCCACAAGAGTTTCCTTGCCGATCGCTTCGTCGAGGGCACATGTCCACTCTGCAACTATGACGATGCGCGCGGAGACCAGTGCGACAAGTGCGGGCACTTGCTGGACCCCCTCGAGCTCAAGAACCCGCGCTGTAAGCTCGACGGAGCCGCGCCAGTACCGCGCCAGACGAAACACGTATATCTTGGATTGGACAGGCTGCAACCAGCAGTAGAAAAGTGGTTCGAAGACGCGAGCAAAAAGGGCAACTGGACCTCCAACGGTGTTCAAATCACCGCATCCTGGCTGAAGGAGGGTCTGCGCCCACGGGGCATCACGCGCGACTTGAAGTGGGGTACTGCCGTCCCTCTTGAGGTAGGCTCCGATGGTACTTGTCTATCATCTATAGCACTGACAAGTTGCCGATACAGGGATACGAGGATAAAGTCATGTACGTTTGGTTCGACGCATGCATTGGCTACGTATCCATCACAGCAACCTACACAGATGAGTGGCAGAAGTGGTGGCACAACCCTGATCACGTCCAGTTGTACCAATTCATGGGCAAGGACAACGTGCCATTTCATACTGTCGTCTTCCCATGCTCGCAAATCGGTACCAACGACAAGTGGACGATGCTCAACACGATATCAACCACCGAGTATCTCAATTACGAAAATGGAAAGTTCTCCAAATCAAGAAATATCGGTGTCTTCGGCAACAATGCTAAGGAGACGGGCATCCCGTCCGATGTGTGGCGCTACTACCTCCTCTCGCATCGCCCCGAGACTGGTGATGCAGAGTTCGAATGGGCAGGCTTTATCTCAGCAAATAACAACGAACTACTGAAGAACCTCGGCAACTTTGTCAATCGCGTTATCAAGTTTGTCAACTCCAAGGTCTACGATAGCGTCATTCCCGATTACACTCAGTTCGACGATCCCTACTTTGCAGAACACAAGAAGAAGGTCAATGAGTTACTAAAGAGATATATAGGCGAGCTCGAGGACGTTAAAATTCGTGCTGCCCTCAGCACTGCGCTGCATGTTTCCAGCTTGGGAAATCAATTGCTACAAGATAATAGGTTGGACAATAAACTCGCTACCGAACAACCCGGACGGTGTGCTGCCGTAGTGGGACTGGCTCTGAGCCACATTCACCTCATGGCGAGTCTAATTCAGCCATATATGTAAGTGCACCTACGTAAAACAGGCTGACCTGACGATCCACTAATTCATCGCTCCTAGGCCCGACACCACTGCTGCTATCCTCTTGCAGCTAAATGCCGAGTTCCTCATTATCCCCGACAGTTGGGAAGCGCGATCCCTTCCCGTAGGCCACAAGATTGGCCCTGCCGGCTACCTCTTCAGCCAGATCAAACCCGAGAAGGAGCAGGAGTGGCGTGAGCAATTTGGTGGCGAAGAGGCACGCAAGGCAAAGGAAGAGACAGCGCGCAAAGCAGCTGCCAAAAAGGCAGAAAAGGAGCGCAAGAAGGCAAAGAAAGCTGCGGCTGCGTCGGGCAAGGGCGTCGAATCCGCGGAGAAGGGCAAGGATGGGCCGGCTGCGAAGACTGCTGAAGAGGAGGTTGCTCGGGGTGTCGAACAAGTCAGTCTGCAGACATCCTAGTGCGTTTGTCTATTATGATCTGTCGGGGTTACCGGCGTTGCATGGGGAGGTCAAAGAAGGTGGTGGGGGGCAAGCACAGGTGTTTACATTAGAGAGCATTGGTGTGGTTCACGCTGTTTGTGGGTAAGACAGGATTAGCATGAGGCGTGAGTACGGTGTCACTACGTTTCAGCATGATTGAATTATCGAGACCTCTACATCGCTCTATGCACGTGCGTTTGATACACCCCAACCGCACATGCGACTACCTTTGGGCACCGTGCCATGATAACATCCATCACGTGTTCGTATCTACGCAACGGCTTTGACCTAAACCTGGCAGTAGCGGTGTCGACGTTGATGTTCAGGATAGGCAGGTCTACCCCCATTCCACCACATTTGCACCACCACCACCACTGCTACTACTACCACTGCTGCCGTCTGGATTCCACCAACTCTACTCCTTACACGCTGCTTCAATTCTAGAACTACTATAGCGCCTGACTAGTTACATACTCTCCGTTGTCAGCGCAGTCTCGAGACTGCAAAGTGGGACCATACAGAGGCCACGCTACGAGTCGACGGTGAAGCGCGTTGGAACTTGACCTGGGCGAGGTTTCCATTTTCCAGGTACAGAAGAAAGGCAAGAGTGCGTATGCTGGGCAAAGTTGAAGTTTTTCTGATGAACAACGTCCTCCAGTACTACTCTATCTCTCTCTGTTATACATACAGAGCTATCGATTCAATCACCCATATTCCTCGTGCCCTTTCTTTTGTGGGCAAAGGCTACCGATTGGAGAACCTAAGCTAGGACGGTAGATACAAGATACGGCGCTTCCAGTCCGAATGGAGATGGGGAACATTGATACCTAGGAGGGCAACTTCTTCGTTGGCAAGGACGGGAATATGACAGTCCATGAGAGGGTCATGACTTCACACAAAATGGAAGAGCCGCAGGGGTCCGAGTCTACCCAGCGAGCCGGTGTTGCGGATGAGCCGAAGACTGTCACGTCGGCCTGGACAAAGAATTGGCTACTTGTTGCCTATTCCTCGTGAGCTGATCCTTGCGCATACGAAGCAGTGGCTTTTACTTCCAAGAATCAAACTGATATCAGCGCAGCATCATTCTCATTCACTTCATCAACTCGCTCCAGCAACTGGCGAGCAACGCCTGGAATCCCTTTGTCACCAGCCACTTCTCGCAGCATGGCCTTACGGCCATCACCAGTATAGCCTCGAACATTGTCGGTGGGGTCTCGAAGCTTCCGCTGGCCATGTTCATTGATGCCGTTGGGCGATCTGAGGGCTTCCTCATGTGCTCAGTTTTCATCGTCATAGGTGAGCGCCTACGCTGACCTCCCAGCATCTGGAAAAAAAAATTCCGGCTAATGAGCTGGCTGACCCTAATTCAAGCGCTTATCCTCATGGCTATATGCCAGAACGTCGAAACCTACGCCGCGGCGCAGGTATTTTGTAAGTGGAAGACAGCGCATGAAAACATGGGTCCTAGCTAACCCCATGGAAGACTGGACCGGCATGAATGGTGTCCACTATGTTCTCGAAATCTTTATTGCGGACAACTCTCGCCTCCAGAACCGCTTGATTTGGTTCGCTCTCACGTCGATGCCGTATGTTGTGAACTCGTTCATTGGTCCTTATCTCGGTCAAGCGTTTCTCGATCATAGCACTTGGCGCTGGGGATGTACGTATACACTCAAAGTGGTCTGTGTATGGACTAACACCTCACTCGTTCGTTAGTCGGTTCATTTACAATCATCACTGCGGTTACTTCAGCGGCTATCTGGGGTATGTTTTGGCTCGTTGGCCGAAAGACGAGAAAGAGCGAAGGCATCCAAAAAGGCAAAAGCGACAGGACTTTTGCCCAGAGCGTCTGCTACTGGTGTACTGAGTTTGATGGTGAGTGTATCGCCTCCCGATTCTAACTCACCATGATGATCTGACAATCTTCAAGTGATTGGCCTTGTACTCGCGTGCTCCGGTTTTTCGATCCTGCTTTTACCCTTCAGTCTTGCAGCCAAGCAAAGCCGAGACTTTGCATCGCCATTGATCATCGCTTTGATCACTCTGGGAGTGGTTGTGCTTGTTCTCGTCGTGTTGTGGGAAAAATACGCTGCCAGCAAGTCCTTCTTCCCAATCCATCTGATGAAGGACAGATCTGTCGTGGCGGCATGCCTGTTGGGATGCAATAGCTGGATTGCATTTTAGTGGGTCATGACGCCTTTGGCAACACTCGATAATGCTGACGGTCACGACAGCGCGTACAGGAACTTCTATAGTTCGTATCTCCAGACTGTGTTCCGGTTGAGTGTGGCCAAGTCCGGATACATCATAAACATCTACAGTATGGTGTCAAGCATTTGGGCTGTCGTGATTAGTCTCGCGTTCAAATACACTGATACATACAAGTGGGGTGGCATTGTAGCGATGCCAGTGCAGATTCTCATGACCGGACTTCTTATTCAGTTCCGTTGGCCTGGCACGTCCATTGCACCTCTCATCGTGGTCGAGGTCATTGCCGCGCTATGCGCCGCAACCATTCTGCAAATTGAACAAGTGGCAATTATGGCAGCGGTACCTCATGAGAACTTGCCCATGGGCATGGCGCTGCTTTTTATGGTTACCTCAGTTGGCGGTTCGATAGGGTCAGCAAGTAAGTAATACAGTCTCTCGCGTATGTATATACCAACTTAGACCCATGCTAACTCCCTCCACTCTTAGTCTCTGGCGCACTGTGGACTCAAATCGTGCCCAAGAAGATCGAGGAATACTTACCCCCGGGCTCGAAGATGGATACTCAAAAGCTGTATAACAGTCTTCCCGAGATATTGGCTCTGCCTTGGGAGAGTCTCGAGCGCCAGGCGGTAGTTCGGGCGTATTGCGACGGACAGAGAGTCATGTTAATCTTCGGCACTTGTGCGTTCCTGCCATGCTTGATCTGGATCGCTATGCTCAAGAACTATCGCATGAGCGAGCGCAACCACTAGGAAGAGATCGTAGCCCTGAAGTGTCGATAGAATGCATGGCGTGGGATAGACAGGAAGGGTAGGCAGGGGGTTAGAGGGAGGAAAGATCGGAACCTTCTCGTTCTGGACTGACTGAGCCCTAGGAAGTGAGACTTAGAAACGAGGACAGAGATAGTATAGGGAGGACTAGTAGGTACATGAAGATATGCGACAATGTATACAGGATTGACATACATAGTATGTGCCTTTGAACTGTAATTATTATTAGATACGGCGATTTTTAGTTAGCAAGGGTTTAAGCTACGTATGTACATATGTGTTACCGGCATCGTACCTACATAAAATCCTTACTAGCTTCGGGTGAATTAGGCGCCACGATGCCGGTAACTAGCTAGCTAACGCGGCCCGTTAAATCGGACGCGCTTTCGCGTCCAACTGCCAAATTTCGTCACTTCAAAGGCCAAAGCGTAAGCTATCCAACACACTCCACTCTCTCTTCCACCCAAACGAGGCTATCGCGCAAGAAACCAAAATGGAAAAACCAAAACGGATGAGCGAGCTCTTCACTTCGTCGTCTGACAAACCCGCCAATACCGCGATCGCAACGGCCACGCCGCCCTACTCTAGCGAAGGACCTACCATCCCCGTTATTGGCACTCTACAAGACCCCAATCCCGGCCACAACCCAGATAGAATATTCGGCACGGAAAAGTCGGCAAGAAAGCGCAAAGATCAAGGCCAGCCCGCTACTAAGCGCGGCCCCCAGCCTCGACCACCCCATACACTGCATCCCGCGCTCTACGCGCCCTGGACACTACTGCCCCCAGAACTAAGCAAACTCCTCAAAACGCAAGCCCGGCTACGCACAGCTGCGCACCACGCCAACATTGTCCCGGTCGTCTTCTCCAAGAACCAGAATATCAAGGCGGGCATCAACAAGCTCAAGACGTATCTCGGCGCGCGCGGGGATGCGAAGTCCAGTATCGAGATTCCAGATGCGCTGTGTCACGAGGACGGTGTAATAGCGGTCAGTGCACAGGGCGAAGGCGCGGGCAAGTTGGTGGGCATTGTGGACATGGTTCGGCGCATTGTTGGGGCGGGAGGTGCGGCGGGTCCGGAGACGCAGACGTGGTACCTGTATACGATGCTTGCTAGCGTCGAGGTAGAGCGGACGGCCAAGGTTGATCGGAATCGTGGAAAGGGTGGGGTGCAGGCTACTAAAACGGGTGACGAGAACCAGGAAGAGGAAGAAGAAGAAGAAGAAGAAGCGTTTGAGACGATGGAGGTTGATAGGGAAGAGCGGGTCGAGACTCAGAATAAGACTAGGAAAGTCCCGGTGCTGACGATTTGGATGACGAGAGTGAGGATATTGGCGTTTTCCAAGGAGTTTGGCGAGCAGATTCTGGTGGTGAAGAAGGCGGTAGAAGAGGGGGGTTGAGAGAAGAGTGGATCGGATACTTCGCGAGTTAGTACCGTTGCCACTCGTGCTTCTGTGCCGTCTGAGCTAGGAGGATACACGTCCATCGCCCTTGGATATCTGGGAATCGTTATAACCGCGCCGCCATCGAAATCCGTCGATTCAATATTACTTGATTTGCTTTTCCTACAGCAACTGGTCGTACCCTCTTCCGCGCTAGCAAACGACTTGCTACTAGGGGGAACTGGCAGAGATTTTGACAGGGCACATGGGAGAGTATCCATTCACTGCACTGGTCTTGTTGTCGACGAGTTGTATATTTCTGGAGTTCAAAACAGGCTTATTCGATCGAGGATTCTAGGCGCCCAATCAAGCCTGCACCTCAGCCCAGCCCATCCCAGCATCACAGCCTCAAAGAGCATCAGTGTCTGCCATGTCCAGTCCTGCACGCTCCAAGACGAGGAGTTTCTAAACCCATTGCGTTTTATCCGGTTCTCGTTCTCCCTACGTCGACGCTCTTGGATTACCTACTCGCAGGCCACGTCGATGACCCTTATCGCTACGACGAGCCATAGTTCATGGACTTTCTTCCACGACGGCGGAGCGAATCGGTGAATCGGAAGCCACTGATTAAACGCCCCCCTCGGATCGACCCGTACATCGCCGTCTGTGTTTCGTCACCCGAGGCAAAGTTGGAATAACTGTCCACCAGAACTTCCACAGCTTTGGTTGGATTGTACCGCTCCACGAGACCCGCTGAGTTAGGCCCTTTAGCATGGAACTCGTTGAACATAGGTATCTCGAATCCACGTCCACTTGTACACGGATATGCTCGTGATGGTGGGGCCACGCGCTCGCGCATGCAGAAGCCATTGAGTGGTCACAGGGATGCATTCTTGCCCACCAATTACGCAACGCGACCAGCCACTTTGCGTGCAGTATTCATGCCACCACGGTCATTAGCAGTTTGCGACGCACATGCATCCTGTCAATCTACCGTACAGGATCTCGTAGGCGTGCACCTGAATCTTTTCTTCCCTGCGCGTGATGAAAATTTGGTCGATTTTTTGTCCTCGACGGCTGTGACGGCTTGTGCCCTCGCGCAGGGTAAGTAAAATATGGCTGCCGATGAGAGGAACCCGAGTGTCTGCACCGTCGCCTCTGGATATCAAGGTCCAGGCAAGGTGGGCAGAGTGCAATGCACCACTTGATGTATCGTGACAGCTTTTGTAATTCCTCGCGAGCTCGCGTCTTCCAAGGGCGGTACAGGAGATGGCTCACGGCGCGTCAGCTCCATCTCGCGGAGGTCGCAAAGGAGATTTTTCGAAAATTGACCGGAAATTTGGGTATGATTCGACCTAGTCGGCCTTGCAGATACATATCCGTAGCCAGCGCCATCCGTGGCACCGGGCTGTCTGGGATAGAAGAAGAGCCAGATTGGTCGAAGCGTGGGCAGACAAGCACACACCACGCCGAGCGCCAGTTCGATATTGGCCCAGAAGAAGACTGGCGCGGTGTAGTAGATGACATTGTTAGGATGCTTGAGGTATTCGCCCGCAATGGAGTATGTGGCGACTACTCGCGTAATGCTGATTGCACATACTCTGTTGTATGAGAGCTTAGGCTAGCGGTGCGCGAATCTGGAGGGATGCCATGCCAACTTACGCAGCACCTAAAGTAAACATGCCAATTACTGCTGCCTTTTTCCTCGCCTTCATCCGTATGCTGAGTACCATGGGTATTGGGCAGAATCAAGATAATCATGTCCGCGATAACGTCGGTATACTAGATAGAGGCAGACTTAGCAAGCATTTCAATCTGTGATAGACCCAGGGCCTTCCGCGACTTGCTCGTACAGTTTGAAATTAGAAGGGATTGGCGAAGTTCCTACAAAACCTGCAGTTGTTGTGCTTGTAGATCCATGTCCGGCCTATCCTCTCCATGAAACTACGACCACTTCTAAAGGCGCCGCGGAGACAGAGCAGTCCGCTGCAGCTCGTGCAGTACTGAGGCGGTCTTGTCATACGATGGCTGCAACAATTCATGAGGCGCGGGCGAAGAGAGTGAAAGCAACAGTACCATCGTGTAGGCCTGCCGATTGAAGAGGCGGAGATAATGATGGATTTGCGCTGTTACGGTGAGGCGCCTGCCTTCATGGGTGTTCATCGATGGTGACGGACCCTCCAATGATCGATCTGACTGTAATATCTGAAAAGCGGGAATTGGTAGGAAGACGTGGTACTATTTGTAGCAAGATTTCCATGGATAGCATTGCAAATGTACAACCAAAGGATGACGTGAACAGAAGAGCTCAACTTCGCAACCAGGCAAACTTGTCCCCTCATAGTTTGTAACTGCCTGCGCCCTTCTTGGCTGCATCACTGACTTGTTTACCCTCGACATCAGTAAGCACACCCTTCCTTCCAATAACTTGTACACCACCCTTCTTCAGGTCGCCAAGGAGCTGCTTCTTCTCTGTCTTCCTCTTCTCCTTCTTATCCGCCTTTTGGTCCTTTGCTGTATGGAGACCGGCCTTCTTGGCCTTCTCCTTCGCTCTCCGACGACGTCTTAGCTTCTCTTCCTTGGTCATCTCTTCGCGAGCAACTGGCATACCACCACTAGTAACAACTTCAGTCTTGCTCTTTTCCTCGCCGGGTTTGTACACTTCTTGTGGGGCAAGCATGCTGGCCCCAGCAACCTCGCCACCGGCAGTGGGCCGTGCGTCTTCCATCTCAATGGCAGGGGCATCGACGCGGATTTCAAGGTTTGGTGCTGCAGGCTTGGGTTTGAAGTGTGAAGAGCTGAGAGAGTCGAGCTTGGCACAGAGACTCTTCCATAATGCTGAGATCTCGTCGTGTTCTTTCTTTAATTTCTCGTCCTTTGCGTCGACGAAATTTGGGTCTGTCTCCCGTAGAAGATCCTCCTCGTACAGTTCAGCTAGACCTTTCCCAGACTTACTATCATCAAGTTCAAATCGACCGCGACGAAGAGGTCCCGTGGCAAGGTCGTCAGGTCGACGTCGAAGGACCTCGTCAAATTCACTAGCGAGAATGCGTCGCTTAATGAGTGCTTCAATATCTTCTGATACTTCGGCCGTAATGATGGGTACGGGCTTTCCAGCACGCTCAAAGTCGAGGTTTTCTTCGAGAAGCGAATTCACCGGTCGATCCGCTGCGCGTGCCTCGCCTGAAAGCTGCCATTCTCGTTTGGCGACATTGGCGGCTTCTAGTTTTCTAATCTCTTCTGCCAACTTGGCCTGGCGCCGTTCATGTGTTGAACGCCTTGCCTTGGGATCTGAAGGGTCTAGGTCCGAGAGGTCGCCATTGCTCTCCACATCATCATCGTCTTCGAAGAGATCTCTGTGCACTCTAGCCATGGTACCTTCTACGTCGTCTTCGGCAACAGTTTCTGTCTCTGCCTGTTTCGCGGGGAAGTTATGGGGATTTGGCCGTCCACGCTTCTTTGAATTCTTTCCCGCTTTCTTGGCTGGCGGCGCATAGAAATCAGCGTACATGATATTGTTAGCGTTCATGCCGTCGTCTAGTCCATCCAAGTCGCCTTCTTCGAATCCTTCATCGTCATCGCTATCGCCTTCAGGTGCAGTGAGATCAGCGTTACCGAATGTTGGCCCTTCCTCGTCAGATGCTTCATCGGCTTCAGCATCTTCCTGTGCTTTGCCCATTCCCGACATGGGATCTGCCGTCCAGTCGATTTCTTCGTCCTCGCTATCTACGCCTTCGCCGCGTTGGTCTTGCTGTTCGAGGAAGTTGGTATGCTTGTTGAAGTCATCGATGGAGAAGAAGCCGTCATTCAAGCCATGCGGATCGGGCACATAGGTTTCAGCGGCCTCGTTATTTGCTTCGTCGTCGGAAAATATGCCCTCGGCATCGTCCTCCACGTCAACTTCGTCGCCGGTCAGCGCAGATGCTTCCTCCTCTCCATCTTCGTCTACACCATCGTATTCCCAGTCCACACCTTCTTCACCAACACTCGAGTCAGTGTGATATTCCTCTGCCTCTTCAATAGCTTCGGCATCTTCACCAACATCGCGTACTGCCAGAACGCCATCCTCATTCTCTCCAGGTAGAGACAGCTCGACCTCATCTGTCGCCGCGTCAACGATTTTCCTGGTCTGCTCGAAGACCTGATTGATTCCAAAGCCATCAAGATGCACCTTCTTTAGGTGAAGTACCCTGATGTCATCGTCGTATCCTCCTCCCCGCTTACGCTTCTTGCGCAGATCCTGTTGACGCAAGGTCTGCGATTCGCTGATACCGGCAGCAACAGGGTCTAAGTAGCGTTTTGCTGCAGCAAGAAAAGGCGCGTTTAGCTGTGTGGTGGGCTGCAAGAAGGCAAGTGGCTTTACCAACAGGCTCGCGGTAGCGTCTGTGGAAGCGGATGACAGCCCCATAGCCGGCGGGTGGATCGAGGCAATTGAGAGTGTGCGGGACGATATGGATGTGTCGGGTGACAAGGAGGGGGGCGCCATCCTTGTTTACGGAGTAGGAATACGCGAATCGTGAGGTGGCTGCAGGTCGCACGCGCGGTCAGGAAACAACTTTTTTTTGGAGTTCATGGCCAAGACTTCGAAGACAGCGTTAGCGCGCATGCTAGCGTGACGCTGCGTTTCTGTGGACAGTGGCTTGTAGATAGCATCCATCACTTATCTGGACCATGTGCACGTATAGGTAAAGTATTCCTGTTGAGTTGGATTTCTCCCATTACGGCTTGAAGTCTCGTTGACAACTGACAACCTTGGGCTTGCTTTGACATCACCGACACCAGCTATCATTCACTTGACCAACACTATTTGGCGTTGGGCCTCGGCCGTCACAGCAATTCGGACCCGGTCTTACCGTGTGAGCAGTATGGGTATGGAAAAAAAATATACACATGACTCTCCACGACCCTACTGATTATAAACATCATCAGATCATAACGCAATCATAGCGACCCCAGTTGCCATCGACACAGCCAGCGCTGCCCAAATCAACCCTCTCGAAACACAGGACGCCGCCGCCGTACTCGGGGCAACCTTAGCCTGCACACCGGACTGACCTGACGCAGTCGCCGTACAATGCTCTCCACACGCAAAGCCATTTGGACAGCAGTTCCCACCCCGATCCGCGGCACAGCTATACCAAGCACTCGGACAAGATCCACCCTGCGCCGCAGCCGTCGTCGCTACCTTAGCGCCAGTCGGTGCGACAACGACCACACCATTCGTGTTGACAATTGTTTCGGTGGGGAGAACGCAGGATCCTGTGGTCTGGCAATCACGACCGACTCTGCAACATCCGTTTGGATAGTAGGCGCTACAGACATAGAAGCCACTGGGGCAGACGTTGTCGGATGGTGAGGCTGATCCGCTGGTAGGCCGCACGGGGGCGAGGGGCGCCTGAGTGCTTGTTGGTTCGTCGCCGATACAGGAGGCGCCTGTTGCGCATGTGCGGCCGTTTTGACAGCAGCCGCCACCTAGGCTGGCTGCGCACGAGAACCAGCCTGTTGAGCAGATGTAGGCTGACGACGATTTTGGGGTTTGTGTTGTGGGTGGAGAAGAAGATGTCGTGATCGGATCGACGACAATAGCCGTGGAAGAGGGCGGAGCGGTTGTGGGAGATGTTGAAGCGGTGGAGGGCAAGACGTAGACAGTAGAAGTGCTTCCAGCGACGCCTAGTCACACTAGCTCCTATCTCTGCTGTGGTCAAATTGATTCACAAACTTACATCCAATTCCTTGACACTGGAAGCCTGGTAAGCAACAACCCCCATTCGGCGAACCTGGACATGCCGAATACCCCCTTGATGTATCGCAATTAACAGAACCTGCACATGCCCGACCTTGAGGACAGCATCCTACTGATCCGGCATCCGTATTTCCATCCACATTGATGCAAGTGGCTGTAGTCCCACAGCAAACATCTGGCGCGCCAATCGACGAACAACTCCTTGTCCCTTCTGGACACGCAAATTGCCTCTTCAGAAGTACATCTCTCATGTGCAATCGCGCCAGGAAATCGTCCTCTGCCAGGGGTCGTAGGGGCGATCGCGCTTGCAGTGTCCCGTTCCCGAGATCTGTGTAGTCTGACGGCTCCGAAGGCTGGCCTCGGGCATCCGAGGCAAATATCCAGTTCTCCAACATGAACATCTCCCCCTCATCTAGGCTCATTTTCTTGACTCCGACCGGTCTCTCATGTTGTAGTCTCTGTTGTATCTCTAGCGACCTTTTTGCATGTATCTCTTCTTCTGGGAAGTACTTGAGGTGTTTCGGGATGTTGTGTGGCCATTGCGGTTCGGCGGACGAGGTTG
>Ga0182210_1000074_pt1 | contig 18274 bp, 20 predicted proteins | sample G5R1MG_19_FD_129670 | JGI IMG/M metagenome (GOLD analysis project Ga0182210, IMG submission 129670) | Switchgrass phyllosphere microbial communities from Michigan, USA - G5R1_MAIN_03OCT2016_LD1 MG | ecosystem: Host-associated > Plants > Phyllosphere > Phylloplane/Leaf | place: USA: Michigan... | reverse complement strand
ATCGTCTTCTCTGGAAGCATGAAGCAGGAGCGTCAGTGGAACAGCAATATCTTATGAAAGAAGATGATCAGGTATAAAACATTCATGTAAATTAGGTAGAAGTTTCTTCGAATACTACTGGATGTATTCGTTTTCAAGCCAACGCGGTAGTTTTCTATACCCAACCACTCAGCCCATAAGTCAAATTTCTGTTTCTTTCATCAGCGCTCAGCTTTGTCAATCGAAAATTCCACTCATAAATGTTAAAAAACTCGGATTCAATATATACCGCAGTCTATTGACTATGATGCGACTTTCTTATTGAAGGACCCTACCTACTCAAGCTATCACGGGCGTCCACTCTACTCTCGCCTCTTCCACTGTCTTCATTAAGCCCTTTCTCCCGTTCTTTGACTCTACTAACAAAACAGAAGTAAAACAGTTTTCCGTGGTATCTGGTGGTGTTACCTCCTCACCTTGTCGAAAGTAATTCAGACAAAGTGGCACGCAGGTGGCCAGCTCAGGCTTCTCAAGTCGGAGCCTTGGCATGGGATCTGCGGAGCGGAGGATACCCTTTTTCTCAGGCATTATTAGCAACACGGCACTATCGTGCTGTGGCCCATTTTTGAATTGCTTGGAAAGCTGACGAAACCGGACTTCATCTTTGATGGAGTGCAGCACATGGAGCGCCCACAAATCCACGCCATAGTTCCATCCAGATGCATACAGGCCGACATAGCCAGGAGCACGCGCATTGATCTCTAACAGAAATACTCCAGGTTTCTTCTGCGGTCCATCTTCCATCGGTTTGGTCTCAAGATCGATGATACCGGTCTTGCTATTCCTCACGTAGTGCATCGATGAGCCCTGGACACGCGCTTCGCAGTGGAAAACGCCGGAGCGAAATCCCATAAGTAGAATGCAACGGCGGATGAACTCACGCACCATGGACTGCTCTGATATGGGCAGTTGCGATGGATACATGAATAAACCCTCCTGGAAGTCTTTCTTTCCGCTTCCTGTTACCTGGTCGAGATCACCAGCCGTGGGCGCATTATCGCACACGTCAAAAAAGGTAATCTCTCCTTCCCACATGGCGAGATTGATGTCGACTTCGGGTCCGTCGCAGTAGGGCTCAATCATGACTGGTGAATTGACGGACCATCCTTTGATGTGGCCTGCTGCCCACTCCACGTTCTTAAGCAGCTCTTCTTTGTCTTCTGCTTTAGACACTCCATAGCTACCCCAGCCATTGATAGGCTTGACAACGACCGGGTAGGGAATCTTCAGGGGGTTCTCAGGATCTTGAAGCCTCTCCTTCAGCTCCTGCATACTGTCCACGCGAATAGCTTGGCTTGTTAAGTCGAATTCGTCGGTTCCGCCGACATCATGGCCCAGCTGAGCGCACGTGGTGCGAGTGAGGTACTTGTTTGTCGCAATTTTCATCGCAGATGGTGCTTCAGTCGGGAGGTTCAACCGCTCGGCTACTTGCGCGACCTTCTCAAAGATTGGGTCGAACCGTGTGGTCAGACCATCGAGCCTTTGGTCTCTGGCGGCACAGTACAGGCGCTCCGTGAATCCATCATCTGGGCTCAAGTCGATTGGGTGGAACGATTCCCGTAAATATGCTAGGGGAGAGTTTGGATCCTCCATGCAGGTTCCTGGCTCATCAAAGACAACAAGTTCGATGTTCAGGTGACTAAGAAGCTCCAATGACATACGGTAGTCTATACACTGGACGAGTCCAATTCTCTTTCGCGGGACAGGTTGATCGAGAAGAAATTGTATCCCCATGCGATTCCAAACCTCATATTCGAGGCTGTTCAGTACCTGCCAGACTGAATCAAGGCTGGATTCAGCATGTTCAATACTGACAGCACCAATGGCTGCCGTAAAGATTTCGTAAAACTCTGCAATTGAGGTCTTCTGTCCTGTCATTGGGGCTGTAAAAGCTTGAATATGCTCGCCAGGCTTAAGAAAGTCGGCTACTGACTTTACATGAGCACAACCGTGGAATCTCGCTTGAATGATGTTAGATTGCGCAACATATCCAGAGACTTGAGGTAGGATCAGCTTTGCGGCGGCATTATTATGCTCCCTCAGAATTCGGTTTAGAAATGTTCGAATGTCAGGTGCGCTGTCTCCCCATTCCATTCCTAAGCGACATATCTTGGGCCACTTAAAAGTCAGTTCGGGTTGATCGGGTTGCAGCTTCCTGGGTGACCGTTCAATGGTGATATCAACGGACTGTATGGCGAGGGGCGCGGTGGCTCGGTTGATTTTCCAAGTGAAAGTGTACAATTGAGGCTTTTGGTTATCTTCGGGCGTGTAAAGTGCACAAATCATTCTGGGTTCAAAATTTAATCCCATTTTTGAGATAATGTGAGTCGTACGGCTTAGGATGTACCCAACTTGAGTTTGTCCTTGTTCCGTCCACTTTATACATGAATTTTTACCATCGCCTGCTAAGATAAGCAGCAGTTGTACTTCAATCAGTATTCCCTGCACACAAATTCCTTCTCCGAGTTGAACAAATAGAATGGATATTGCTAAATCTAGTTCTGGTGTTTTAGTTTTCGACCGAAAGTTTGTAGGTAATTGTCACTCGCAGTTCAGGATTCACCGAGCGTGTCAGCCAAAGTGATTGGTCTCGGCCGAGAACACTAGCGGTGCACTAATGGTAGTTATGTCATGATCTCCGATTAGCTGACATTTGCTGCTCGGACATCTAAAATAACGCGTAGTGAGTTGGCTTATGGCCTATAGGAAACTCCAGATTTATGCTCATCCCTAGGGTAGGTATTGGCTAGTGAACAGCAAAATTTGACTACTACAGTAGTCAAGGGTGACCTGACCTAATCACCGGTTCTGGCCCGTGTGTTGGGTTCAAGCTATCCGCATTTATCAATTATCATGTCCAGGCCGCTATAGCTGCGGTTGATTCTATGCCCGTTGATATGTGAATTGTGTGCTATTAATATTCAATTTTACGCTGATCCCAAACAATCTTAATTTTCACAGGCTATTTGATGGCGCCCCCGTGCCTAAATATAGATGACAAGCTTATTTAGATGAGTTTATAATCAACGTGTCCGGATGAGCGTAATCCTCTTGTATTTCCGAAGGTCTCCAAGACATGATCAGGACTGAGCTGCTTCTGCAGAGTACCTCTCCCATTCCTGGTTTCGCTCCAACACCCAATTCTCGATATACTCTGGTATTCCGGGGAACATGTTGGTAGGCGCAGGCACAGGCGTTCCATATACCACTCTACTCGGTACCACACCTGCCCAAACCTTTTTCCTCATCGCTTCGTCCTTCAGGTCTTCCCTGGCCTCTCCGGTCGAGCCAGCACGAACTTTTGCACTGGCTGAGTGAATATCAACACGTAGGATGCCTGTACTCTTCAACTCGGTTTTGTTTGGATAACGCGTGTTTTGCCAGCGCTCGGGGACCAGGTTGTTGGTAATGAGTTCCATGGCCCACACTCTTTCAGCTTCATCTTCGACTACATGTGCGTGCCCAAAAGCAACGACAGAGCGATAATTGCAGCTGTGATGATTAGGTGTAAGTGCCAGAACTATACCGTCCATCGAAGTGGCAGAGATACAGACAGGGATACCCAAGGACTCTACCTCACCATCGGAACCTATTGATTGCTTGGAGAGCCGCATGATACGGGAAGAGACGTAACCGTGAATATAGATTGAACGGCGGCCATCATTATTTTCATTTTCATTGAAGTTGCCAGTGCAGCCCAGCATTGGTAGAATTACGGGGAAGCCAAAGTTGTCCTTGTCTGGGGAGCTTTGAAAAGCGACATGGAGAATCGGCGTCTGATCGATTATAGGATGCACTTTTTCGTATTCATATTGACCTAGTAGATTGAGAGTCAAAATCTACAATACGTCCATTGCTATGCAAAGTTGGAATCCTCACGTACCACGAGCCCGATATCGGTTGACTGTATTCAGAGGAGTCTTCGCGTATGCACCGGATGGAGTATCGTGATTGGGGACGGAAAGCATGGTACTGGAGTATGGTCGACGATGGTGGAATTGAAAACTGTTCGTTTGGATAGCAAAAACAATTAAGCCGAACAAAGGCGAAGTGAAATATGTAGAAGCTTCATTCTTATCCCATTTTATGCATGTTTTTCGGACTTGGCAGTCCAGAATGCATGAGCCATGTATATCTCGGCCGATAGTATTGATCAGACTTAACGTTTCACGGTGATAGCAGTATTACGTCCGATTGAAGACGGTTGGTTGCATCATATTCGCGCTTTCCCCATTCCGATGAAGAGTTGAAAAACGATCTTTACGACGGCCTTGGTAACGGCATTTCTTTTGATAGGCTACGCTCGGTCGAGGTGAGCTGTGATCATAAAGTAGCTATGTCCGGCCATTCTTGGTGGCCGAGAACCAAGTTTCCCAAGCAGCATCCTAGAAAGAAGTCAAAGAACGATACTCTTTGCATCATGCCATCTTTGATTAAGCCCCAGAGTCAAATTCCCATTGAATCGCTCCCTCAAACCCCACCCCTTGGCTTCCCGGTTCCCGACCATCGCCACGCAGTCTCCGTTCAACTACCAACATGGCAAGACATGTGTGGGATGGTCGCACAGGAACCGCGTGTTACTCTTGTGCAGCAGATTGGTTATCCGAGGTCTTTTCTCAACCAGGAAGTGGTCAAGGTGGGTGACGATCCAACCGATTCATCTTCCCGGGCCCAGGAAGTACAGCTAATGCTGGTTTGTTATTGTATCTTCAGGTCAACAACTTTTGTCTAGGTCTTTTTGGACACCCAAATGAGAAGTGCTTGGTATTTCTGGCATTGGATCATGCATTAGCATGCGAGACTGCGATAATCCATCTAGCGCCGGAAGCAGCAGGGGCGGTTCGGATCCAAGCCGCAGACTTCCTGCTAGATGACTCAGCAGCGCCTGTCATGAAAGCTTCCACTTCGGGAGTCGTCACCAATGACCATGAAAATATTCCGCGTCGCTTCTATATTGTCTTGTTTCCAATGCAGACCAACGCAGCCGCCATGGGCTTCTGGCGGCTCTCCGGAACAGGTATATCGTCGCGTCTTGCTCAGAGCATGCACCAAAGCCTCGACAAAATATCGCTCACTCCAGGAGATGAACTGGTAGAAGTCAACAGGCAGCTTCGGCGTGAGCTTGCAGATACGCAGTCAGACAATAATGTGCGCCTGCGTATCGCAAACCTGCTCCAGCGTGCTTCCATCATCACGACTGAAAAGGTAGCGTTTGCACCTTCCGACGTTTACCTCTACCCAACAGGTATGGCCGCTATCTATTCCACGAACAAGCTGCTGCAAATCTGGAGAGCGACGCAAACGGTTGTATTCGGTTTCCCCTACGAGCTGACACTGAAGCTGGTGCAAAAGTACGGCGTGGACTGCAAGTTCTACGGGTTCGGTACTTCCCAAGAACTTGATGAGTTCGAGAGTTACCTTGCTCAAGAATGGCAGCAGGGACGGATGATCCAGTCGGTATGGTGTGAATGCGCGTCCAACCCGCTGCTCAGGACGGTCGATTTACAACGCATTCGCCAAATAGCTGATGCATACGGCTTTGTTGTTGTCATTGATGAAACGATAGGCAGCTTTGCAAATGTCGATGTTTCAGACATTGCCGACATCATCGTCACATCTCTCACCAAAAGCTTCAGCGGCAAAGCGAATGTCATGGCCGGGAGTGTTGTCTTGAACCCTTCATCTACCCGGTACACGGAACTCAAAAATTGCCTCGACAGCATCTACGTGAATGAGCTTTTCAGTGCCGACTCGCGTGTCCTTGATTACAATAGTCGCAAATTCCTCGCAGTTGCCGCCACTATGAATCGGAATGCACAGCACCTTGTCTCGGTCATGAGCCCAATCGCTCGTGCACCTCATAGCGTTCTTAAACATGTCTACTACCCATCGACATGCTGGTCACGCGCGAACTACGAGGCGCGTATGCGCAAACCTACACCCGACTTCACTCCAGGCTATGGTGGGTTGTTCACGCTGGAGTTCGAGAGTGTAGTGGCGGCTGCCGCATTCTTTGACACCTTGAATGTGCACAAGGGTCCTTCCCTAGGCGCGCACGTAACGTTGGCACAGCCCTATGTGCAGACTGTTTTCATGAGAGAAAAAGAATGGGCAGCCTCCTATGGGCTGAGCGAGTCGATTGTGCGTATTTCTGTAGGACTCGAGAATGAGCAGGCGCTAGCGGCAGAGTTTCTGCGTTCACTGCGTGTGGCGAGCCGGTTCAAGGCTGGAAGGGAATTGAACGGATATCTAGAGAGTCTTTTATAGGAAATACGCATGCCTAAATTACTTATAGTTCAATCGATGTGCGCTGTTCTACAGGTGACAATCACCTAATACTGCAAACACCCTGTAAGGATGTGAACCAGCTATGTGGAGTATGTCTTTCACGGTGACCAGCACTCGAAGTATGAGTCGTGTCAGCACTCTTACTGTTTATGGCGTAACAAGGGATTGGCGGGTATTGTTAATTAGTTAATCCCCGACTCGGCCGATAGCAGTCTGATGACTTGGTTGCGCCGATCCAGTGCCTCATACCCTGCTTCCACGTGACGTTCTAATGAACATAAGGTCTCTTCGATGTGCAACCAGCTGGGTCAGTATGGCACAACGAAAGGACACCCCTATCCTCAAACGGAAGATGAGTAGCTTATATAACAACTCTGAGATTCTTGGGGGATCCAAACATCCTCTAGCAAACGTGCCTGAAGCGAAGCTTGGTAAGCGGGAATTATAAACACGACGTCTCTCTTATTACTAATCTCCAGTTCCAGAGAGTTTGAATGCTCTGCAGGCCGCCTTCAGAGAAGATGATCGGCCTCAGAAGGCGGACCTCATGTGTGGCGTGTACCAGACTCGCGACGGAAAACCTTATGTTCTACCATCGGTAAAGCGGGTCGGTTTCTTGCCCAAACCTCACAAGAGCTCAATCTAAAGTAATGGAGGCTCGCGAAATGTTGTTCAATGATCCAGAATGGGAGCACGATTACCCTTCTTCTCACCTTGGAGAGGCACCATTCCGAGATCTAAGTGCTCGCTTATTGTTCAGCGAATGTAGTCAACTCATCGAAGAGAGGAAGTAAGAGGCTACCATAGAACACAGGGGCTAATATTTTACTGACCCTTCTTCAGGATAGCATCAATGCAGACACTAGGAGCTAGCGGGGCATGTCATATGGGTGCCAAGTTTCTAAGATTGCACTATGAGCCATACAGGGAAAACACTAGAAGACGGGTTTATATTCCTAAAGAAACATGGGGTAAGTTCCTTGGAGACTTGAAACATGGACAACTGACCATAATGTACTCAAGTTAACCATCCAAACATCTTCCATTCCGTACAGTTCGAGACCACCAATCTCCCTTACTACGACCGCTCAAATCACACATTTGACTTTCAAGAATTCGACAAGGCTCTCAGACAGATTCCATCACAATCTATTGTTGTACTGCAAGTTTGCGGGAATAATCCAACCGGTTGTGATCCATCCTCGGAAGAATGGCAGCGCCTTACGCAGACACTCCGGCTCAAGGAACACTTTGCTTTCCTAGATATTTCTTACCCAGGATTTGCATCTGGTAGCGTGACCAAGGACTGTTCTCCGATCCGTTTGATGGTTGATGCTGGGGTTCCCTTCTTACTTGCTGTCACATACGGTAAGTCATTCGGCATTTACGGGGAACGTGTTGGACACCTCTGCATTCCAATGCCTACAGCTCAGGCTACTATTCGAGCAGAGCAGCAAATGAAGCTTCTGGCTCGCGCGGAAACAGGTGCTCAACCGCGATTTGGTGCTAGGCTTGTATCAAATATTTTGGGCAACCCAGATCTGAAAAAGATCTGGGAAGCTGATCTCAGGGAACTTTTTCAGGACCTTGTCGAGCGAAGAAATGCTTTGCATGGAGAAATGACGAAGGAAAGTATTCTCGGTGATTGGAGCTTCGTGAAAAAACAGACCGGAATGTTTATGTAAGACAGCCACACTTTGCAAATACATTGCATCAATGCCAATATTCAAAATAATACTAATTTAATCTTCCAGGTACACCTCTCTTAACGAAGATCAGGTTCGACGTCTGAGGGAAGAACATGCTGTGTACTTACAGGATACTGGACGGCTTTCTATCGCGTGCGTCAAAGATCATTTACGCGATGTTATCAAACTGACATTTTCTATCAGCGGGCTCAATTCCAAGAACACTGCTCATGTGGCAAAAAGCTTAGTGAAGGTATTGTGTTAGCAGAATCATATATGTAATAAAATCATAGGTCCAGTGATCGATTGCCGACACACAAATTGTTTTCCCTACACATTCTTTACACTCTTAGATCTGTATCTCAAGAACTACTTCAGCCTATTATGTCTTTTCTCGCACTATACATGATACCAATCCTTGAGAATTGATAACGGGCTCCACTATTCCGATTCATGAAGGATTTCTCGATGATTTCAAAAGGACCTTCCATACTCATACATGATATCTTGGGACTCAAAGGAGGCATTATCCATCCTGAAATTCCATTCTTATTTAAACGAAATCGGTAGATAGTTTCTTTGGCGAAGATCACAACACGGCCGGGGGTTGTGCATTGGGTGGCTCCACCTCGACTAGTTTGAACTCGGGAATCACCTGAATAACAATGTCCAAACTTCTCAGCCTCTCGAAATGCTTCATACACGCCGGATGTGTCTCTCTCCACTTTCTATCCAGCACCCACTGCAGGCCCCTACTTAACACCACGCTAACAAATATATCCGCGAGCGTAGGACTGTCACCTACCAACCACTCGATGCCGGTTAAAACGCCCTCGAGCTTCTTCAATAGTGCTAGACTTGCTCGCTTCCCTTCCTCAACAGCATCGTGATTGTAGGGCGCAGGATCGTCGAAGCCGGGAATGAGAGGGAGGAACCAGCGCGCAAGTGTTGGTAGAAGCTCCTGGTTTGCAAATGCGACATAACTAATTACTGATGACTCCTGGGCTAGAGTTCCAGCGGAGCCAAGAAGGTATGATCTCGGATTGATTTTAGAGAGATGCTTTATGAGACCGAGTTAGCTGAGAGATGCGAAAACCCATATATCCGCATAGAGTCACACGAATATAGACCACAATTCATCTGTGAGTTGATTTGCTTACATATGCAATGGCGATTGTCTCTGTAAGCTTAATTCCAGGGCCTTTCAAGGCCGGAATTTTCCCTTGAGACAAGGGGAAAGATTCCATATAAGCAACCTTATTGATTCCTTTTCGTGGAACTACCACATATTGATTTAGTGGTATGCCCTCGGCGGCAGCCTAGTTATATCTCAGAGATATTCTTTCAACAGAGCTTGTTTAAAGAGAAAGTGTGGCCTTACCACGATTTTAATAATGCGTGTTCGCGGATTGTCCTGATATCAGAGATGAGATTACGCAATATTAATCATATTAATATAATGCTTACATCATAGCCGTAGATGGTGTAGCATGTAGCCATTATGAATTGAGAATACGCTATCTGCGCCTGGTAGGGTAGAAGATTGACACCTGCTTCAGAAATGGATAAAATACGTGGATTTATGTACACTGATATGCGAATTTATGCAAATAGCTTCAGGCTCAGCTAAGTCCGACGCTGCTCGGAGCCGAAGCATGCCACCCTTGACTAGCTTTTATGTACACAAATCACGCAATGTTGGACCGAGAGCACATGCTGCATGTTCTGAGCTATCTCCGACCTGGAAAACTCGACCTCTCCTTGAAAAAAATCTGGCTATTCAATTTTTCTCCGGTTCGATGCTACAGGGTCGTCAGCAATGGTCGATCTTGAGAAGCGGTAAAGAATGCCGCATGTAGGAGTGCCACTGCGCGTTCAGTATCATGTTCATTTATCACACATGAGACACTGATCTTGCTCGCTCCTATAGTTTAGTCAGTGTGTAAACATCAACGGTTTCGTATTCCATCAGTATTTCATACCGTGTGCCATCATTTCTACTTGAATGCAATTTTCGCTCAATGTAGAGAACATCCGCCCCGTAACACCAAGTGAATGTCCCACCTGCTTACCCACCAAGCTAATGATGGTTTTTTTGTACAAAATTTCTACCTCCCCATACTCCTGCAGCTGCGATATTGCGCTTCTGATATCTTGACGAACCGGTGTCATATCTTTTTCGGCTTCGCCTCTGACCAAAGGAGCCTCGGAATGTACCGCCATGGAAGCCTGAACCTCGCTGGTGCAGATGAGATCGATCGATAAATGAAATTTGTCGAAAATCAAGAAGACACCTGCCAAGAAGCTGTGTGCCTTCACTCGTTCCGCAGAACGAATATTGATTAGCAAAATCTCGTCCTTGGATGTGATAGCTATAGGTGCTCCGGGAATGACGTCGCATGTTGGAGATTGAGTACCACCCACTGCTGTAAATTGGTCGGCGTGAAAGCTCATTGGGGGGGCACCAATGTTTGTCCAGTCATTCACGATTAAAGTTCCAGGTGCTTGCGGATCAAGCACGTTTTTGATGCGCACCGAAACGCTGGCACGGGTAGCCAGGCGCATAGCGGCGTAATGAATTACTTCCGAGCCATGAAACGTTAATTCCGAGGCCTCTTCAGCGCTGATTATGGGTAGCATTTTGGCGCTAGGGACTTTACTCGGATCGGCTGTGAAGATGCCTTGTACCTCTTTCCAGACCTGCAGCTCTTCTGCACACAGCCCGACAGATATGATCGAAGCGCAAAAGTCAGTGTATCCACGACCAATTTGCGTAAGGACACCGTGATCAATTGGCCCAAAGAATCCCGTTACAACTGGTACAGTAGCCTGAGACTTGCGGATTCGTTTGGCCATCAAATTCGATAATTCATTGTAGAAGGACTGTTCCATGGCGCTTTGTGTTACAGTTGAGGCTATTTCGGAGAGGTCGATAACTTCGCTCGCGATATTCCGGTCGCAGAGCACAGCGGAGATGAAGAAACAAGCTAAGCGTTCGCCAGAGCTAATGACCATGTCTATGATGCATGAGGTACCATGACCTATAGTTCTAGTTGCTTGGAGGATCTTTGTAATCTTGTCACACTCGCATTTGATCTGCTCGACGAGTCTGACAGCGAGATCCGGGTTCTTTATATACTCGTAAGCCGCATTGACATGTTCTAGATAGACCTCCTGGATAAGTGTGCAGGTTTTACCGAGTTGGAAATCAAGGCAATTCCGGTAGGCTTGTAAAAGACGATTTGTTGTGCCTTTATCCTTTGTGGTAGCACTCAGTGCTGAGCAGACCACTACGACACGGTGATGGCGGGTGGCGGGTCTAAGCTGGTCAACTGTTTGTGTGCTATAAGGAAAGAGTTGGAAGATATTGGAGATAGAAGCAAAACTAACTTGATTACGTTCTCCACAACGTTGAGAGGGAATTTTCCTATGCTTGTGCCACCAAACTTTTGCACGACCCAGAGCTCCATGTCGCTTCGAGACGGCGCGATATCATTAACTGTCATACCGTGCCTTGAGTATCTTTTGATTGTTTTGATATATTTTACCCCATTTCTTCTCAAGAAGATATATAGTGAGCACATTCTCAAAGCCGCTTTAGTTCGGACATCGTTTCTTCCTTTTCTCGGCCGAAAAGGGCCGCTAGTCTCTTTCACGGGCGTAGCTAATGAACAGATTCCGAACCGACACATATTATCATGCTAAATCGGCTTCACATGAATACAAGTCGTGGGACAGTAGTCAGTGCCATCTTTATGATCTGGACCGGAAGAATACGAAACTGTCTTTACTTCGAAACAACAACTTGATAATGTAATGATTGTAAACTCAGCGTAGGCGTCGTAATTGGTAGAACCACATAAAAATTGTACTCTGGAATAATAACATCACGACCGCCGATCAAACACGGAGTTGTGACACTTTTCATTCTGGCTTAATACAGCTTGACGTGGCATGGTGTATATAGTTCTCAATTAAGCTTATTATGCTTATAGTGAGAATAGGGCCTTTCTACATATTTTCAGACGTAGTGTTAATCCTCACTGCGCCAGCAAGACCGAAAGTTTAGCAATATTCTACCAAGTTAAAGATTGTTGGATTGAATAGTATATATGGCTCTCTCTGGCAACTCTTGGCCATGTAGGCGCGTTGCCTGCCACATATTCCACGTTCATTATCGTTATGTCTTCGTCAAAACGCTTAAATTTCAAAACAATAATAGTTAATATTCTTTTACCCTTCAACCACTTGCTTGGGTTATTTATGCATGAGGTATTGCAAAATATCTCAATACTCTAGAAGTATTTCGGATTTATAAGCCTACCTAAGCGGGCAATTTAATGACTAGATTGGTGGCCCTTGCTTCTTCAAAGATTCTGCTTGTTGCTCTACTTGTTATAGGGCACATATTTGCCGTTTTTTAGCTCCTTCGCACCATATGTTTCCAGTGACTTAGCCAGCCTAACGTTATCATCAAAGCTCTTTATCCCTGATTTGAATACTCCTGCTCCATCAGAATGAACAACAAACGCTTTCCAGCCTAACTTCAATCGTCTCTCCAAGATATCGGGGGACATTGCAAAGCCGAGTACCGCAAGTCCATTCCTATCTGCTGCTTTTTGGATCTTTTCCAACGCAGTGAGAAAGATTATCTCCTCGCCGTCTTGACTGCCGACTTCAAGACCCATAGAGCATCGTAAATCGCCCGCCCCTACCATCAATCCGTCGACTTAAATGGAAGCTATTAGCTCAAAATTTTCCTTCCAATTCGGCTTATTAAGCTGATAGATGGCACTTACTTCCAGGAACGGCAGCAATCTCATCGACATTCTCCACGCCCTCTGTATCTTCAATTTGCGCAAAAATGGCAACGTGATCATTCCAGACGTCATACACGGATTCCCCAGGTTTGGTGCGTGTCTGCTTGCCGAACAGTGCCAATGGTGGGTAGCTGCGGGCCCCAAGAGGAGGAAACTTGGCTAGAGAAACCAGTTTCCGAGCCTGATCTACATTCTGAACATGGGGCTGAACAATACCTCCCGCCCCAGCCAGTAGGACGTAGTTAACCAGGTCTGGCATATTCGGCGCTAGCCGAATGAACGGCACCATAGAGCCATTAGATGTATACTGGATTGTCTTGATAAGACTTGCAAGAATTGTAGGGTTCAGCGGGCTATGTTCCTAAGGTCTTATTTAGCTTCCTAATATATGCTATTTGAACCATGTAAAGCTCACTGCATCCAGAAAACAGAACTGGTGTGGTAGGGTAGCCACAACACGCGCAGCATCTTCGTGAGGTATGCGACAGCTTGTACCCCATATTAGTTCGCCACTCTTTAGGATTGATCGAAAGTCCGTCGGCTGAGCCAGATCTAGGGCGTTGTAATCATTCACGTTCAACATTGTAAAACTTTGATGATTTACTCAAAGTTAAAAGGCACGAGGCGGATTGTTAAGAGTAAAGGATTCAGTATCTCGGTTGCCGAGGACAGCAAAGTAGCTAGATGCCTTAGGAACCCTGTCTTCCACCTCGGCGATGACGCTGAAATGTCCGCCGTGGTAATTAGGCTGGATTTTATCTCCGACAGCGATTTTTTTTAAATCCGCGCTGAGCATCGTAACTGCATGTACATCCGATTGGTCCAAATCCAAAAGATCGGTGCCTAACCAGAGAAAACAAACAGGGGTACTCGGCCGACGAAGACATCATCTACACAGCTATACGTGAGAGTAAGACCCTATAAGGAAACCTCCGAGGAAACTGAGTAAGACAGGATATGTTCGATGGCGACAGTAAAGAAAAGTTCGCCAAAGGTATAAATCCAAAGCTATTGTAGGCATTTCGCAATCAGAATCATCAATCTCAATTCCATTAAATCCCTTACTTTTACGCATCAACAATGGCTATCAAGCAATATTGGACTCCCGTTCCCAAAGAGTACCAGAAGAAAATAAAGATTATCAAGAATTCCGACGATCCTGCTATCAACTTTCCTTTGGTACTTCAACCGGAGCAGCAAGAGCTTTCCAAAGATGCCATCCTTGCCGAAGCGCGCGCTCTTGGCGCTCAACCTTCTGATCCAGACCTCAAAAGCCCAATCCGTCAGCTGCTAGATGCAAACGGCGGTGCAATCCACTTCAAGGGTCTTCCCTTGAAGACAGCCGAGGATTTCTCCGATTTTATGTTCGCGATTGCAGGGTCTGGTCCACACGCTTGGAAGCCCCATGAGCATACTGGAATGGAGGTACTTCGAAGACCCCAGGCTTTGAACGTGCTTACCGCCAATGAGGGCCCACCAAGCCACTTCATTGGCTGGCACAACGAGTATGCTGTATCTCCAGTCCACCCGCACTACCTTGCTCTCTTCTGCAAGGTCGCACCGAAGGCTGGCGGTGAGACTTCTGTCTGTAACTCCATCGCTCTTTACGATCGCCTGAGCTCTGAGGTCCCTGGATTCCTTGAAGGTTGCGGGAAGAAGGGCCTTGTTTATCACATTCCGCATAATGCCGAACAAGTCGGTGGTATTGTCGGCGGTAATGGACTCTACAAGGACTCAGCTTTTGGTCCTAAGGGCAACGAAAAGATGCCTGATACTGAGGATGGGAGGCGAGCAATGGTAGAGAGGAAAATACTCCATCTCGCACGCAGTGGTGGTTGGCACGAGGATATCAATCAATCCGACGAGAGCTTATCTGTGTGGCAACGCCGTGGATTTAACTGGGAATGGAAAGACAACGGCGATCTGGAAGTTGTCCACCGTGTCGCTGGTACCCGGATGCATCCAACGTTGAACAAGCCTGCCATCTTCAACGTGAGTATCCTCTAGATGATATGCCCTTGTTCTCTTGTAATCCTGACAAAAGATTACAGGCTCTATCCACTCGATACACGAATGCGGTGGCCAACAACACTTTTGAAGCCCCATTCACCTTCAAGAAGGAGGACGGAACGGATGGTATTTCTATTCCTCCTCATGTATGTATTGGGTCTGGGTTATTATATAATTCAATCCAACCAGACTAACAAAAATTCTTAGTTTGCTGGCCTTGAAGAAGATGAGCCCATCCCACGAGAATGGGTTCAGAAGATGGACGAGTGGCAGCACGAGCTAGAAGCTAGCATTACCTGGGACGCCGGCGATGTGCTGCTTGTTGATGTGAGTAATCAATTTTCAAACGAAATTGTTCTATCAACTAACTGGTCATTCCTACTCTAGAACTTCGCTGCGCAGCATGCTCGTTGGGGTTGGGAAGGGGACCGTAAGGTTATGGCGAGTTTCTGGGACCAGCCTGGCGTGGTTGGCGAGCCTATCACGACATAGTCATGTAGCAGCTACTCCTTTTAGAATCTTTTATCGAGATGCAGATAGAAGATTAGTCAAATAATAGATTAAGGATGTTGACAGTATTATTGAAGCTACTTGATCTATTTCGCGAGAAAGGAAGTAGGTCAATTAAAATTTCACTCTAGTTCCATTCTGTATGAAGACCTAGTGTGTTACTATTCTACTTCAAGACCTGTTATAGAGGCCGTAATCATGAACCTAAACTTAGTGGTCTGCAATATTGTGATGGCTTCTTGTTAATGCATAAACTAGAACGGCTTCTTTCGGCAGAGGATGTCGATAAGACCTAGCCCGGTCATTGAGTGGTAAAATATATTAGTAGGAAGGACCACGTAGGACATATACTATGCAATCTTGGGAATCGAGCAAACGATAAATTACTGCTCTCAGGTCTCACAACCCTGAAGCACCCATTCCACTTTTTCTAGATTTGATGCGGTTGGCTCTAGCATCGCTTAAAATACTTATACATGGTACATCCTCTCACGTTTCTCGGGCAGATGAAAATGTACTTCTATCCTAACTTTAGGCCGCAAACAGCCCAATCTTGACGCCGTTGCGGCTATCCGTAAGATTCCTGTCTACTCCGACATACTCCATAATAGGGTCACGGTTCTCAATACGCTTAAATTCTCGAGTGAGTCGGAGCAGTACATAGATAGATTGATGACAGAGTGGCCGGTAGGCTGGGCAAATCCTGCGACCTCCACCAAAAGACACAAACTCTGGGGTTATCTTCATGTGGTTCCACCTATCAGGTATGAAGCTATATCATTCGTCTCCCCATACTGATTTGATGTGATTGCATCCCCAGCCAAAAACGCAAATTCGATCACCTTTGCATATGAACAATTGGAATTCTCCATTAGGCCCGCCGCCTCTAGGTAGAATGGTATCCTTAAAAGCAGTCCTTGAAATTGTGGCACTTGGGCTTGTTGAACGTATTGTCTTGTGGATAACATTGCGGAATGGTCTGAGGCCTTGGGAGTCAAAATCAAGCAGCTTCCTCATTTAGATTGAGCGCAACGCGTCTTAGTTTCGACCAGAGACTAGGATTTCTCGCCAGGCAAAAGAGTGCGTTAGCAACCAAAACAGCCACTCCGTCTCTTCCACCAGCAAATATGTTGAGACATTCATATCTGAGTGTAAGAGGATCTTTAATCTGATTAGCAAGCTCGACTAAGAGAACATATCTATCTTTTTCGCTCTGATGGGCACCATATACGTTGTTAAGTACAAGCTGCACTTGCTCATCGACAAATTTATGAACCTTGGTGACTGTCCTTGAGTACTCTCGATCAAGCCAATACCGAAATGCAAGTCTTCCTGCTCTCCGTCGCTTTGAAGATCCGGAATTGGCGTAATTGAAGGCCTCGATGAATTTGCCATCGCTGTATGGCGATCCCGGCTGCAAAGAGTTAGTAGATTTGCCAAATATAAATTCAGCGGTCGAATCGAAATTCATCTTCTTCAGAAATGGCTGTAGATCTATGGTGCTTCCGTCCTTTGGATTCTGCGAGATGAGAAGATTTACATGCTTTTTGAACATTCCAAGAGATCGAAGTTAAGATTTCTTTAAGAGTGGTTTACTCATGTCTCGGGAGAATTTCCAGCGAGGTCCATCAGAAGAGAACATGCCTGGGCCCATGAAGTCGTTTTCTTTGAAGGCACCTGCTCTTTCAAGTGTTTCCATGTCTGCGTTAAAGGTAAATCGAAGTTTGGCCATGTCGATTGTATTGATAAGTCGCTGGCGGCCAACTTTCTCCTCCCAGGTATCTCCTAACTTAGAAAACCAGTGGTCGTAGTGAGCTAGCGTATGCTCTTAGTCACTTGCGGTTGCTCGTTCTTGCAAAAGATCGAGGCCCAGCCAATCCTTGTGCGGATAACTGGAGGGCTTCCGGCAACCATGCTCCGTCTGTGCCGTCCGGAACGCGAGGAAACTGGCAATCTTCTGGTACACAACGCCGGCTAAGAATAACAACAGAAAGGCGCCGAGCGGGTAGAGCGAGGACCGAGTGGACAGACTGCAGATAACAGTGGGCCGCCATAGATGAGTGAAAAAAAGCATGTTGGACATTGTGACATTTTGGAAACAGCCTGATGCCGAGTATGCCGTTTGTATGTAGTAGAAATAGGAAGATTAATATCTGTATGGCACTCCTAAATATGTACCTACAACATAGGGAATGATTCAATGTTGGAGGTATTCGAAAATGGTGTTCAGAAGAAACATGTCCGACTGGAAGAGCCGAAGCTGACGTGAGGGTCGGTCCGAAAGGTGCATATGTCCGAAGGCAGACGCTGTCAGCACTGATTTATCAACTGATACTCCTTTTATGGAGAGCTGTGCGACTTGTCTGCCAATAGAGTGCATTCTCCAGTTTTCAATGACGCTTTCCCCTGACAAATGCAGGATAGATGTACGCCGCTCCGATAAAATGCGAATAAGCGCCGACATAAAAGGGTGAGACGAACCAGCGTCTGACAACGAATTGTGACACTTGTTGCCATCACGCAACACAGACCCCATTCTATCTCACTAGGTAGAGCGAGTATACCTGCATGTAGATCTCGTTTTCCATGGTAAGAACCTATCTATTCTCAATCTTTTCTCCAGGGCTGCATATAAGGGGGTATTTGTGTTTCATGGTGAGGAAGCTAAACGAGGGATGGCATGGCCTGCATAGGTTGTATGCATAGTTCCAAGTAGCTTATTTGGCGCATGGGTAGTCACGCAGACGATTATTCAGAATGCGTCACCATAGGATGTAATAATATCCAGGCGCCTCGTAAAGGGGAATCCAATCCACAGTCGGAAAACAGGTCTTACTGAGCAATATAATCTACGCTTCCTGGTTAATGCAATCGTGGTGCTGATGGATACCGCAACGACGGAGCTTTGACTAGTTGGCT
>Ga0182210_1000073_pt1 | contig 18319 bp, 12 predicted proteins | sample G5R1MG_19_FD_129670 | JGI IMG/M metagenome (GOLD analysis project Ga0182210, IMG submission 129670) | Switchgrass phyllosphere microbial communities from Michigan, USA - G5R1_MAIN_03OCT2016_LD1 MG | ecosystem: Host-associated > Plants > Phyllosphere > Phylloplane/Leaf | place: USA: Michigan... | reverse complement strand
GTCGTCTTGGCTCGTCCGCACAGCGTAGCTGACCCTGGCAGACGAAAGTCGAGTTCACTGGCCACAGCTTGAAACTCGGGGTTTCGGAAGACATGTTGGGCCGTATTTTCGATGGATCAGGCAAGGCCATCGACAAGGGCCCCAAGGTTTTAGCAGAGGACTACCTCGATATCAACGGCAGTCCCATCAACCCGTACTCGCGAGTACGTACGCGCTGCCCCACACCCTTGCGGTAGCGACTGACCGTCTACAGGTGTACCCAGAGGAAATGATATCAACCGGTATCTCTGCCATTGATACCATGAACTCCATCGCTCGTGGCCAAAAGATTCCCATCTTCTCCTCGTCTGGGCTTCCCCACAACGAAATCGCCGCTCAAATCTGCAGGCAAGCTGGCCTAGTCGGCAAACCTTCCAAAGGTGTGCACGATGACCACGACGACAACTTTTCCATCGTATTCGGTGCTATGGGTGTCAACTTGGAGACTAGTCGCTTCTTCACACGAGACTTCGAAGAGAACGGCAGTATGGAGCGTGTTACCTTGTTCTTGAACCTGGCCAACGATCCTACGTAAGTAGAGCAGCTTGTGATTGTGCCTAGATGCTAACTGGTTATAGTATCGAACGTATCATCACACCTCGTCTCGCACTTACCACCGCTGAATACTACGCCTACCAACTCGAGAAGCACGTCTTGGTCATTCTCACCGATCTTTCATCCTACTGCGATGCGCTTCGTGAGGTTTCGGCTGCGCGCGAAGAAGTACCCGGTCGTCGTGGATACCCTGGCTACATGTACACAGATTTGTCCACTATCTACGAGCGAGCTGGACGTGTAGAGGGCCGTAACGGCTCGATCACCCAGATACCAATTTTGACTATGCCCAACGATGGTAAGCGCTCTAAGAGTATTATGCCATCATCAGGCTGACATGGCAATAGACATTACGCACCCTATCCCCGACTTAACTGGCTACATTACTGAGGGCCAAATCTTTATTGATCGTCAGCTCTACAATAAAGGAATCTACCCGCCGATCAACGTCTTGCCATCTCTGTCTCGTCTCATGAAATCCGCCATTGGTGAGGGCCGCACCCGGAAAGATCATGGTGATGTGTCCAACCAGCTGTACGCCAAGTATGCCATTGGCCGTGACGCTGCTGCTATGAAGGCTGTTGTTGGAGAGGAGGCATTATCTTCGGAAGACAAGCTCTCTCTTGAATTCCTTGAGAAGTTTGAGCGTTCATTTATTGCCCAAGGCGCATACGAGTCCCGCTCTATCCACGAATCTCTTGACTTGGCATGGTCACTGCTCCGCATCTACCCCAAGGAACTCCTTAACCGTATCCCCGCCAAGATCCTGGATCAGTACTATCAGAGAAGCCGAAGTGATGACAAAAAGAAGGGAAGCAAAGATACCAGGGACAACTCGGGAAAGGGGAAGCTGCAGAGTGATGAGGGTGCAAATTTGATTGATGTATAAATGTAGAGATAATTTGAGATTGCATAATAGATTGTCTTACCAAATTCTCAGAGTTCTCTAAAGTATCAAGGTTGAGTAAATATCAATCTATTCTATTTGCCCTCTCTGAGTCTGCAGTAGATACAAAAGTGAACGTGAAAAGCATAAATAGATAGATTCACTACTTCCTATTGCAGGCCGGTCTTGTGATTATCATAAGCAAACGGCGGGTAGGACAGTTCTGCCTTCACTTTCAATATTAGCGCGTGTGCATGAGTATACTGGCAATCTTATCCTTGTGACCTCAGTATCTCTACTCACTGCGGCGCTAATAGCTCTCCTTCTATTTAATTGAATAAATCAAGGTTACTCTATCTTCTACGTCCAATCCTCCTGTTCTTCTTGTCCACTAGCTCCTAAACAGCTTTTTAACGTGTGTTTTCACTACTGCAATAATGGAACCAACGTCAAGGTAAGATATAAGCAATTTCATTAGGCGATTATAATTATAGTTCGAGGTCGAGTTAATTGCGGGGGTTATTACCCTTCATTGTACTTAAGATTGAGAGGCGTATGATATACTGGAGGCTTCTGGGTAAGGTATCAGGATAAGGAATAAGGTATAGCAAGAGGTGTATATGCTTAAAAGGCATTATAAGGTGCCAGTTTAAGCGATAAGGAGTACACTGATAGGTAAGTGTTGCCGCTGCTGCTGAAGTGTACTAGCAAAAGCTGACACTACAGGCCACCAAATCCCGAACACTGACAAGACTGTGTTGAAAATTGATACTACAATGTATACTATCTTACGGGGCATTGTAGGCCACAAAACGTCCTTAAGGACCGCTGTAGCCGACAGAGTGATATGAGAACCTGCCTGCAAATCTTCCAGATCGATTGAATAGCACCAGCCTTATACAAGATTACAAGAGTGGTACTAATTTTTGCTGCGTAGACACTACGATTGGGTCCGCCCAGAGCGTGTCTGGGGCGGCATATCATTTGCCCCGGGCATAACGCTCAAAGAACAAGAGCATATCTATCAATACCTGACACAGCTAAACCAGTGGTCTGTGGTAGGGCAGTTTGCGTTTGGAGAGTACACAGGGCTACTGCCTCCACAGGCCACTGGGACAGAAATCTTTGTGCAGGAAGGCTGGCACCAGTGGTCCCAGCCACATTTTACCGCCCACCTGAAGTTCACATACGGCAATACGTACGTATCCACCCTGTACTGTAGCCGCCAGGGTGTTGTGTAAGAACAAAAACTAACATGCGCTTTCAGTGGGAGGGCGGTAGTCACAGCCAGCGCCCATGTATATATTGATCACTCAGAAACGGTGGACTGGCGGGGACTGCGGTGGCGGAACGGAAAGTCGGCGGAGGAGACAGAGTACAAGTATTGGGACGTAAGTGGAAGCTGAAGGGTGGGTTATATGGGTAGCCAGGCTAATGTGCATCGTGTCTAGAAACTCGGACCGTGGCGGTATGATGCGCATCGCGCTCCAAGTTTCAACGAGTGGTGCGACGCGCAGTACCGTGCCGGGACAATTTGACCATGTCTATACCTCTTCTCCTTCGCTGACTTTTGCATTGAAAATATGGGGCCCGAACTTGGCAAGAGATATCGGGCCGCCGTCTCGATCCTGTACGGAATTCCTACACCCCAACTTGGTCATGCTCTTTCACTTGAGGAGTGCAATTGGTCTTTTTTGCTAACGAAATGTTTTTCCAGGTTCTGCTCCACCCCGACCTCACCGCGATCCCGCCCCTCTCTTTCCCTCTTCCTCTCCTTCTCCACCCAGACTCCTCTCCGGACCGCCTTGCGGCACCCTCCTCTGTCCGCCACGCTCAATCGCCATAGAGCCCTCACTGTGTGTGTAGAAGTTGCCCAAGATCTCCCACATCCTGGCCCGTAGGCCTTCAAATGGCTGCTCGCCCAGGCGCGGATTATTGGGGTCCTTGCGGAAGTCGTGGAAGAGGACTCCGTAGACGGCGACGAAAGAGATAAGGCTCCATTGAGCAATCTTAGTCCACTTGTTCCATAGCGGATTAATCGACTTGGCCTTGATGCGCCGCTTGAATTTGCGCTCAAAGCGGAACTTCTGCTTGTCGGTGAGCTCGCTGAATGTGGGCGGCCATTTTTTCTTGACGCGGAAGCGGTTGCGCGCCAAGTCAAAGGGCGGAAGTGTGTTCTGGTGGCGGCCAAGCAGGCGGTTGATGAATCGCAGCATTGGGCCGGGTGGCCGTGGTGCGGGCTTCTCCCTAAGAAGTTTGTGCGCAGCGGACAATCAGGGCAAACTTTTGCTGTGTTGGACCGTTTGAGTTGATGTTCAAAGGCAGCATACCCACCATCCATGTCCACACTCGACGCACAGACCAGCACTCCCCCACTGTGACTCGACAGGACCCCACCAACATCACTTACAAGTCCTCACGCCCTCCCCACCTCGATCGTGTTCTTCTCAATTTCTCATACACACGACAGACACTACCATGGCTGAGGCGCCGCCGCAAGACGCGCCGAAAAGCGCCGTCACCGCCACCCTGGATCTGCTCAAGCCGCAAGAGGCAGAGTCCAAAACATTGAAGATTGAGAACACTGACAAGCGCGATACCCTAATTGAGGCCGAGAAGCGCTATCAAAAAGCGTGGCAGGAGCAGGGCGTCTTCAACCCAGATGCCCCGTCACTCGAGGAAGAGCCGTTTGACACAACTTCACCTGACCAGCTGCACGCAAAGCACCCCAAATGGTTTGGCTGCTTCGCTTATCCTTATATGAATGGCACTCTTCACGCTGGTCATGGCTTCACAGCGTCCAAGGTCGAGTTCACCGCTGGCTTCCGGAGAATGTTGGGCGAGCGCACTCTGTTTCCACTCGGCTACCATGTAACGGGTATGCCCATAAAGGTAAGTCTAGCAATACGAGTGCAACAGACGATACAGGTCTACTGCGAGCTGACTTGAGCAAGGCATGTGCAGATAAGCTCATTCGCGAGGTTGAGATGTTTGGACAGAACTTTGAGCGGTGTCCCGTAGAAGATGTCTTGGACACCAGTGCAGCACAGCCGCCTGCGCCCACGCAAGCTGATACAAAGACCGACATCACCAAGTTCAAAGCGACGAAAGGCAAAGCCAATGCCAAGACTATTAAGACCAAGTACCAGTTCCAGATCATGCTGGCCCAAGGCATTCCGCTCGAAGAAATCCACAAGTTTGCTGATCCATTCCACTGGATTGAGTACTTTCCTCCACTAGCGAAGCGTGACCTTGTAGGCTTTGGCGCTCGCATTGACTGGAGAAGGCAATTTGTCACGACCGATGCAAATCCTTACTACGACTCATTTATCGCTTGGCAGATGCGCAAGCTCTTGGACCTGAAAAAGATCATCTTTGCGAAGCGTTACACTATCTACAGCCCTAAGGATGGACAAGCTTGCATGGATCATGACCGAGCTTCCGGTGAGGGTGTGGGTGTTCAGCAATACACTGCATTGAAGATGAAGGTCACCAAGTGGGCAGACTCGGCACAAGAAATCGCAAGCAACATTCCTGAAGGCGCAAATGCCTACTTCATCCCAGCTACACTACGTCCAGAGACCATGTATGGCCAGACCTCGTGCTTTGTCAGCCCAAGCATTCAATATGGTCTATTCAAAGTGACAGACACAGAGTACTTTGTGTGCAGCGAGCGATCAGCACGCAACATGTCCTACCAGCCAGGCATTTTCTCTGAATGGGGAATACACCCGCAGGTTGCCAGCTTTTCAGGCAAGGAAGTCATCGGCACCGTGGTCAATGCGCCTCTGTCCGTACACAAAGAAGTTTACATCTTGCCGATGGAAACGGTAAAAGACACAAAAGGTACCGCCGTCGTTACCTGTGTGCCTTCTGATTCTCCGGACGACTACATCACCTCGTTAGACCTGGCTAAGAAGGCCGAGTACTATGGAATCCAGAAGGAATGGGTTAAGTTTGACGACATCCTTCCTATCATCGACACTCCAACTTATGGTAACCTCACTGCGAAGAAGCTAGTCGAGGAGCTTAAGATCCAGTCGCCCAAGGACTCTGCTAAGCTGGCAGAAGCCAAAGATAAGGCATATAAAGAAGGGTTTTACAAGGGCAAGATGCTGTATGGTGAATTCAGCGGAAAGAGTGTAGAAGAGGCCAAGGATCTGTGCCGAAAACAGCTGATTGATAACGGCGATGCTTTTGCTTACGCTGAGCCAGATGGCAAGGTCATTAGCCGAAGCGGAGATGACTGTGTGGCGGCCCTCCTTGACCAATGGTATATGAATTACGGTACCGCAGCTAACGGTGGAGACGGCGACTGGGCGGAGCAAGTCCGATCACACATTGAGAACGACCTCAATCTCTACTACCCTGAGGCCAAGAATCAGTTCTTGCGTGTGGTTGACTGGCTTAGCATCTGGGCATGCGCGCGGTCGTATGGTCTGGGGACCAAAGTGCCATGGGATCCGACAGTTATGGTTGAGAGTCTGTCTGATTCAACCATCTACCAGGCGTACTACTCCTTTGCACATCTTCTCCACAAAGATATGTTTGGCAAAGAGCCTGGCCCTCTTGGTGTGCTACCTGATCAACTAACTGACGACGTCTGGGACTACATTTTCGCTCGCCGTGAGCGCTCTGATCTACCTCAGTCTGACATTCCCAAGACGACTCTGGAGACTCTTCGACGACACTTTGACTACTGGTACCCGCTCGACATGCGCGTCAGTGGGAAGGATCTCATTCAAAACCATCTGACCTTCCATCTTTACGGCCACGCTGCGATCTTTCCCAAGGAAAACTGGCCGCGTAGTATCCGAGTGAATGGACATTTGCTACTCAATGGCGACAAGATGAGCAAGTCTACCGGCAATTTCCTCACCATCGCTGGCGCTACGGAAAAATTCGGCGCTGATGCTACACGTATAGCGCTCGCAGATGCCGGCGACGAGATTACCGATGCTAACTTTGAGGAAACTGTTGCAAATGCAAATATCCTCAAGCTGTTTGAGCTCCGCAAATGGTGCGAAGATCTAGTAAACGAGGCCGTATACGTACCCAACGCCGCTACCTACACCAAGAAGCGTGCAAGCGAGCGTCTCAAGAACCCAGATGTTATCCAACGCCAGAGTGGTAGTGAGCGCCTCTTATTTGACGACATGTTTGACAATGAGATGAACTTGCTTGTCGAGGAAACTTACCAACACTACCAAGTTACTTCCTATAAACTCGCTCTCAAGTCTGGCTTCTATGACTTTACCTCTGCGCGAGACTTCTACCGCGAGGCCACCAAGGCTGCAGGCATCGGTATGCACCAGGATCTTGTCAATAAGTTCATTGAGCTCCAAGCCCTTCTTCTTGCCCCTATTGCACCACACTGGTCAGAATACATCTGGCTCGAGGTACTCAGAAAGAAAAATACTATCCAGAAAGCGCTTTGGCCCAAGGTGCCAGTCGCGAATCCTTCCCTCACCGCTGCTCGCGAATTTGTTCGCACTACACAGACAAACATCACATCAGCTGAAGGCGCAGCGATCAAGAGACTGTCCAAGGGCAAAGCAGCAAACTTTGATCCCAAGAAAGAGAAGAAGATTACAATCTTTGCTGCGCAGGAATGGCCCGCTTGGCAAGCGAAGTATGGATTTTCGCCGTGTATTGGCCGTAAATACCTGCTAACAATCTAACCAGGTACATTGAACTCATCCGATCGTCACCTACCCTCGATATCAAATCAATTTCCAAGCAAGTTGAGAAATCTGAGTCCAAGAAAGCGATGCCCTTCATCAACACGCTCAAGCGTCGCATCGATAACGGCGAGCCCAAAGACGCCGTTCTTAACCGTGAACTTGCTTTCGACGAGCTTACTACCCTGCGTGCCATGGTCCCAGGCTTGAAGCAGACAATACAAAAGTGTGTCGATGTTGAGATTGTCCTAGTCAAGGAGGGTGGTAAGGAAGGCATTGTCATCAAAGAGGATGGCAGTGAGGGTGAGATCAAAACCGAGTTATTGCCCTCGGCTGGAAGTGCAGAGCCGGGAAGTCCGAGTTTCGCCTTTGAAAACATCGAGACTGTGGCTATTCGCTGATTCATTGTCACTGCAACGAATTTGAGCACATGACTAGAAGCGATGAGGTGGGGCGGTGAATGGTGGGGCTGAGGAAGTATTACGATTGCGAGAGACGATTTGTTTATGCCAGTGTCCCATCCATCCAAAAGGACCCAACGTGGCTTGGTGTACAGTGCGAGCAGTGAGCCTCGTCGATGACGACGAATAAGGAACGCTCGATAAAAAGACGTAGTGTTTGTGTATTAGATAGTAGAAAAGCTTGTCCAGTTCCCCAGCTCTATTCACGCCCACTAACGTTGTTTCTCTAATGTGCATGCATCCTGGATTTCCTTATCTTCCACTAAGCTACGCATCATGTAGAGTCATTTTGTAACCTCTCGGGTTTCCTTTCACGTTTTGCACGCGCCCTCAACGGCGCAGCTCCTTCCTGTATAGCATGCCGATTGGCTGTTCCAACACATAGCCCACCCATGAATGGCTGGCACCGAAGGTTATTAATTCGTGCTGTGTGTATCTACGTTGACGTTGCAGTATGCTTAGAGTCGGTTGCGATAATAGATCGTCCTTGAATCGACATCTGAAAACAGAGTAAGTTACCTAACTAACCGCTGACTTATAGATTGGGTGTCGGGCCCCTTCCCAACTCTCATTTGTTACATGTAGTAACAAGCCACTGTCTTTGGCTTCGTTCTTGACCGGTTGCGATAGCACTCACGCTGAATTTATAAACCTACCGGCAGCGGTAGTGATAAGGAAGGCGCATCATATCCAGCGGTTTGTCAACTATGGGTGTTTTCGTGGGAAAGCATGGCATTATTCTTTTAAAAAAAAACATTGGAAATCTTTTTAGTATTGTATTACTATTACCAGGTGTGGTGGGTTTACAAGAAGTACAGCGTCTTTTCTTATAACGGCCCCATTGTTATCTCAGTTTCCAATCAAGGTTACATCGTCGATGAGCATGAAACTATTGGCATATGCTGCATTGGGTGCCACTCTGCAGGTGTAGCCGATCTCAACAGTGTCTGTAAACGATAACAGTGCCAATCCTGTTATGTTTGCGAGTTTCCAATTCTTCGTTTTTATCTCATCTGTAGGCGTGAATGTTGCGGTATAGATTATCCTTCCACTCAGGGAAGCTGACAATGTGCAATCAAGAGCGTTGTTTATATAGGAAGCATCATAATAGAATGCAAGTGTATACTGTTGTGTAGCGTCAAGCCCAGAGACGTTTTGGGATATGCTGCCAATGGGGGTCAAACCGTGGGGATAGAGAATGCTGTCCAAGATAGTTAGTTCTGCGTCTAAGCTGGTAAAAAAGACTTTTCAACCTACACGTATGCATTTCCACCATGAGCATCCAATGGGTAGTTCTCAGACAGGACCCCGAGGTATGATGTCGACCAGTTGGCAATGGCTTTCCCTATTCCCGATCCTGCGTTGTTTTCGAATCCAGGGTTCAACATAACATTCACTCCCGGTGGGAGAGTTGAGACCGTTGGGGATATGGATGATGATACGACCGATGCGGGAATGATACTTGATGAGTAAGGTGTAGGTTTTGTGGAGCTGCTAGCAGTCTCCGAAGAAGACGATCTTGCAGAGCTGCTGATAATGGCTGATGGTGAGGGGGTGACGTCGGAGCTGCTGTTGACTACTGAAGAGGAGGGTGTATCTAAGCTGCTGACGACTTCCGAGAATGAGGTTGCAGAGCGGCTGGTAACTGCTGGAGAGGGGGCTATGTCTGAGCTGCTGATAGATGTTGAATATGGTGTCGCAGAGCTGCTAATAATTGCTGAAGAGGTAAAGACATCGGTGCTGCTTCCGACGGCCGAGGGAGAAGGTGAAGGAGAGGTGCTTGAGGAAAACAGACTAATGACCACTGGAGACAACGTGGGAGTGCTGCTTGCTAGGAGCCTACTGCTCCCGAAAGACGAGCTGATAGCAGCAGGCAAGCTGGTGGTTGTAGACGAAGTGGATATGGCAGTGGAAGAGGTATATCTTGCGGTAGATGAGGAAGGTCGAGGTGAAGACGACCTACTTATTGAGGAGGAAGATCCAGATGAAGAAGATTTGGCTGTGGACGAGAATGATATAGCCGTAGTTGAGGAAGATCTAATCGCGGACGACACCGTATCGCATTTACCATAACCCTTTTGGCAAGAACTAGGGCCACAATAGTCCAAACTGCTGCCGCACTATTACAAGCAATTGTCAGCAAATCTTCTCCCATCATAACGAATACACTCATCTTACATAAGAATACTGGCTACAGCAGTTGCCCCATTTGCTGCCCTGGCAGGTCTGTCCACCAAAAGTAGGGCCACACCGAGCATTATTGGACACAGGCTGCACGGGAGAAGCGGGAGTCGCGGGCGGAGCCACGGTATTCTTGCAGTTTCCGAAGCGTGGCTGGCAGCCTGCGTTGCAGTAGGCGTTTGTGGAGCCACTGTTCGACTCTATCGTTAGTATTGGAGCTGACATGCGTATAGTATAAGCTGTTTGTAGGCACAATAACTAACCACCAACCATACTGGCTGCAGCAACTGCCCCACGCCGAGTTTAGACAAGTCGCATCGTGGCCAGGCGCGCCGCATCTGGCATCCTTGGAGATTGTGGCGGCTTCGGCAGATAGGACGAGCCCAGCGAGGAGAAGGGAGAGTCCACGCATCGTTGGAAGGTGAATGGACTTTCGAACCAGGGATAACGAAGGCTCAAGAGATGGGATGACACATGGAATTTGGTCGGGGAAAGAGTGATATATCTTGCCCAACATCTATCATGTCCAATAGACTATGCTTGCAAGACGGAATGGCGCATCTAGCGGAGATCTCGGCCCTGACAGCAGGAGTGTTAGGCTCTGGAGAGTAGCTTTTATCCTGCCCTGGATTCCAGGCCTTGCTAAGCTGCATAGTACGGTACTATACCTTACTATACCTCCTTTCTTAATCTACTACGAGCCCGACTAGGCGGGCGCCGGCCGATTTACCTAGATCCACTGACAAGTGTCGTGAGGAGATGGCGCACAGTACCTGACTAGAGTCACCCTAAATAAGCTATTTAGCTGCATGACAAGCTCATTATCCTTTCTTCTCCTCCTGCCAGCTAACCCCATACACGATGGACGAACGCCACAAGCGCAGTCCACGCTCTTACAACTCGGCAATCCCGACGCTGTAACCTAGTCCAGACATCCATAAACAACGACAGCAAAGGCAAAAAGAAATGGAACTTAGTAGAAAGCTAGGTCGCGCACGCCAAATAGAGCTGCATTAGCAACCAATATCGAGAGCAGAAGAAGTGCGAGCGTGGCGTAGTAGTACATAAGAGGTGAGTACGGTATCTGATTATTTGTATGTTGGTCAAATGACACTCCCAACCTTCTTTGGACCAGATGTTTTTACAAACTATTCTCGTACATGCATGGCATACCGTACTTCTACGCTTTAGGGCCAGTTTCCTCAGGGTTAATGTTCGCGTCTACGACGGCTGCCTGTGCATCGGTGCCAGGAACGTCGGTAAGCTCACTGAGATCATTTCCGCCCGCCGTCTTTTCCAAATAGAGCTCTTCTACCGTACACTTAATGTACTCATACTTGCCCCCAGCGGCCTTGGCTTTGATTATGCGATCTGCCTTGTTGAGTGCATTCACAAGGTACTCTCGTCGCTCGGGACTCAAGTCATTATTCGTAGCAGCCGTCTCCGCCTCCTGCAATGCTGCGCCATACTCTGCCTTCTTCTGAGCAGCATATACAGCGGGATCTGTACGCACAAATCCCATTTTTGCCCGGTATGCATCGTCCCTTGCTTGAATCCAGGCTGATTCACCACCGGCTGCTTCAATTTCCTTGCGTCTGCGCTGCTGGTACGCCATGCGGCGGAGGTTTTCTTCAGAAGCGTTATCCGGGTTAAGAAGCGCCCGGACTTCTTCTAGTTCCTCGGCGGAAATGGCTGCTAATTGTTTCTGAACAGCTTGCTTCACTCGTTCATTGGATTCCTGACGCTCCTTTAAGCGTATGCATGCCAACTTGATTCCTTCTTCGTCGCTGTTAACGTAACCGCGATCTACGTACCGTTTGCATGCTCTCATGGTTGAGTCGTAATCGAGCTTCGCTTTCCGAACGGCCATCATCTCTTCGGCTGACCTTGGGGGACGGGTTGGGGGTGCCGTCGGGTCCCACACTTCTTGTCCTGCTGATGCGGAAAATGTAGCCGACTCTAGAATGTTGGACGAAACTTGTGGTGATTGTGATTTTTTGTGTTCGGCCATCATTTCTGCGGTCGGCCACTGCTTGTCGATGGTGGCTTGGTCGACACCCAAAGCCGCAGCGTCGGCACGTAGGCGTGTAATAACGGCGGGGTTCTGCATCAAAGTCCAGCGGAGAGCCCATCCCATTGGCCCCAGCTCCCTGATGCGATTCTCGCTGTCCTTGAGCAGGTATTCGTCGAGGCCTCCTTCACGTTCGACGGTCCTGAGCACCCTGGCGGTCATGCAGAGCTTGATCTTTTTCTTGAGGGTGACCGAATAGAGGCCCTTAGAAATGACATTGGGCAACCAGTAGCGGCGGGTCTTGGTCTTGGTCTTGTCAGAGACATTGTTACCGAATTGTATCGTCTGCTCGCCGTAGAGGCCCTTGTCCGCCTGTTTGAACAGCTTGGCGTTGCCAAAGGGATATTCGGGTATGTATGCATCTTTGGGAATAATGTCCCTGGGCAAATGGGAGCCCAGGTCACCACCTTTTCGTCTTTTCAGAGGGTTCCTGACGACGGGTGATGGGACGTCGACAGCGTCGGCGTAGGCTCGCGATGATGGCTGGGACCAACGGAGAGCGGATATCTGGGTGGTGAAGCGCTTAGGAAGCAGTTGGAAGCGAGGAGGCATGATGAGCCTGGTGGTGGTGGTAGTGACGCAGCCTTCGCACGACTAGGCCAGTCTGGAAAAAAAGTCTTGGCCAAGCTAGCTGACGTTAATCAAGTCCGACCATCACATCACTCCACGCGAGCCGCCACTGGATGCGTCGCCCATCACCAAGAATGCAAGAAGCCCACCAGCCATCGACGGCCAACATTGCCGTGGCGTGCGCCATCATGGCGGGTGTGACGGGCTACATGCTTGGCCAGGCCCGGTCGCTGGGGTTCTTTGGCGGCAGCCCGATATCACCAGCAGTACGGAGCAAGAAGAGAAAGGCAGACGAGCAAGACACCGAGGACGAAGAAGACACCGAGGACGAAAGCACGCCATCAGAGTTCCCAGAGCACAAGGAGGAGTGCAAAATGGTGCTGGTGGTGCGGACAGACCTGGGCATGACCAAGGGTGCGCCTGGCCTCTCCCCGCTCGCTGCTTGCTGTGTGCTGACGGTGCTGGCAGGCAAGATCGGCGCACAGTGTGGACATGCGGTACTGGCTTGCTACAAGCAATTTCTGAAGCACGCGCCCAACTCGGCGGTTCTGAAGCGCTGGGAACACATGGGGCAGGCCAAGGTGGCGTTGCAGGTCAAGAGCGAGGAGGAGCTGGAGGTGCTGCAGGCGCAGGCGCTGAGCCTGGGGCTGGTAGCCCACATCATCCACGACGCCGGCCGGACGCAGATTGCCAGTGGCAGCGCGACGGTGCTGGGGATTGGGCCGGGGCCGAAGAGCGTGGTGGACCAGGTGACGGGGGGGCTGAAGCTGCTGTAGAGGGCCAAGGAAGGCATCACAAGAACCAAGGAAGAAGGGAGGAAATATATCCGCGCCGTCCTCGCAACGGGCGCCCGCCTCTGGTGGTGCCTCGGTGCGATGAAAGCGCACATGTGCTGTAGGGGGCCTGTAGCCGACTAGGTTTATCCCGAGCATCATGGGCCGACGGCCTAGCAGAAGGGAACAGGAATTAGTCGGCCGGGCGCCCGCTGTCGGCCGAGCTCGAACCTTGCGGTGAACTCAGGCGTCTGGCGCGGCGCCGACATCGCTCGGCAGCCTGTCGTCCGAAGCCAGACATGTCCGCAGAGGCGGCGCGTGGCTCCGTAGATCGGACGAACTGCCCGCGCTCGACCATGCACACGCCCGGCGGACGGACGTGGATGGGAGGGCGGGCACAGGTTGGTGGTGAGGAGACGGAGGCGTAGGCGGCGGGAGGCGTTTTTTTGTATGCGCCGGCCCTTTCTCGGCGCGCTAGCAGCCTTGGCACCATGCCCGCTCCACCCCACCCATGCACACACCACCGCCCTTCCCGATTCCTCTCTCAACGGAACTCAGCCAACGGAAGACCATGCCCGACCTCTCCATCGATGAGGCGAACAAGATCCGCCTGTCTATGGGCCTGCCCGCCCTGCCCGGCCCCAGCACATCCGCCCCGGTCTTCAAGCCTGCCGCTGCACGTGACGGTCCCGATGCCGACGAGGAGCCGTCCAGCACCATTGAGACGCGCGAGGCCGCCGGCTACGACAACTGGAAGCGACTCCAGGAAGATGCCGCCGCTAAGAGAAAGCGCGAGGAGCGCGCCGCCGCTATCAAGAGGGACCGCGAGCAGGCTGCCCGCTTCGCCAAGCTCGACGGCAAGGGCCTGGCCGACCACGTCCACGACGACGAAGACGACCTGGCATGGCTGAAGAACAGTAAGAAGCGGCAGAAGAAGATCGCCAAGGCAGAACAGATGCAGAGAGAGCTCGAGGAGCGCGAGCGCCAGGAACGCGAGGCCCTACAGTACACCGAGGCCGACCTGGCTGGCGTCAGGGTTGGCCACGAGGTCGACCAGTTCGACGATGAGGATCAGATTCTTGTCTTAAAGGACACCGCCGTCGACGCCGAAGACGACGATGAGCTCGAGGCAGTCTCCCTCAAAGAGAAGGAGCGTCTCCAAGAACGGCTGGACTCGAAAAAAAGGAAGCGCGCATACGATCCGAGCGACATGGACGGGACCGGCCCCACGTCTATTCTCGCGCAATACGACGAAGAAATCGACGGCAAGCAGGCCAAAGCGTTCACCCTCGATGGCCATGGTCGCGTTGTGCAAGACGAACAGGCAGCCGCTAGCGCCACGCAACAACCAAAGCGGGTGGTCGTCAGCCTCGATATCCTGAAAGACGATGTGCCTACTAACGATTACATGGACGTGTCCGAAGTCAAGATGAAGAAGCCCAAAAAGAAGAAGAAGAGCAACAAGGCTAAGCGCGAGCGCATCGAGGAGGACGATGAGATGCTCGCCATGCCGGCAGAGGAGCCCGTTGATGACATGGACCTTGATAGTGCTCAACAAGCTGCATCCAAACCTAAGAAGAAGAGCATGTTTGATGAATCATTCGTAGACGATGACGACCTCCAAGCCAATCTGGCAGCACAGCGGCAACAGGCCCTCAAAAAGCGCAAGAGATTGAGACCAGAAGATCTTGCGCGCCAGGTACGCGAAGAGGCATCAGCGCCGCCCGAGGATGTGCTGGACTCGACAGAAGGATTGGATCCGGCCTTGATTGTCGACGAAACCACGGAATTTGTGAAAGATTTGGGTCGAAGCGCGGAAGAAGCTGCTGCTGCTGAGGAAGAGGCGCGGCGACAACGCAGAAAGGGAAGTCACATATCCTCAGGCATCAAATCAATAAACACTCCTATCGAAGACAAAGATGGCGACATCAATATGGCTCAGTCCTATGCCGAAGTAGCAGAAGCCGAAGACGCACGCGACCGAAGCATATCCCGCGCTCGCTCCATCGACATCACCGAAACGGGTCTTGAGGCAGAGAAGACGATCGACCAAGGCCTCGGTGCTACCCTTGCTCTCCTCAAACAGCGCGGCCTCGTTGCCAAAACAGACCCCGCTGATGACAAGAATGCCCACTATCGCGAGCGTCAAAAGTTCCTGGCCGACAAGCTCAAGGCCGAAGCCGAAGCCGAGCGCCAACGCAAAGCCGCACGTGAACGTGAACGAGGCTCCTCAAGATGGAACACCATGACACCCCGCGAGCGCGAGGAATGGGCCCGCAAGCAAAACACAAACGCCGATATGAGCGAGAGCCGTCGACTTGCTGACATCTTCAACAAAGAGTACAAGCCCAACGTCGAGCTCAACTACGTCGACGAGCACGGTCGCCAGATGAATCAGAAAGAGGCATTCAAGCAACTCAGTCATCAGTTCCACGGCAAGGGCAGTGGCAACACTAAAACGAAGAAGCATCTAGACAAGATCGCTGCTGAGAAGAAGAAGATGGCCGAGAGCAGTCTCGAGGCAGGCAAGTCGGGAAGTGGTGGATTGGGCAATGCACTAAGCAATCAGGCGAAGAAAAACAAGACGGCCGGTGTCCGCTTGTTGTAGGCAAACACACCGCACGACGTTTCAGGTCAGTCAGGCTCTTGTATGAAATACTTTGAGGAAATTCCTTATTAATAGAATCATTTTGCATAGTCTATTCCAGGCCGTTCACAGCCGCAGTGAGTGAGTGAAAGGATGGGTGGGTACATTCCTCACGCCGGGTCCGTCAAGTACCCAACTAACCATCCATCTTTGGCGCCAAGTTTCAGTGTGACTGCTAATCTGATACCCAATATCCCTACACGCAGGACCGATGCCCATGGTAGGTATAGTGATGTTGTCCTCACGCACCACCCAATGCCTATTTCTCGTGCATTAGCCATGTTATGCCATTCCACCACTAGACCGCGATGAAGTTTTTTGTTTGTGAACAGATAGAGACGATTGTATTTTGCGTTTCTCCTGTCTCTGCAATAGGTTGCCCGATTATCGGTGTCACCTGAGCTGCTTATCCAGTACTAATGCAATAACCCAAGTCATATAGGAAGTTGACAATATCGAAATAAGTAACTTGAGTAAGCCCGTTTGAGCGTGTTCGAATCACAATCAGCTAGCACCACGCTACCTTTGAATACATGAAGAATCAGTCAAACTGACCACGGATAAGATGTTAGCATCGTCATCTCTCCTCCACATACGACCATAGGACACTGAAAATAGAGCTTCCCGTTCGCTCAGCTGTACTCAAGCAGTGTACCGGCGGATTAGTAGTCAGGTGGGTGACCACTGGCGAATCCCCGCTGTTGTATGTCTTTTTGTAGGTTTTTTTTCTCTGCGAGATGATACAAGCAGCATTGCAGAAAGAACCATGGAATTTTTGATAACGTATCAAGATGACTCTACGCCAGTGAATTCGGCGCAAATTTCCAACAGTCCATCCTGCAACGCTACCTCGTCCGTCGCCTTGTGTGCCTCTCCTATCTTCCTCCCCGGCCGGAAGTACTCGCCGCTCTTCTGCGCAGCCTCGTCCTCGCCCTCAGCAAGCATAACGTACGTCTCGATCGCCGCCTCCACGCTCCCCGTCGCCGAACGCCCGCCCATCTTGGTAGCGACCCAGCCAGGTTCCATGGCGTTACTCTTGACCTCGGGCCATCTCTTCGCAAACGCCTTGGCCAGCAGAACATTGTGCAATTTGCTCGCAGAATATGCTTCCGCGTCGTTCCAGGCGCGCTCGCCGCGTTCTAGCCACAGCACATCGTGTATGCTCGCCGCGCCGCCCTGGTGCAATTCCGATGACAGAAACACGAGGCGCTTGGGCTTGTGGATCCGTACAGTCAAGACATAGGGCGCGACGGTGTTGACGGCCGCGAGTGCGGGGATGCCTTGGGCGGTTCTGCGGAAGGGGCCTTGGTAGAGGCCTGCGTTGTGGATTACGCAGTCGAACGGGCCGAGCGCGTTGACTTGTTCTGCGACGTCTTTTGTCTGCGCGAGGTCGGAGAGGTCGCCGGTCACGACGGTGGGATTGGCGCCGGGACAGGCGGCGGCGGCGTCGTGGGCGCGTTGCGTGTTGCGGGCGTGGAGAACGACCGAGTGTCCGCGGGAGATGAGACGTTGGGCGACGAGGGCGCCGAGGCCGTCTGAGGAGCCCGTGATGAAGATGCGTGCCATTGGGGGTAGTTGGGTGGGTCGGGAGTTGAGGTTTGGTGTGATGAGACTCGTATTGCGTGCTGTGGCAGGCTGGCTGTATATACACCTCCCACAAGACGACGAAGATGCTTGGTAAGTAATTACCGCCGATAAACTCCATCTTATCCCCGTTGCTTACGGTACGGCTTGGCAATTCAGGTTGGGGTGCGATTTGTTGAGAACATAATCAACAATGTAGCTTTTGGATTTCCGGTGCGCGGCTGCCTTAAGCCCCTGTTAAACAAACTACCAACATACCCGATTGCTCGAGCAGAAAAAGAGTGTTTGTTGCTACAACCGAATGCTTGACACTATGACATCATCAACTACCTCATTTGGATAGTCACGATTGTGTCAAAAGTGTCCGTCTGGCGGCTTGAGCCGTAGCGTCGGCCGCTGGAAGTATTCGGCGACTCCCAAGCCTTATGCCTCGCGTCGAAGCTTACTTTTGATAAGCTTCTCTGAACCAATCTCTGTAGTTGGAAAATCACGGCGTATGCAAAGGTCACGAAGTACAGTCTCGGGTGTAAATTCTGGATTTGACGATAACTGCCCCTTCGGTAGCGGTGCCACACATCTTCTCAACACCATGTCGATATCCACACAAGCTTCCAAACTCAGGGTCCTGATATCAGGTGCCGGTATCGCAGGCCCATGCCTCGCCTACTGGCTCTCCCGAACCCGCCTCAACACCACCATCACTATTGTTGAGCGCTCGCCAGTCCCCAGGACAACTGGTCAAGCAGTCGACATCAGAGGCACTGCCATCGCTATCATTGAGAAGATGCGGTTGAAGAATGCGGTACGGGCAAGGAGCACCACTGAAGAAGGAACCAGGATCGTTGGTGCATCCGGGAACACCATTGCTGAG
>Ga0182210_1000072_pt1 | contig 18321 bp, 10 predicted proteins | sample G5R1MG_19_FD_129670 | JGI IMG/M metagenome (GOLD analysis project Ga0182210, IMG submission 129670) | Switchgrass phyllosphere microbial communities from Michigan, USA - G5R1_MAIN_03OCT2016_LD1 MG | ecosystem: Host-associated > Plants > Phyllosphere > Phylloplane/Leaf | place: USA: Michigan... | reverse complement strand
GCGGACTAAAGCAGTCAGTGTAGGGATGAAGTTTATTTTAATGTCTGTTATAGTTGCTTCTTTCACCAAGTGGTCGACTTCACTGTCTAATTTGTTGGTGAACATGCCATGGCTTGGGTGCATGAAGTCGAGTCCCCATAGTGGTATAACTTTGAGCGACTCCACGTTTTCTTCGGTTTGATGTTTTGGAAGTCCAAAGTCATTCGCTGATTCTACCACCATATGCCATCTTATTGTTCGCAGGTTGTTGATAAGGTCACGTCGACACGCCGAGACACCGCCGCCCTCGTTGGGCCAAGTGCCCGTGTCAACAGCGACGACATGCAAACTGCGATCAGTGTCGCTCTGTAAAGTCTTGGTTCTAGTAAAAACTACCGCATCGCCCCCTTGACCAAAGCTGAAAAGGTCGCTGAGTCGGATAGCAAGAGGAGTCCATGCGCTAATGTCGCTTGTAAGATCAGAGCTTGCAGTTATCGCATCGGCATGTAGGGCCAAGTAGTCTTCGGCCTTTAATAGGTTTCCACGATCGCGGCGCCTCCAGTATGCCTTCAAGAGCGGTTCTTTTCGTATAAGTTCCTCGTCTACCCATCGGATAACAACACCATCCAAATCATTGCGTTTCTTCCAGGCCTTCCATAGCTGTGACCGAGCCTTCGATGTAGAAATCTCTTGTTGCTTGATATTGGTACGAAACAGTCTACTTGTCCAGTTGGAAGTGGGAGCTTTGAAACCCAGAAGAGGGTTTTCGTCGTTGAAAGCGCAGCGCGTGGGCTTCTTCAGAACGCCAAGCCAGTCATGACGAATCATGTCGGGAGTGTCTACCGCGCAACCGTTTAATTTCGTGGTGATCGTAGGATGGAATTTGTGATCGTAGAACCAGGAACACTCGTAAACATCTGCTCCCTGCACAAATGTGGCTTCATGAACACGCGGCGTTGGGATCCACCGTTCCATCTTTTCTGCATGGCGAACAGGGGGGGCGCACCAGCTGACGTTGACCGACATATGAGGAAGCACGAATTCTGCGCGAAGCAGTTCGTCATCGTACTTTGCGTTCTTGCGGTAGCGATATTTGAAGCGGACTAGGTTCCCATGACTCATATAACTTCCAGATTCGATATGGCCCTTTCGATTGTAGTAGACTTTGGCGCCTTTATCAAGACCAGCTAGACCTGTTCTACTCAGAGGTATCCGACTCTTCTTGACCTTAGAGATCTTGGTTATTCGCTGTGATTTCATTACTGCATAGTCGTAGGCGTACTTATTGACCAAGGCCCCGTTCTTGAACTCGTCGCGCGTGCTCACGCGCATTTCTTTATCATAGTGGGAGATCCTAGTATGACCCCAGTCTGGCTCTTGCTCGATTGCACCCGGATAAAACGCCAGCTTGAAGCTACCAGAATCTAGTCGATGTACGAAGGCTGTTTCAGTATCTCCATGGCTCTTTATAATCAATCTGTTTTTCTTCTGGACGATGAGACTTCCTTTGACAGTGCCCGCGAGACTTGCTATGTCTTTTCGATCGTGATAAAGGAAAAATGGAAGCGCTATAGACATCACACTTCGACTGTATATCCATAAACCTGTCAGGAAGAACTTTGCCAGCTTTGAAACTAGTTCTGGCATCCTCATGAGAGCGCCGTTTAATTCTCGCTGGTATTCTGGATCTGCCATGCATGCTAGGATGAAGAATTTTACCCATGTACCGCAAGCATGGTAGACATAAGCAGCGGATACCCGGAAATGTTTCATAGTCATCGACATTATGGAGACTGGAGAGTGGTTAACTAACAGATGGTGAGCTTCCCGGACATCAGCGGTGATCTGTCGGTACTCTTTCATAGTAGGATACTGATCTCTTAACCCAAGAAAGCAGCTAAGTTTGTTAACAGCCAGATAGGCACCAAGGTCATAGCGTGCAATGCGCATGAGTAGCGTGCATGAATCTTCCGCAGGGACGTTTTCGTTGATCCAAGACAGTTCAGTGTTCGTATACGCTCCTCGTTCGCCGAGACACCTCCGCAGCATGAAACGACGCATATACAAGGGCAGTGAATCCCATTGATGATCGCAATCGAGGCCCAGACACAAGTTTCTTAAGAGTTCTTCGCGACAATTACTTTCAAAAGAAATGGCACATGAGCCCGAACTTGTGGTAGGCATAGAACGCCTCGCACATTCTGAGATGGTATACATTCCGGTATTGACTTTATGAGAAGCCAAAATGGATTCCGTTATGGCAGCTTGCTGGGGAGGTAATCCAAATAGTGTTTTCATACATGCATGAAGCAGAGTTTCGGCGATCATTCGAGTGTTGCTGTTGATATCAGGTTGGCCATTATTTAGACTGTCCATGTCAGAGGCGATATATAGATTCAGGTGCCCATCCTCGTAGTGCGATATGGCTCGGATATCCATGCCGATTTCTGCAATTCCTTGCATTGGGACTATCATGACACTAATCATAGCGTTCTTCCATGCCAGAAGAATGGCTTGAATAAGACGAGGTATGGTAGGGTAGGCTTGCAGAGCTAATCCCGAGAGGGTTTCGTGTGTACATGTCGACAGGATTGCTGAAATATGTCCTCCCGTTTCACCAGCATGAAAAATACAATAACGATCTTCTTTTGCAGCAGCTCTGATCTTATCGCAAACTGCTTGTAACTCACTTTGACTGAATTTCTGATCAGATCCACAGCTACTGTAAGCATGAAATTTTTCATCTAATTTCCGGTGAATCTTAAGTTGTGATGGTGTTTTGACAATAGTTTTGAACTTGACGGAGCAGAATGTCTTCAGGATCTGTGGAAGATGCGTTGAAATCCATCCTCGAAAATCCAATGTATCTGGAAATCCTAACTTGGCTGTGCGAAAAGATAGTAACGCTGCTGTCCAGGTTGAGACAGCAAGGGCTATTACTTTGTCGTAAGGGAAATTCGCCGTGATTTGCATGAGTATGCACCCTACAGTGATTCCAAAAACGACGGCGATAAGTAGGGGCATCATTGCATGAGGCCCAGAAAAGATTTTGTTGTACTGGTACAGCAGCAAGCCGCTGTAGGCTCCCACATAAGCTAGGAACATAATCAGACCAGTTGAAGAGCCGTTGAACACCCAAATCATGGATGCACAAAGCGCGAGTGCCCAAACATGAACGGCGATAAACCGGCATAACGTTCCGAAATACAAATGTCGTCTGAACTTTTGGTCGTTGCTCTTTGCTTTCTTGATTTGTGCTAGGTTCTCGATGGAGATAGGTGACATCTGCTCGGAAAGTGTGTGAAGGTGTTGAGCCTTGTAATCCAGTAGGACCGCTCCTATTAGATAGTATGCGAGGCCAAAACCGACCGAAAGACGGAGTGTGTTGTTCGTCGAGTCTCCACCCAGGCCCACCATGCGACTTCCATGGATTAAATCCAGCCAGCGGTCCATAAGAGCGACTATAAAGTAAAGGATGCCACAATATACTTCGTCCCCGGCCGTTCGCCAGTGAATAAAGGAATTATGGAGGCGAATTCCCTTCTGCGACTGTTGCATACTTTCTAGTGCGACCTGCGTCTCGAGGTTCCAAGTTGAGCTGTACGGAATGGGGCGTTTTGTGTCAGTAACTCGACAGTACCAATCAAGAAGAAATAATGTGGAGTCCCAACAGTCTGAGAGATGCTTCACAAGAGTATCACTCGTTCGTTTATGCCAGAACCGACGAGTCTTCTCCTTCATTACTGCATCATACAATTCTTTTCGACAAATCCCTAGTATCGCAGGCTCGCTCAGACCCTGCAATCCGCTAGATGCTTTGCCACCTATTTCAGGACTTTCGGTATCTCTGGCAACATCTGGGGTCGGGCTTTCGCTAGGGAGTACTGCTGCAGCAATTTTTAGCGTCCAAGAAATTACACACATGTTCACTGGATATTGTACCTTTGGATGCGCCCATGGGCATTGCTCGTCTCTTTTCCTCCTGTCGTCCAACGTACCAGCCTTTTACATCTGAATCGTTCAAGGTCTTGATGTTATGATACCAGGTGACCCATTGAGTTGCTACCCTGCGTGTGCCCATGAGTAGGAGAAGAACAAAAACATACAGGACACCGAGGTATATATAAATGTCCCGTCCCGGAATAAACATAGTCAACACCGGGGATATGATCAAAGTTGGAACAACTATGATGATGACTTTTCGACCGTTGAGAAAGCTGGATCCCGGAATCTGGTAGGTTGACAAAACGGCCAGCACGGAGAGATATGCCGTTAATCCTAGGAGGTAGAAAAAGAAAACAGCTCCTTGGCCTGGACCCACGGCAGCGGATACAACAACGAATCCTAAGAGACATGCGGCAAGAGTCAAGGCAAGACCACCTATCAGACGGGTAAGAACAAACATGTTAGCGGCAGAAAACGCCATTGAGATCAAATAATATGTGCCTCCAATTGAAATCCAGGTTCCGATTGCGCCAGAGAGAAGCAGTGAGCACATCAGGGCCATGGTTGCATACTTCAATTCCGCTTCGCTCATACGCGTGCTCAAGTACAGACCACGCCCGATCGTAGAGAGAAGGATGATATCTGTCAATGTCAATGAAATCCATAAGTCAGGAGGTTGGAGACCAACCAACAAGTGCTGGTATTGCAAACACGCTAAGATATGTAAATCGACGATATGCAGGCATGACAGAAGCTTTTTGCTGGGGATCGACGTCGGTTTGTGCTGCAGCGTATGCGGAAGCGAACGAAGGCGCATTAAACAGCCACATAGGGGGCTGGTGTTCTTCTTGGCTGTAATGGTCGCGATGCTTCTTGGACAATAATAAGCCAATGTCGCTGGGTTTGATATCGAAGTACGCCTCGCAACGAGATCCAAGGGCGAACAATTCTGCAAATGCTGCGCTTTGGTCTGAGTACTGATTGAACAGAGGGTTTCGATCTGAAACCTCGATATAAACCTCTTCAAATGCTGCCTTCCTGGCGGTGCAGAAGAGCGCAAATAGTACAAAGTCGGCCATGGAGTCTAGGCTACCTTTTCTGGCGAGGGTTTCAGCCGCACAGGTCAGCTTGTCCATTTTTTCGTGATCGAGATGCCACAAGATATCGTAAAATATCCTGGAAATGTGCATGAAAAGCTCCAAGGCAGCGTGTTGATTCAGTGTGGGCAGTCCGCACAGACGGTACCATTCCAATTTAGCAGTTACAAGTTCCTCTTCTGAAATCGTGCCACTGATGAAGTCCATATTACTTAGCCGTTTCAACTGTTTATACGTGGGAACCTCGATAATGAGGACCTCGCATTCCTTACGAATAGCCGAAAGTAAGGAACATTCACGGTCCCACTCCGTGAATTTGAGGTGCTGTAGGTATAAGAGGATCTCCGAGGTTGAAAGCAGTGTGAGATCGTTCTGCAATCTACATGGTAAAACCTGGGATGTCCTAGATTTGTTATCGTATTCGCTCAGCCCTTTCTCAGCTAGGAAACACTGGTATCTTGAGAACCCCAATCGACTCAATTGAGTATGGAGTAAGACTGAAGTGAGATCCTGGACCGACTTAGAAACGTAGATAACTACCGAAGTAGAATGTGACTCCAGCTCCCACACTGACCAAAATTTGCGACCGGCAGGTGTACGGAATCCAGAGTCAAGTCCAGAGTAGATTTGTAACTGGCATATATCTTCGGAGTCATCTGTAGTCTCAGCCAACAGCGTCGAAAGGCATAGTATTGCTTCTCTCAAAGCCGGTACAGAATCGAAATAATCGTTTGCTTGCACGCTGTAACCACGCAAGACATCAGAAGCCATGTGGAGTTCTTCAGCAGAAATTTTGCTAAGCAGCTTTAGGTCCCTCAATTTTCTTTGTGATTTGAGGACGTGGTCAAAGTCCGATTTAGAAGCGTTGAGCCCAATGGGAAAACAACCTAGAGCCTTGTATGTGGTCCCGTCAAATGCGCACGATAGTGGGTTGCTCTTCCGAGTCTCCTGGGCTGATGACCAATCCTGAAAGCTCGTTCCAGAGACATCGGACATTTCGGGCACTGAAAACCCATTTTCATTAATCTGAGAGTATTCCGTAGCGATGGTGTACCTGCTGGGGAGTAAATTGTCTTGATCGCGTGGTTTAGCGCTATCTAAACTTGCGAGTGCGTTGCCTATAAGTGGGAATATATCCTGTAAGGGAGAAAGATCATGGATGCTAGTTGAAAGGTTTGAAGAGAGCTATGTAGTCTGAGTAAAAAGATGCGGGTGTGGAAGGATGGGGGAACTTACTGTACGTGCCGTGCGATACATTTCATGCACGTTCATAACACTTCGCAGTTTTAGCCATTGGAAAGCTGATAGAGGCTCTTCGTAAGCGCAGATTTCCTCGATATTAGTTAGAGCACAATCCCGCGTAAAGAAGGGCACTGCTCCATGATAATTGCACCACATGTGTGCCCTCCTAACAACAGCATGGGAAAGGTCCACCTCGTTAGCAACAGTATCCCACATCATCGTGAAGAAGGGACGCTGACATGCTTGTGATACAAAAGCTCTCGTGGTAGTCTTCATTTTTTCCATGTTGAAAAAGTCTCGTCGCTCTCCGCTGGTCAGGATTGTACCGTTTCGAACAATAAACCCGGTGAAGTGGTGGAACTCAAGTCGTTCAATACCATCTAAGTAGTCTGGTGGTCCAATCTCAAGGTAATTTTCCAAGCCATAAGCTGTAAGTATCTCTGCCAAACCGTTGAGCAATGGTGTTGACACTCGTTCGCGCCAACCTGCGATCAGAACACCGGTGAAATATCTTCTCTTGCCAGATTGTCTTAAGGTTTGCTGTATCGTCCACGATAAGGTTTCTGCCGCACGGGACATATCAACCTCATTATCCATAGCCACAAAGTTCATGATCTGGAGGAGATCAAGCCTGGCGATGATGTGTGGCCCCAAGGAAACAATTCCGTCACTCACAGCCTCTAGAACCCCAGGCTTGCAATAGTCCAGTACGACAGTGTCCCATTGTGATAGTATCTGAGTTTCTTCCATAGTAACTGGGCTACTCAGATTTCCAAGATAGACCCCAAAGGATTGAGGTTTCTTAGGGGGCGGATGCCTTTTGCATACTGCATGGGAACTGCTTGACAGGAGGTGGATGCGCTCTTGTACCGATCGTGGCAAGGGTTTTTCGTCTTCGCTAGACTGAAAAATATGTAAGCCATGAACCTGCAATGATCAATCTTCTGCTTACCTTGACGAAGTTGTGTATCGAGCGATAGACATACCAAAGGAATGCAATAGCCCCAATAAGTCCACTAGAACTAATGATGCCTACGAGCGCCCATTCCCACCACTGTTGTACTAGTGATTCCGTATTGAGCGCTTGAATCCCTAGGATATCTGGCCTCCGCATGATTGCAAATACACACCAAGTGCCCCCGAACTTCACAAGACAATGAAGGCGTCCTGCTGTGGTTTTCAGCCTCGGATACAGAGGTTCAAATTTTGTGCACGGTGCTGGTATCTTGCAACTTCCTAGGGCCACAGGTTCATGGTGTTGGTGATTGTAGAAAATGAATAAGCATGCTGTTGATTACTGTAGTATATGAGGAGGATGTGTGACAGCCAGCGCAAGATCCTGATCAGTATAAGTACGGACTGCTGACGTGTAGATCTATCGTGAAATCTCAAAATTGCACAAAAAAGTATTCCATAGCATGGACCATGTGTCCGTCATCGATCTGCATTACCTAGCACACAAGACGGACGAGCTGGAGTCGGACTCTACAGCTGTAGAGTCAGCGGTAGGGCAAGGTCCACTATTATCCTTCCAGAAACCTGCACTGTTGTGCTTGGCAGCCCAAAAATGGCAGTCGAGCGGTAATCCCCAAGGACGAGCTGCAGTACACGAAGGCTTTTCGCCAGCATTAGCAGTCACTCTGTCCAGGGATGGGAGGTGGGTAGCCCCAGCGCCCATCTATCCTGAACGGAGAACCATGGCCGCGGTGAGGCAGGCGCATGTCTCGCTAGGCTCTGAGTGATTGGCTCTAAGCAATGATGAAGGCGTGTAAGCGCAGTGGCGCAAATACACGTCGGGAGTAGGTAGTGACGGGAGAGGTGGGCTAGGTAACGGAGACGAGGCTGAGATGTGAGATAACGGGGTCCGCGAAGGAAGTGGACCGTGCGCATCTTTAGCTCTTACTACTGTACGTACATTGACGTGTTTATCCGGCCTAGCTTTTAGCCTGGCACGCTCCCCACTGCTTCTTTAATGTCGACTTCACCAACCCCGGCAGGATGTCCAGGATGCTCTTCGTGCGGCATGCCCTGCAATGCACCTCCCGTATATACCTACCTATTGCTTGGAATCGATAGTAGGCAGTCAGCGATTGCGCAGATCACAGGCCAGTGCGTGTTTGTGCAACCGTCCGCTGGATGACGCCGGTCTCGATGCCCCAATATTTTCATGCACCTAGGTAATTATTTTTGTGGCGCCAGAGCAATTGGCTGAGCTGCAGGTGGGCCCATCACCCTACTCTCAACCCTGTCATGGCGCCTGACCCCTTGGTTTGCATCTGCATATGTTACATGTATTCAGCCAAGTCATACGCCCATCCCGGCACAGCATGTACATAATCGCGATAAGCTCTCTCACATGGCAAGGCAACTGTCGGATTCCATGACTGTCCTCAATGAGAATCCTCCAGGATCCCTGTCTGCTGGCTCCATGGCTTTAGTGGTACAATCCTCATTCGATACTGTTCAAGGAAGTAGTATTAATAGATTCTCCACCACATGGTACCGAAAACTAGGTTGAATGCGAATCTTGAAGTCAAACGTAGGGCTAATGGTGAAATCAATAGTCTCAGGGCTGTTGATGATGCATCGGAAACAATATCCTCCTAGTAACGGGTCAGAAGTTCTGGTCCTTACACCGAGCGTCTTTATTAAGAAGTCTCTAGTCTTTAGCAGTCTGCCATTATTTCGCTGTGTTCTTTATTTCTCAGCAATGGGTTCTTCATCTTCATCGCCACTGCGAAAATGCCTTCTATTCTTGTACATGCTTTGTTTCCTACGTGGGACTTGGGCGTACATTGGTCGCACTACTGTCTCGAGTACTGTTCTAATCTTTGCACGTGACACAACATCTGCTAAAAACGGAGCGGCACTTGGTCTCTGTGGCTATGGGATTCCTTACGAAATCACGCTTGTGCCTCAAACCGGCATCACGGATCTTCCGCTACTCAATTCTTCTGGAACACATGGGAACTATGGTGGCATTGTCATTGTCAGCGAAGTGGCATACAACTACGACAATCAGTATCGTAGCGCGCTCACTGAGAAGCAATGGAACGAATTGTATGCGTATCAGTCAAATTTTGGCACGCGAATGGTTCGCATTGATGTCTACCCAACCACCGACTTTGGGGTATCCAGTGTTGGAAGCAATTTGAACGATGAGCCTGTATCCTTCACAAACACCACAGCCTTCGCTACTGCGAATTTGAAAACGTGAGTTTGGTCTTTGTATATGAGCTTCGCTTTGAGAGTCTTTCCTAACCAAGCATATGCCGAGCATAACCCCGAATATACATCTGTGCAAAGCTCTAACAGTTGTCACAGAAACGTCGGCATAAGTACTGCCAACATTTTCCATTCGCCTGCAACAATCACAAACTCTTCAACGACGTGGGAAGTAGCGAGGTTTTCAACTACCGGCTCCGCAGCAGTCATTAACCAAATCGGTGATCGTCAGCAAATGGTGTGGTTTATGCCATTTTCGTTGGACTGGGCGGCTTCGAGCAACATTTTACAACACTCTTGGATCACCTGGATTACAAGAGGTCTATTTGTAGGGTTCAGAAGACTATACCTGAGCACCCAAGTCGATGATATGTTCTTAGAAACATCCATGTATCGACCACAGGGTCAAACCTATCGAGCTAAGCCGGAGGACCTGTCATTCCATGTTGACTGGCAAGCGAAACTGAACGCAAAGATGCCACAGGGCTCCGAATTCTTCATTGAGATTGGTCACAATGGAAATGGTGACATAGAAACAGCCGTTGATACGAGCCAAGGACAATCCATCTGCACACCTAGTACTGCTATCGAATATGCAGATCAGCCCGATGGTAGCCCAGAGTATACTAAGCCACCTGGTACAGGGACCAACATATGGCCGTCCACGCCTACAAACTACAGCTGGAGTCTTGCATGTGCTAAGCTCGATCCACTCCAAAACTGGTTTGCTGTTGAGAAACAGCGAGATGCTTTCGCACACATCTCACATACTTTGTGTGTAAAAACTACAACCCTCTCTTCCGCCAAAACTAACGCAGCTCTAGCTCCCACGCCGACCTCACCAACGCCACTTACTCTGATAGTTTCAAAGAAATTTCCTTCAATCAGGCATGGCTGAAGCAGGTCGGTCTGAATGCTGCCAAGCGTTTCAGCCCCAAGGGAATCATTCCACCGGCGATCACTGGTCTGCACAACGCCGATGCTATTCGTGGATGGATGGATAACGGCATCGTTAATGTGGTCGGGGATAATACGCGCCCAGTCTTGCGTAACACGCAGAACACATTTTGGCCATTAACTACCACTGTAGCAGGCAATGGCTACGCAGGACTCAACGTAATGCCGCGATGGGCTACGGTCATTTACTACAACTGTGACCTTCCCGCATGTACACTGCAGGAGTGGATCGATACATCTGCAGGTAGCGGGACATTCGAAGATCTACTCGCCAATGCCAGGGACACTGCAGTACGTAATTTGATGGGGCTCCACTGGGATCCGTACGTTGATATACTATCTTTCGAGGTCAAGCGTTTTATTTACAGAGAACAGGTACATGTTTCATCAAGCCAACATGCGCGTTCACGATGTTCCTGCCACAACTGTAAACGGAATAAGTGGGCAATATTCCCTCCTTATGACCTGGATCGAGGTTGTGACAACGGAGATGATGAAATTGTAAGCAAGAAAGATACCGTAATCTATGCCGTTTCTCATCTAATTCGCTGTAGCACTACGTGGCCTTTCCGGACGCTAAAGCATGACGACATTGCTCAGCAGTTTATCAATCGTCAAGTGCGCGACCTCTGCCAGCCCAGTATGACATGGACTACATCTGCTGATGGTGCCAACATCGAAAGCATCGATGTCTATACTGCAGGTGGTAACCAATGCAAGACCACCATCCCGATCACTGTTCCTAGTACTGTCGTTTCTACCACTGGAGCGACGGTTGAGCAACTGGGTAGCGACCCTTTGACATTGTGGGTGACAATGAGCGGTACTAGTCGAACATACAAGTTCTCCTCGGCTATCAAATTATAATTGAGGTAGTAGTTAACCGACTATCGGTATGACGGGAGTCAGCATCGAAACTCGGGAAGATGTGGGCCTATGTTCGCTGCTTCTTTGCAAATATTTTGCAAGAGCAACGCATTTGTTCAAGTAGGAGATGCAGCCTTGATCCTGAATCTTGAGTATAATTCTAATAAAAAAACAAATCGCCTGCCTGATCAGTTCCATGTATAGGACATTTCGCCACAGTGAATCCCATTCTTGTAGATCTTTATGCATAGCCACAGCGCAATCTGAATAAATCCAGCTACGTTATCTAACCCAAAGCATGGGGTCAACCGCCGATTTTGAGATCTGCATGCCCAATAAATGCCCCCCTGCTCATGTTCGACGCTATTGATATTCGCTCCCTGCTCAGTCCTCTCGGCTTTCCACCATAATAGTGATGGTGTGGTCGCATGCTGCACTGCATATCAGCGCTAAACCATTCCTGGCCCCTTGATACGAGGTAGGTTGTCACCGCTTACTTGGCGCGTGGATGCAGGACGAGGCCAATAGTTGCTGCGTATTCTTTGCGTTGGGAGATATTCTCTGACGGTTTTTCAATAGTTACCCTGCCACTGTAGCAGTTCCAATTGCGATACTACCTACCTCATAATTGTCAGATAATATATGTCATAACTAGCCGCAGCACGCAATGGAATCTGCGTTGCCGTAAGACTTTGGCCCTGACCCATCCACCTATTGCCCAGTCATCGAAACCTGAGGTTGCCTCGGGGTTTTCCGTCGCAAAGAGATGTTCAAGAAGCCCGAACCAAGTCGTGCATGGTCTGCCCGTCGAAAACTCATCTTCGGCGGCCTCATCGCGTTCATCCTTTTGGCACTAGCCCTTGGCCTCGGCTTAGGTCTCACGCTCGGCCGCGACAACGGCGACGACGATTCAAACACACCACCAGCATCTACCCTCACACCCTTACCATCACCAAATACCACACTATCATGGACACCGAAAGTCGGCGATTCGTGGCAGATTATTCTCTCACATCCTCTTACTCTATCAGATTCCAGTACCACCACGCCGGATGTGGACATTTTCGACATTGATCTATTCGATACAGCTACGGAGACGATCGAGCGACTGCATAATTTAGGCAAGAAAGTAATTTGCTATTTCAGTGCAGGCAGCTATGAGAACTGGCGGTCAGACGCTGGCGAGTTCAAGCCCGAGGATCTAGGCAAAGCGTTGGACGGTTGGCCGGGCGAAAAGTGGCTGAAGCTGGACAATGAAAACGTGAGGCGAATTATGAAAGAAAGAGTGAATTTAGCAAAGAAGAAAGGATGTGATGGCGTCGATCCCGATAATGTTGATGGCTATGTGCGTTCTATGTGCATTCAAGCGATCCAGCTGATGGCCTTTGTAGCAAAACGATAACGGTATTTCCCTGACCCAGCAAGCCAGCATCTCATACATGTCCTATCTATCGTCCTTGACAGCGCCGCTAAATCTCACCATCGGCCTGAAGAATGCAGGCGACATTATCTCCGCTGTCCTACCTTTAGTACAATTTTCCGTTAATGAGCAATGTGTTGAGCACGACGAGTGCGCCACCTTCCAGCCTTTCATCGCCGCCGGAAAACCTGTGTTCCATATCGAGTACCCTAAAGGCGCTGGGGAGCGCGATTCGGCAACAGCAGGCCTGAAGCAGGACACAGTGAAGGAATTTTGCGCCAATAGTGGCCCAAAAGGAAGCGATGGATTCAGTACACTATTGAAGAAAATGGAACTTGATGGGTGGGTAGAATACTGCAATGGGAACGTCCAGACAAGTGCTGTAGACGAGACAGTCGGTAATTACGGGCAGCGCAGCCGATGAGCCCAATATATGGAGAGTGAAGGCTGGTCTCACGAGTTACTTGTCACTTATCATAGTCAGTACATATCAACAGCTCTGGCTTTGAGTAAGGCACATCATTTAGCACGGTCACGATTTTTTTGCACCAAAACCCAGGGCATCAGCCCCTTCAACCCTAACCCATCATTTACAAGACTTTTTCATTCCTAGCCGACATTATATAGCTCGTTGTTGTAGTTGGGCTGTTATGATTCTTTTTCAAGGATGAACAGCTCATCCAAAAGAGGCTCTACTGAGTGAAACGTATGTTTAAAGCTATCAAACGTCTTGATATGAGCTAACGACACCTAGGGAATCAGCGATACCAAACAAGACGCCAGGAATACTGAAATTGCTCACAATATTACGGCACTTGTGATGGTGCAATTCAAAGCTTTCCGGGTAACTTGACTAGAATGGAATGGCGGCTACATTGAGTCAATGGAAGTCTGGTCTTGATCGATTCTCGTGTTCTTTGAGGTACCACGACCTCGCTATTCATGCCGCGAAACAATGATCAGAGGCTTGATGCCCAACTTCTTCCCCCACCGCGGCTGTGTACACACTTTTGCGATGATTTCTGACTTTTCTGAGTATTAGAGGATAATTCATCGAGCCTGGGAAAATAGCGCACTTAGTTAGCTCTACGTAATATGACGATTGATCGGGTCCAAAATCCAGCAAACTGGCGTGTATTCTACTACTTGCGCCTGCCAACTTACCGGCCAACTTACCGGAGGGGGGGGGGTTGACCTGATCTTTACATGCAAACTAACAAGCCGAAAAATTGGCCTATTGACCGGCCGCAGAGGTGACGAGATAGCTGTCGAATTAGCAGAACCCGTCTCTACAGAAAAACCCTGAGCCCTGACGCTCGGTGAATGCGACAGGTGTGTATTAATAGCTGTCCTTGCGATGATAGTCAGAGACTGCACTGAACGTCGATCATTATGTGCTCGAATGGTCATCCTCGTCGCCAGTTCCTTATCTTGTAGCTTATTTAGTGAATTGATGCTATAATCGTCCCAGACGATGATGCCTCATTATAGGTACTTGGATAAGTACCAGGGGTGGGGATCCGCGTACAGTGTCAATCGCACTGTGACCCGGGACTAGGGTTGTGGTGGATGAACGCCAGGGAAGCATGCTGTGCCTACCTACCAAGTACTACCTATGCACTGTTGTATTGTTGCGGAGTCTGCGGGGCAATTGCGCGATTTGGCTACTTCATCGGATGCATGGGTATCCGAGCACTGCCAATATCGTTGAGCATAAGAATATGCCGTGTGCACACGTGGCGAGATACGCGATAAACAGAGGGTCCATGGTCTTGTGCTAATGCAGCTTGGATCCTTATACCCACCAACCGCTTCTTACACGAGGCTAGAAGACACGGAGTACTTGGAATTTTTTTGCAAGCGAGCATGCAATGAAAGGGTAGTATCGCATGTGCTATGCCAGCAGTGAATTGACGCTTATTTTTAGAACACTTTTCGAAGTAGGTAAACCCAGTCGTTACGTCGGTACGACTTCGGCTCTTGAACGATGGACACCAGGTATTATATAGTAGTTATCCGCCGAACATTCGAGCGAAGAATACATACATACATATGTAGTACATACGTAGGGCAGATCATGCCTAGTCTGGCAGGTGCATGCGAACCGGGTCCCGAACAATGTTGCTGCTCATGTGCAATCCCAGAGTCGACCTGGGCGCCTTCGGCAAGGTGGAGAATGGATGGCAACCGTTCTCAACCCGGCAAGCTCTCAACACAAGGTGCCATGCTTCGGAGACTTGGTTATTCTCGGACCCATAATCAAGTTCCGGGTAATGCAATATTTTCCTGTAATTGTGGAGCCACCGGCATTCACGATCGCGGGGAGGCGACAACCGCAAGATTTATCCGAGAAACTGAATGGAGAGACGCAGCGGATATTGGCATCTGCAAGCTGGCGATGCAGAAGATGACCTTTTGTCATGTTGTTCTTACAACATGGTATAGCTCGTATTCAGCTACATAGATACAGTTACCCTGAGGTAGACCGTATGTACGGTTCATGGGCCGAGTCTGGTTAATCCCAAAGCTCCCAATGACTCGCTAACCCAGCTTCAGCTTCTCTTTCACGCACCAGTGACAGACTAACAACCCGTTCGGAGAAGTCTGAAGGACAAAAAAAGATAGTTTGCTGGCAAAATCTCGGCACATACCTCGATTTGGGATAGCGGTGTAAAGTAGAGTAGGCCCGCCTGTCAGATCTGCCGCATAGAAGCGGTACGGATGCGTTAGTGCAGGAGTAGGAGTCGGATTCGGGGGGGCCAATAGAGGAGATGCCGGCTCGACCGGTCAATGTGTCCGCTCGTCCCGGCGCAATCGTCCGACGGGCTTACGGCCCGTATTTGTTGGTAGTGTATTTTTTTGTATTGGAGTACTATGTATCTGTGTGTCTACCCTTGATTCAACAAGTCAGACATACCGCTGATGAAGCAGAGTATGAAAGAAAGCATTGACTAGAGTGTACAAGCAATTTTCTAGCCCACGGCAAGCGGATACTGTAACAACTACCCCACCTCGTCGGGAGGCAGATCTGATGGAGTGTACAAATAATGTAAACTTGCTAGGATGATCTGGTTTGGCGGCATTTGCAAGTGCGCCTCCCTTGACTGGCCAGCCTGCGAGATATTTTTGAATAGGTATGATGGGATCCTCCCCTGTAAAGAGGTGCTGTCAAAACACTGGGGCTGTAGAAGAGCCAGGATTGTAAACTACAGCGCACAGGTTGCTTTTCAAGCTGAAAACTACCGCAATGGACATCTGACGTACTCGGCTCTTTGAGTTCGGCCCGTTCGTCTCTTGACAGAATTCCCAGATCATGCAATATCCAACAGTCTCCAACCAGGGTATTAGTGGTATTGGGCATCCGCCTAACTATGGGTCGCTCTATTCTACATGGAATATCCTTATCAAAAAGGTATTTCTGCAGAGCCTGGAAAATACTATGCGAACGAGACGCAGGTTCTGAAAATTACCGAGCGGGAGTCACATTAACGATGACGCTATTGAGAACCAGAGATGAATTATGTGTACCGCAGAAGCTGAAATATCTAGAAGTTCTGTACCCTGGTACGAATCCTGTCGGCCAGATTTACACATCCAGACGCGTAAATGTCGTCAAGCACGTCACTGATAGTCTTTGTACACCACGTGGTGAAGACAGCCAAAACCGCGCACATTGCCGAAAAATTTGAGGGCCGTGATGGCTGCTACATAAGTTTATTTGGAAAATTGCAGCTTATAAGCCCACTGTAAACAGCAGCGACTGCGGTCAACGGCATTTGCGATAGAGCTGTAGCATGAGATGAGGCTGGGTCCCAGTGTGTTGGTGCTTGCGTTCCATCGAGATGGCATACATATCTACATCGCACAGAAATGGCCATGCATCGATTGAGAGATGATTTGAAATGGTACTAGCTCACCCGCTTCGGTCTGGTTGTGCGTGTTGGTAATGTAAAGATTAGGGGTTCAATTGCCAGGTACAGGTAGGTAACGCGGGATGGACAAGATCGCCGAAAAATTTCTGGGCGACTTACAATCGGGGCGCTATTGAGTCTTTTTCTTTTAAGTGCTCACGGGTGCGAACGACGGAGGGAATCTCGTTAATCAGTGGCCATATCATCACCGTACGACTCTGGGTATGCGGAATTGCAGAAAACGTACGTGAATGTGTTGTAACGTGAATTGGACAGGGATTGTAAGCGAATGTGAGGATATATTCGAGAGTGCTTAGAGCTGACGAGACTCCGGACTGAATGAGTCGAAGCCCGGAGCCCGAGTCTTGCCAAGGGCATAAACGATATTGTACACTACATGAAGAATGCCTGCTTGAATTGGTTACTGCCTGATCCGGAATAAAGCTGCCTAAGCATCTAGAATTCCTGTGTATATAAAGAAATTCCTACATACCATCTCATCAACTCACAGAATAACAGGACTTTTCTCGACTGTTATATTAATATTCGCTTGACACTATGAAAGCATCGTTGCAGACCGGTAGCATGTCACTATCATGCTCCACATTTTCACGATCACCATCGGCTACGCCCGAGGCAGTCGATACGCCAGACACACAGAGATCAGTTCTCTTCGACGATTATGATGTAGCGGCAGACCCTCTCGAAATCAACATCAGCAGTGACCCCCTCATTATGGTGGTTGGTGGACTCGGGTACATCGGATCGCATACAGTCTTGGAGCTGCTCAAGGAAGGTTACAACGTGCTAGTCATTGATGACCTGAGTAACTCATACGAGAGCGTCCTGGAGAGAATTCGCACCCTTGCAGTTGAAAGTCTTTCCATGCAGGGGAAGCCAATGCCAACCCTTCAATTTCGACAGTTGGATTATCGCAGTACGCTCATGCGATCAGTCCTAGAAGATTACTCTTCGTTCAAGAACAAGCCAGCGACAACCCGCGGCGGGTTTCCGTATTCCACTCTTCAACGGAAGGACTCTGGAATTGAAATGGATACGGATAGCCTGCACGAGGCCGCGTTCGAGTGGCGGTCGCGAATCTCCGGTGTGATCCATTTCGCGGCTTATAAATCTGTCGAAGAAAGTATCCGTCAACCATTGCGATATTACAGCAATAATGTGTGTGGACTAGTCGACTTTCTTGGACTGCTAGAGGAGTTTGGCATAAAGAACTTTGTCTTTTCATCGTCTGCGACAGTATATGGCGAGGGTGCGAATTGCGGGGTACCTTTGCGCGAAGAACTTTGCGTTCATCACCCAGAATCTTTTCTGGATGGAAGAGGGTCGGAACGTCGCGTTTTGCCAGGTGTTCTGGGCCTCACATCGCCATATGGGCGATCCAAGTTCATGTGCGAGTCCATTCTGGCTGATGTCGCGCATTCAGATTCCAGTTGGGCCATCACTGCACTGCGTTACTTCAACCCAGTGAGTGTCTGAAGCGATGTCATTTCTTGCAGTTGCTGACTGGTATCTTTAGGTTGGTTGCCACGAGTCTGGTATCTTGGGGGAAGATCCACGTCAAAAACCGAGCAACCTAATTCCTGTCATTGCCAGTGTTCTGACAGGCACCAAGCCTGTCTTGGATATTTACGGAACCGACTGGGACACACCCGATGGT
>Ga0182210_1000071_pt1 | contig 18325 bp, 16 predicted proteins | sample G5R1MG_19_FD_129670 | JGI IMG/M metagenome (GOLD analysis project Ga0182210, IMG submission 129670) | Switchgrass phyllosphere microbial communities from Michigan, USA - G5R1_MAIN_03OCT2016_LD1 MG | ecosystem: Host-associated > Plants > Phyllosphere > Phylloplane/Leaf | place: USA: Michigan... | reverse complement strand
TATCCCCCCCCCCACTGCTGCCAGCTTCTCATGTCTCAGAATACCGCCGATTTCGACCACAAAGGCAGGTGTCGCGATCCTCCAACGTGAGTACTATGCCGCGAAGGATGCTTGGCGTCAGCAGAGACACGTGATTTCAATACGGATGGCCCTTCGGAGAATTGAAGAGTGAGCTGGAAGGGAGACACATATACTCTCCTGCATCCGACTGCATCCCGTCGCTCAAGATAGCTATAATGGCACTTCCTCTTTCCACCACCCGCCGCCGTCCCAACACATCGAAGATTTTGGCCATCTTCACGGTTCTTGCGATTCTCGGGGCATGGTTGTTGCGCATTGCGCCCATGTTGTATGATATGCCTGTCGGGTATGTATATCATGTCAAGAAGGGCGTACTGCCTAATGGAGTGCACATCAAGAAGTATTTTGGTGGCATGAAAGCGCTCGACGAAGGATTGTCGTTCCTCATCACTGCCTTCATCTATGGGCCGACGAAATGGAATGAAAGTTTCTATTAGCAGCAAGTCCATTTTCTGGGGCAAATCACGGCAATCATCGGTGTCATGAACGCCGAAGCTTGTCGAGAGAGGCATCAGAGTAGTTGGCTGAGGTAGTAAGTACACAACCATGAAAGCCATGTAATCAGAGACGACAAGGCTAAATCCGACCCAGTACGGCGGTTTACGCATTCATATATCAAAACATCGGCTCCTGTATTGTTGTGCCAATATGGTGGATTCTCTTCCACAGAATCTCAGCCGACAAGTCGTACTTTGCTCGTGGACGTTCGGTTCCGTTACCATATGCACGAATCATCCTGCCAGCCACACTTGTCCTATACGGTGTGCCAACTGCTACAATGTTGTTGCTCGAGCACAATATGGCAACCCTCCAGAACATCATCGCGTTTTGGCAGCTGACCCCGATATTGGTCAACGTCCCGCTTTGGTTCGCCTCGCTATTCGTCTCTTCCGCACCCACGTCGAAGACGAAGACAGCTGATCTTTGCCACCTCAAAGTGCTGTACGGCGTGTTATTTCTCGCCAGCATTGTGATTCACTGGTATACGATCTTTGGCATGTCGGTTTCCCGAGATCCTACGGTCACATATGCCTCCGTCTGGGTGCCCAACATAAAAAAATGGAAAAATGAGCTTTCCTCTGACTTGCTATACATTTTTCAATGGGACTGGATTGTATCTGGATTGGCTTGCATAATATCAGCTTTAATAGCTGTGTGCGATGTCTGGCGACTGATCTATGGATCAGTTTCTGGCGGCGAAGCTGTCGCAGCTGGAACTGTGGTCCTGTGTTTGACATTGTTCGCAGGACCAGGTGCTGCTATCACAGCAGTGTGGTACTGGATAGAGGGTAGGATGACGTTGATTCAAGAACGCTTAAGCGCTCCAGGCGCAAAGAAGCTTACTTGAATATACTTATTGCGTGTTCTACTTTTTTTTTAGGAATCAAGCTCTTCGAACTGGGTATTCAAGCATGTACTTCCGGCATATGTTGCTAGTGTTCTGCGGTAGCTTGTGCGCGAGGTACTCTACTTCGCGAAAATTTGGGTACAAAATGAATGATGAGCAATTTTTCCCATATATATCGAGACATAGGTTGTACCAAGCCGTGTTGAAGCTTCGGACCACCCGCCTAGCTAGGAGAAAGAGGTTATCAAAATCCAACGGTACATAAAGATTGGGTAAGTAATCTAGGGTTCACTTACATTCTACATACCCAGCATTCCTTTACACGTCTCCCTCACACCCAGCAATAGCCTAGATCCCAATATATTCTCCCAATCATCCGCCAGCGCCGCCTCCATCACCCCAACACCCATATCAACGAGCTCCTGCGTTCCCTCCCGGTCTGTCCACGCCACCCGAGTCGGCCAGTAGGCAATATGCACCGCGCAATGCACCACCATTCTCCTGACCCAGACGCTATCAACCCCCCCACCCCTAGCCTTTGCATACGAGCCCAAAAACGCAGCGAGTAGACCTCTCTCGCCCTTGAACCGATCAAGCAGAAACGCTTCGGCTGCGAACTGGCCCACGTCCGTAGCACTCGTGCCGCGCCGCACGAGCTCCCAATCCACAACCGTCAGCTGCGCCTTTGCGCCCTGGACGAGAATGTTTCCGGGCCAGAAGTCGCCGTGGCAGATGCACTCGTCGTCTGATGCAAGCAGTGCGCCGTATTTGTCGTTGATTCTGGCGCCGAGTTGCTTGTCATGCCCGAACTCCGAGAGCGCGAGGTGAAGATTGGTGTAGGCATGGCGATACAGTGGTATGGCAACCGGGTTATTATTGTTGTGGTGGTGGCTGTTATCTGTAGTACTGTTTTGCGTAGACAGAGCGAGTGAGATGGCTCTTGAGGTGCGATGTAGTGAAGCAAGCCACTGCGCAAGGTCTGCGCCAATTTTGCATATGTTGAGCTCTACATCGCCGTATGCGGCCTTTAAGTTGCGGCTCCCGCCCTCTTCGAGGCAGAGCAGCTTTTGCTCCCTGTCATAACTGATGAGGTGGACAGCGTGGACGGCAGAATTGGGTGCTTGTTGTGATGTTGCCGATTGGAGCTCCAAGATACGGGCTTCATAATCCATGCGACGGACGTCCAGGGTGAAGTCCTTGTTGGAGTGGGAATACGGTGCTGCATGTTTGTAGATTTTTGAAATACCGTTGCTGTCGACCACTCGGTAAACGTAGTTTGCCGTTCCGCCTGAGAGCATGGTGATTTCATTGTCGGCTAAACCACCATGGTCTTGCAGATAACTGCGCAAACCAGCTGCCGAGGTCAAATCATATGGTGCTGCCATTGATTCGTTGTAAGCCTGCGTGGCGAATATGTGGCGGGAGACTTCCGAGATAGCCAGTGTCTATAGGTTTGTGGAAAGCGATGAATTTTACTGAAGGATGAAAGAAGGTTGCGGTGCTATGTTTATTGGAAAACTGGAATATCAATTTCCATGCCAACATGGTTCAAGGCCAATTTGTTCCGCTTTCTACCCAAAGTTCGTTGATCCAGTACCTTATCTATGACCCAAAATGACTCATTTGCCCAGCAAGAGCCAAGCATCGGAGCGTAAGGATGGTGCATCAAGACTGGCCAGTGTCTCAGCCATTTAAGTTATGGAGTACATAGTAGTCCTCGGCTTAATAATAATTGTTATTTTACACAAACAAGACGGCATGAGTCTGTTTAAATATATCTACAGGCATTATCCGATATCCCAAGGATGTAAAGCAAAAGTATGGGGATTGCTGTGTTCGGCCGCTTGAAGAAAAACATGGTGTCCAAGGTCTCCATTGCCCGCTTTTTTGAGGAGTTATGAAATGCTACCTACTCTTCGTCATCCTCGTCCATTACCGCATCAGCGCTCGCCTTAGGCGGGGCAATCCCCGCATCCTCTTCTTCGTCCTCATCATCCACTACCCTCGCCTTTCTCGGTCTCGGCGCAGCAGCAATATCGCCATCCCCATTTCTCTCTTCATCCCCACTTTCGCCTTCTCTGTCCCACCCATCCTGCCCACCGGCGTCATTATCGCTCTCACTTTCAATATATTCCTTACTCTTGTACTTGCCAGAGGGCTCACTCTTCCTCGCTAGCTTCCTCTTCTTCTTCTCGCGCGGCTTCTCCTCATCACTACCAGCCTCGGTCGCACTGGCGGTTGTGCGTCTTCTCCTTGACCTCACACCATCGTCCTCTGACCCACTAGGCGCGGTATCGGAATCAGCATCCTTCTTCTTGCGCTTGGGACCCTTAAGCCGACTTCTTCGCTCGGCTTTGCGCGTCTCGCGATCCTCGTCTTCTTCCATGCGTTTGCGCTCGTCGAGGCTTCGGAGTTCCATGAGCTCGCGATCGCGCTGGATGATGCGTTCTTGCTCTTCGAGAAGTTTCCGTTTGCGTTCAAGGGCTTCAGCGGCTTTGCGTTGCTCTTCCTCTTCACGTCGGGCGAGCTCGGCTTCGCGAAGGCGGCGCGCTTGCTCCTTTTTGCTCGTGGCTTCACCTTCATAGGCGGCTTGCTTTTCGCGCTCGCGCTCAAGTTGCTTAGCCATGGTGTTGCGGCCCATGTTGGCACGGGAAGTGATGTCGCCTCGGGGGAAGGGCGGGTGTTCCTCCTTGGCCAACTTGTCCATGGCATTAATGGCATCACTCAGACCTGCGATGGCGTTTTCCACGTCTTCAAGAGTACGCTTCGCTGCAGAAAGGCTGGTGAGCATGGTTGCGACTTGGAATTGCAGAAACGCGACATTGAACTGCGAAGATAAATCGGTGGGGACAATGGCGAGTGTTTGCTTTGCATAGTCGAGCGCGGTGCGCATTGCGGCTATGCTGCTCTCGTGGCGGGCACGGAGGTACCAAGTTCGACCTAGACATTGAAGAATCTTGGGGTCGTTTTGACGATCGCGGGAAAGAGCTGCTTCGTACTTTGGAGCTGTCAGTGAACAATTTAGCCAACAAACGAGCAATACATACGTTTTCGATGGCACGACCATACTGCTTGATCTCGCAATAGGTGTGGCCAAGATTGGTGTAGACACTGTGATCCTTCAACGTCTCCTTGACCTTGCTGAAGATCTGCAACGCTGTCGAATAGTCCTTTTTGTCTTCTACCAAGGCGATAGCAATGCCTTGCGCAGCATAGGCATTTCTAGAGTCAATTTGTAGCACTTTTTCAAAGAACTCCACCGCTCGCTCGTACTGTTTCCGTCGCTTCTCCTTCTCCTGTTCCGAGCTTCTCGGCATTTCACGAGCAATAGCCAGGGTAATGTTACCCATACCCATGAGTGAATAGGTGTCGTGCTTGTCGAACTTCTGGAGAGTGTGCTTGTAATGCCGCTGCTCCTCGTCCGATGCAAACTGTGATGTCCTTCTCTTGGTTCTGTTTAAACACCACCCGTAGAGAGCTCTGACCTCAGTGTCTTCTTCGTTTGCCTTGAACAAGTCTTTAACAGCTCGTGGACCCTCGCTCTCTGGGCTCTCACACAGTGAAATGTACGCCAGACGTATACGAGCGTCAATGTAATCGGCATGTCGCTGGAGAAGACTGTCATAGACAGTTCGAGCGTCTTTCCACATGCCTTCAGCTTCATAAGTACGTGCAAGGTTGTAACTGATTGACGTGACGAGTGCATCCGTGTCGATGGCCTCATCACGGCTCTCTGCTTTTACGCAGGCGGTGAGGGCAGTTTGGAAAAACTCGCGCGCTGTGATGAAGCGGTCGGCCTGGAAGTGGAAGCAACCCATGTTGTTGAGCAGATGAGGAGGGAGAAATTCACGCAGCGCAGCCTTGATCTCCACCTCATTCTCGACCCCCTCCGGATAGTCTTCTTCTGGAATGGCATCCAATTCCATCTGCTCCACTTCTTCGAGACATCGCAGGCTCTTCTCGGGGTGATCGGTCTCGTATAGCCTGGCCAGGTTCAGCAAGACCGACTGGTCAGGAGCGACTTTTCGCTTGGGGTCTTTCCAGGCGCTTTGGACCGTTTCAAGATACTTGATAGCCTTCTTCAACTCTGCTGACTTATCCTCAGTGGATTTGCTGTTCTGGGCGGCGAAAACGTCCTCGGCGTACAGGGTGCCAAGTAACGTTTGCGCCTCCAGAACTGGTGATTGCTGCAGGATCTTCTCGAGACGGAACTTGGCACCATCATAGTTGCTCATGAGAACGCTGGTTTGGGCCAAACCAAATTTGGCGGGTATAAAGCCTCGCTCCTCGCCTCCACGGGCCTGGTCGGATTTAGAGTAGTACTCAGCAGCCTTACCCGAGTCCCCGTCATGATGCGCCTTCTTGGCTCGCAGATACCAGCCATCACTGGCGATGGCATTGGTGTCGGTAAGACCAATGGCGCGTGTTGCAACGGTTTCGGCCTTTTCAAAGTCGCGGCGGACGACAAAATGGCTTCCTAGGGTTGCGCATGTAAGGGGAAATTGGTTGTCAAGCTTGGTCGAGGGAACAATGTATTGGTTGATTGCCTTTTTGTACAGCTCGACGAACTTGGGGTCAGTTGAAGAGAAGCTGGCAGTGAGCTGCAGGTTGTAAATGCCCATCAGCGTCAGCGCAATCTTCGACTTGGGGTTCAGCTCGAGCGAGCGTTGCCAGGCCCCAGCGGCGTCATCCTTGAAGCCGAGCTGCCAGAAGCAGCAGCCAATACCAATGCGCGGGTCGGGGTCGAGGAGGTCTGGCGAGCTCTCGAGGATGTTCTGGTAGCCCTTGAGCGCGTCGGCCCACTTTCCAAGTGAGTAGTGGACGCGGGCCTTGCCCATCATGGCCATGAGATTCCGGCCGCCGGAAGCCCTCAGCGCATCCTCGAAGCATTTTGCGGCTTGCTTGAGCGTCTCCATGCGCTCGGGGCTGACGTGGTGGGGACCGGCGGTGGTGGCGGGACCCTGGAGCGAGGCGCGCAGGAGGTAGAGAACGCCGCGGGCGAGGAACAGGGGCGGGTGCGAGGGGCTGATGCGCGAGGCATCGTTGAGGACGCTGGTGGCGGCTTGCAGGTAAAAGTCCTTGACCTTGATGTCGGGGTCGGTGGGCTGCTTGGTGCGCGGGGCATCGCGGCACTTGAGCAGATATAGCCAGCACAAGGCGTTGAGGATGCTGAGGCGGTCTTCGGCGCGGGCGTGGGTGAAGACGTGGATGGCCTGGCTCAGGACGTCCATGGCGACGTCGACCTTGGCATGCTTGGCATAGGCGACGGCGACCTTGACCCACGTCGACGTGAGACTCTTTTCGTTTTCGAGGATGGCACATAGCTCCGTAGGGTCGTCCTGGATGTCCTCGTCGAGGGGGATCTCCACGTCGAGCTGGCCGCCCTCGTCGTCGGCGACTGAGATGGTGATGGCGCTGGGCACGTCCGAGTAACGTGCCGGTGGGAACATGGTGCCAGCGCCATTGACGCCGTTTGCGCCATGGGAATAGACGGCAGCCATGGCAGGGAGGAAGGAGGGGCGCGACGTGGAGACAGGCAGACGGGCAGATGGGCAGCACACGCGCTCTCTCACTTCGGGTAACTAGTTAACCCGCATCGGGCAAGGCCACCCCCGAGCTCGCCGCAGCTTGGCGCACATAGCCCGTCCTCGCCATCACCGTCCCCCACGCCATGACATGTCGCGCACCCCCGGCTTCCCGCGGGCGGGGCCCAGTGGCGGCTTTCCCACCGGTCTCAACGGAACTCACACCCTCCACGGCACTCTCGGCGGCGCGGCGACACCCGACAGTGGCCAGGCGGGCAGACACAGCGGCGAGCGACCCAGGCGGCCAGGCGGCTATGGTGGCATCGCCATGAGCTCCGAGCAGGACATGCCGCCCCGCCGGCCTAGCCATGACCGCGACCGCGATCGTGAGCGGCGCCCGGGCGCATACGGGGGCTTCCAGTCGCCTCAGGTTGCGCGCCCTGGCCGCAGTGCCGTGGGCCAGGGCTCCGGCCTGTCGCCGCGCTACGGCCCGGGCAGTCAGCGCATCGAAGAGGTGCTGCACTCCATTCGGCAGCATTGGGAATTCATGACCCACGACCGCTGCGTGCCCATTGAGGTTGCCCTCAAGCTCATGGATGCGAGCTCGTTGGGCCTCGCCAGTCAGGCGGTCCGCTTCCGTCAGACGCACGACGAGCTCCAGCAGGCGCTCAAGGGCATCGTGAACGGTGACGTACCCGCAGGATGCCTCTTGGCTTCGGCCTCAGCCCTTGCTAATGCCCACCAGAACACCACCAGGGCTTTAACAGCTCTATTGGCACCTTCCACCAGATCCAATCCAGTCTGCAGAGCTCCCAGCATCGTGTGCGCGCCCTCAAGGCCTCTCTCGCCTCAGCCAAGTCGCACCTCGCCACTACCAAGCCGGAGCTCAACGAGTTCGCTGCCACCTCGCAAGGCTACGATGCCATGTTGCAGATAATCGATCACATCGAGAAACTGCAGCTCGTCCCCGAGCGACTGGAAGCGCACATATCAGAGAAGCGCTTCCTGACCGCCGTCGAGATTCTCCAGGATGCCCTTCGCATGATCCGCCGGACCGAGATGGAGAACATTGGTGCTCTGTCCGACCTGCGCACCTATCTCAGCAATCAGGAGGTCTCGTTGACCGACATCTTAATCGAAGAGCTTCACAGTCATCTCTATCTCAAGTCCCCATATTGCGAGGACAGATGGAAAGATTATGCCCACAACCAGGTCAAGGGCGATGCTGTAGAGCGTGCCCAGACTGGGGTTAGAGGAAGACTGCTTTACCACTTTCTAGATGCCCTGGATTCCTCAGAACCGGTAAGCAGCAGTCCACAAAACTTACCTGGCCACGTTGCTCATAACGTCAGATGACCGACGACTCCACACATGTCCCTGAGCAAGACACTTTTCAGTACATTCGACTTGTAATAGAAGCGCTCAGCAAGATGGGTTGCTTAGACGTGGCCGTAGACACGATCGAGCAACGACTTCCGGTAGAGCTCTTCAAAGTTGTGGACAAATCAAACAATGAAGTTGTGCAACGACACCCGAGCATCCTGCGAGCCTATGCATCACAAAAAGGTGGCAAGAAAACTGAACTAGAAAGTGATGAAATCCGTACCACCCTCTTGAACGATCTCATGTGGACCCTCTATGCACGGTTCGAAGCAATTGCAGAAGGCCATCGGGTTGTGCACGACGTAATTGCCGGTATCATCCGTCGAGAAGGATCTGGCGCATCGAGTGCAAATCTGACACGTGGTTTCAAGGAGCTTTGGAAACTGTATCAAAGTGAGGTACGTCTGTCCATGTTCTACTTTCTCCCCAACACTCAGATTCGTTTAGATGCGCTCGCTGCTTCATGACTACCTCGCTACGGATGGCGACGCTTCATATCGCACTGGCCAAGGTCAAGCTTCCGCCAGCAGTGCATTCTCACGTGCTCCACGAGACAGGAATAAGCGCATGTTCAAATTATCGGATGTCGACACCAAGGCTCCCGAGCTTTCACAGGAACGGGAGGATCTGACATTTATTTTGAAGTCATCCGTTCCTGGACTTGTAACTGATTCAAAGAAGTCGGAAGACTTGGTCGCAAGCACAGACACCAATCTGGATGGCAGTGCGACTGGGCACAAACTTCTTGTTCAGCCGTCCGTCTTCAACATGGGCATACTACTACCGCCGTCACTAGATTTCTTGAATAGGCTCAAGGAAGTTGTGCCTCCAGGCTCAGAGATTGTCATGAGCACGTTAACTTCATTCCTAGACGACTTCCTGGTCAATGTCTTTCATCCTCAGCTGGATGAGACGTTGGTTGAGCTGTCAGCGCACACCTTTATCGAGCTTGACTCATTTAATGAAGATCCTCAATGGCCGAAACATTCCAAGAAACCCATCTTTAAGGTACGCTGATCTTACCTGTCTCTTTGGCCCCTACTGATTGTCCAGGGAACTACACACTTCTTCACTCTCGTCACCGCCTTCTGCAAGATGCTCGACAACCTGCCCCATGACCAGGCCTTCTCACAACTCATCATTGATCAGATGGACACTTATGCGCAAAAGTGCTCAGGCTGGTTCAAAGCACTCGTAAGCCGGTCACAACCCTCCTCATTAGGCCGTCGAGTCAAGGCGCCGGCTGTCTGGGCAGAATTAGAGCAGATGGAAGAGCTCATCGCCCAACTCCTCCAATCAGAACCATCTGACAGCGACAATGTCAATCAATTGATCGAGAACCAGGTCGATCATTTGGTTGAAGCCGTCGGAGCAGAACCCCTCGATCAGGCAGACATGATTCAGGACAAAAAGAGTATCATCAGTCTTTGCCTCCTGTATACGAGTATGAAATGGCTAGCCACAAAGATAGCAAAATTACGCTTCATTAGTGATCGAGCTTCCGACTCCACAAACGCGGAAACGAGTGGTCAGAGACATAACAGACGGTGGACTGTGCTTTCCTCGTCCGAGCCACGGCCAGAAGGCACACGAGTCTATCTACCTCTCAGCCCCGAGACCGTTGCGTAAGCTTCACGACCCATTTATTATTGTTCATTATCCCTATTGACACAACCTGCAGCGACTTTGACCGCGTAGTGTCGACCTATCAATCTCTCAGCGCGCGCGTCCTCCGAACGCTGCACCTATCCATCCGCTCTACGATACTCTACTCGCTCTCCACATCCACGCCAGAAAACATGTACATCGACACACTCCTAAGCGACCCTGACCCTGCCATTCTCGCCCTCAACTCCGCCCTTGTCTCCTTCGACACAGAGGTTTCGTCTTATATCCCATCCTCCACATATACGCACATTACGCGCGGTCTCGCAAAGCTCATGGACACACATCTCCTCAAACTGCTTACCACACGCCTCACTCGCATGAATAGCAACGGCTGCGCCCTCATGCAACTCAACATTCTCGTCTTGCAGCAAAACCTCAAGAACATCGAGGGCGGAGCCGCACTGCCCTACGCCGCCCTCTTTCTTGACCTGTTTACAGCGGGTCCCGATGCCATTGTCGCGCGTGCAAAGACACATGGCAGAGACTTTGGTGTTCCTGGGGCTAGATTCAGCGAGGAGGAGGTGAAGCGGCTGTTGGTCATGGCGTATGAGGAGCGGCTCGGGGCAGAGAACCGAGAGGCGAGTGTGCAAGCGAAACGCGCGTTGGATGGGCAGTTGTTGGAGATTAGCGAGTTCATGTACTAAGAAAACCAGTATTCTTTATGCCAATGCTGTTTCCTATTGCTGATTGTACTAGGAGGAAGATTAGCAGGAACGTCATGTTCTGCTAATATGCCTGAGTCGAGGCCGTGCTGACTCTTACCTCTGCTGGGGAGGAAATCAGGGACATGACGAAGCAGGTTTAAGCGTGACACCTGACAAACTTCTCATCTTATCCTATCACCGACTGGAATTTCTCATTCTTCACCAATCTACTATTGACATCACGTCTCAGTTTTAAATCGTATCTCACTTGGAATCTAGGATCTGGTATCCTCTTACCATTTATCGAGTATCTATCGGCAGACTTACATCCCTGCTGCTTCCAACCTCACTACCAACCTCACTCCAGCGTAGAGCTGAGCATGCTCGGGCTTATTTACATAAAAGTCAACTACATATCGGGAACACTTCCATCTACACCCCTCGCGTTCAATCAATTTACTATATTCATCGTGAAATGGAGCGCAGCAACAGGTGCCTCCAAGATACTTCGCAGGACGTCATAGCGGACACCATCTCTCAGCATGTTGCACCAACCGGTTTAAATGGGGCTACAACAGGTATTGCAACCCCCATAATGCTGCAGAGTCGATCTAGAGAGGGTACTATTGTACGTCAGATGCTCGGGAATACACATAGGCTGCTTACCACTGTAAAGGCTCCTGCTTACGTCTGTCGCTATCCCGAGTCGAAGCCGATAGTTACAAATCCCATAACTGGGTCTTTTCCAATACTCAACCATGGAGACGTTGTTATTACTAGCAACATAGTTGCTCCAGCGAAAGAATGGAGACTACAGAGTGAGGTCCTAGCTCGTCATTCGTCGTGGTTTTCGCGCTCGTTTCAGGAACCTACACCAGAAGAGCAGTACAATAGACCGCCATGGTTCTCGTACACGCTTGAACTAGTCCATGGTGTGGCCGAGTTAGTGCGCCAGCCGGTGAACGGTGAAATACCGACCCCAAAAGCTATGGACAAGTCAGTGACCAAGGTTGGAAACACGGAGGGCCTTGACCTACCCTCAGGAGGATCTGCCTTCGACGCTGCTTGCATGGAGACATCTCCCCTCGCCATTATAGACACGTACAACCAGATCCTCGGCGTCTTCTACAACATCCCACCATTGATATCGCCTGGAAAGATCAACGAAGCTCTGCTCCAAGCAGAGCAGCTCATCAAGCACGCCTCCACTCTCCACTGCCTCCACCTCATCCGATCCCACGTCGGCAACGCCCTCCTCCAGCACCGCCAGTCCCTCTTCCTAGCCATCGCCGCCGACCCCGCACGCTGGCTCATCCTCGCCTCGGCCCTCCAAAATGACTCCATCTACACCGAATCCCTCACCCACATCATCGGCGCCCACCCCTCCTGGCCATGGCCCACGAAGCGCAGCACCCTCCCCGCCTCCACCTGCCACCTTATCGCGCGTAACTCCGCCCGCCTCGAAACGCTCTGCCTCGAAGCCGAGCACGCTCTCCTCCTCCTGACCATCAACGTCGGCCCCCGGCCCGTCGCCCCGCAGCACGACTCCGTCTTCGCCACCTGGTTCGTCGTCGCCACATTCCGCGACATCCTGGCGCGCGAGTTCCGCGCACTCGAGCTCGAGCAGCGCGACGCCCCGCTGCGGCGCGGCACCATGTTCCGCAAGATTGCGCGCGGTGGGTCTGCCTACATGGACTATGCCGAGATGGAGCGCCTCATCCGCAAGGTTATGCCCTGCGCGCTGGACAGCTTGGAGGAGGATTTGGGCTTGCTGAAGCAGTTTTCGAAGCGCTATGTTGCGGAGCTGGCGCGTAATGAGCTTATGATTGATGGGGAGGCGGCGGGGCTAGGCTATTTGACGTGTGCGAGGGTTGGGAGGGAGGATATTCCGTGGAGGGCGGCCGGTGTGGGAGAGGGCGTAGTTGGGTAGGGTAGGGAGTCGCAGGCTATGATGGGGTTTAGCTTGATATTGATGGTTTCCGTGGCCATGTCAGTTCGATAATGGGACACAGCAGTATTTGGGGTCATTTTTCTTGGAAGGTGCGTTATCATGCGCCTCCATTCATTGTGGATGAAGTAAGGATCGATGGGATAGTTGGGCTAGCAAGAGGTCGGCATGTGGATTGGAAAGATGATTTATAGCAAATATAGCAGTTTTGACGAGATGAAGTGCAAATTTCAAGTGCGCTAGGAGGCAGAGAAGATGGGATTTCTCGTTCATGGCGAGGACAACGAATTAGACTAACATTTTGGTCAGGAGGTTATCATTCTTAGCCAGCAGGTAGCATATATACAGATACCCGAATGTCTCATCGCCGTGATGTGGATCCAAAACCAGTGCTCTCATGCCTCGAGTTGGAGAAGTTATCCCCAGACGAGGATCTAGAACTACCCTCACCGTTGCCCCAGCCACTCCCACGACTATTGCCCCAGCTAGAGCCCGTCTGATTGTTACCCATCCGTCCAGCAGCCCAACCCGCAGCGGCCCCGCTTGCGGCTCCGGACCAGAAACCTGGTCGCCATCCCTGACTGGCACCATGACCAAATTTACCTGGGTTCGAAGAGTAGTATGGCGGTGGAGGATCATTATTGTCGTCATTGTATCCTCCTCCCCATCCACCGCCACCACCGCCACCACCACCCCAGCCTGGTCTACCACCTGCAAGTCCATGGGCACCTCCGCGATTAACCAGTGCAGAGTAGATCATCCACCCGAGCACACCGATAAACAGCATCCAAAACAGGCCTCCTGCGATTCTCTCGCCCATGGATTTTGGCCCACCAGACCCCCCATCATCGTCTCCAAACCACCCGTTATTACCCTTGCCGTATCTTTCCTTCCCCTTTTCTGTTAGAATAAGACGGTATTCGACACCACAGCTGCCCTTCAGGATATATGGATCCTCGGGGTAGTCGTAGCCCTCACAGATGACGTCTGTGGAACCGAGTTTGAACTCGTCAGGCAGAGAAGCTGTACAGGTCCATTGTATGTTGTCCTCGTCGTAGTCGGATCCTGAGTTCTTACAGCGCATAACGTCGATGTCATAGAGACCACGGCCAGAGCCACCAATGCATTTCAGCTGGGAGCGGCGTTAGGATCGGGAAAATGTTGCATGGTGAGAGCTTGTGGGCAGAAGCGCACATACTTGAGGGATGGCTTCGACACGTCTATGCGAGGTTTTCAGGTCTTTGCGCAGTGTGAGACTTTGGATTTTCGAGAGCTTGACCTTGGAGCCCGCACGTAGGGCTTCTGTGCCACTCGCGGCGAGCAGCACGGCATACAGGGCATACGAGATGCGCATCTTGTCGCCTGGGGATGTGCAAGGTTTCAGGGATTCAGGGAGAGGCTTTCACCGTGGCGCCTGTGTGTAGGAATGAATGAGAAAGGACACAGTGCGAGGCTCTACCAAGTCCTCACCCAAGGTGGCGGTTCTAGATGTGTCCATGGTGAAGGCGGACCCTTGGCCTTCGTCACAGTCAGGGATGCGTGTGCCATCCTTCTTTCGGCTTAGCGTCGAGGCATGATCATGATAGGGCAGCGGGCGACAGATGACCTCTCACGCGCCAGGCCGTCAACGGACATATCAGGCATCATGAAACAACGGGTAACCTATGTGGTAGAGAAGCCCGACAAGTTCTCGCCAGAGCAGCTCAGCGTGCAGAATGCTGGCCAGGCTGGTCCACGATTCGCTCTCCAAGGTGTCCATGCAGCAAAGGAACACCGTAGCACGTTGGCGTTGAGCGAACTGCCCGAGGAAGTACAATATCCTTCATCTCCACCGGCAGAGGGTTCGGATGAACTGACTCTGGCCAGCTCAGTACTGTCTTCCAACAATGGCACGAGTTGCACGTCCGCTGGGCATCGTCAGCGAGCTTCACAGCAATACCGCCCTTTACATCACGTGTGTCACCCGGTCTACATGTCTTCTTTACGCCTCTGGACTCAACCCCTGAAAATGCGTTATGCGAGCAGCTGCACTCGGTCGTCAGTGTCGACTTGAAGTGCTCGTCGATGAAGGAGTCGGCTATCAAGCTTCCACCATGGCCGGGATCTCCCTCGATTTCGACGACATGGCAGTACTACGCCTATCTGGACTCGGTCAGGACGGTTGTAGACAACATCGCGAAAAACTTTTGCAAAGGCAGCAAGGCATTGTGTCATAAAATGGCGCAGGAAGTGGCCACGGCCACATCTCTGGATATTGACTACGATGCCACCTCGCGAGCTGTAATACTAACCGCTTCATGGCCCTCAGCACCAGACACGGAAGGTTGGTCTGAAGAGGTTACCTTGCCGCACAACGATTCAACTGTCGAGATTGGGGTGCTGAGCCACGAGCCCAACGCCGACCCAGAAGACATACAGTTCGGTGGTTTTCTCACAGTGCTCGGGCAAGACGCGGCACCAAGTACTTCCTCCCCCTATCCACCCAACCCAGCTCATCCGCCCACTAACCCACCCAACAGAAGCAACACGATTCCAAACCACAACCCGTCACTACCCCCTCCTCGACACCAGCTCCCGCTCCCTGACCCCACAACCCCACCCCCTAACCTACACAACCTCTTTCTCCCGGCCAACAGGCCTCCACCCCACGCTCATCCTCTCCTTCCCCAAACAGCATCTCACGCCCCCAGACCCCTCATGCAAGCTACACACACACCTCACCCTCCCCTCTTCCCTCTTCATCGACAAATACCAATTCAACGACGCCCTCTTCCTCTCCTCCCAGCACCTCACGCGCCTCGCCAGTCTCGCCGGCGCCACCGATCTCGAAGCCCCAGACTGGGTCGTCCCAGCATGGGGAAGCGCAGCGCTATTCCATCTCTCGCATCCCACGCCAGCGCCTGCCGTCTCCTCGACCCAGCGCCCAGATCACTACTGGAACGTCTCCATACCGCTGCATTTGCGCTATCTCCCTGCGTCTCCGACATCGCATGTGCGTGTCCCGCTGCCCTGGCCCGTCGTCTTCTGGGCCTGTCATGCGGAAGAGGCGGAAATGATGGTGGCAAATCCGTTTGATCGCGTGCATTTGGGGTATGAGGCCTTGTTTGGGCGCGAGACGCGCTTCATACATGTTCAGCCTGCGTTGGAGGGCAATGGCATGGCAGCAGGGAGGCTGGTGGAGTGGATTAATGTCCCGGTGTTGGATACGAGAAAGAGCGGATGGGTTGAGGGGGGGACAGTAGGGGTGGTGATGGTTGCGTTCTTGGGGCTGTGTTGGGTGCTTTTTGGGGGCAGGGGTGGGAGGACGAAGGTGGTAGAGGCGAAGAAGAGACAGTAGTGCCATGTGTAATGCAAGTCTTTTGTTGGAGACGTGGCCACTGCTTCGAGCGTGTTTGGGTATCAAAGTATGCCCACGCAGGTCAATCCCACCTGTCTGCGCATCATGTTCGTGGTCGCATCCAAGCAATGCTCGCTTTCTTCTGCTTGTACTCAACCATACTTCCGCATCCAACCCCTTTCCCCCTTCTCTAGACCACCATGATTGGCGCCTCAACTGGCACACTAGGAATGATGGGCATATTCGTCCCTGGGAAAATAGGATAAAGCGTGTAAACGGGGCCGGCGCTCTCCTCGCCATCAAAGAGCATGAGATTCTGGATTGGCTGCTCCCGTTGTCCCAGCACATTGATGACATCCTGAGCAAGCTGACCGCCTAGAAAGGCCGTGACGGGCGCCAACTCGCTGCCAAGATTCTGCAGGAAACTGCGTAGGAAGTCTGCGGTCAGCGACTCGGACGGGAGGTGGAGCTCCTGGTGTTTCACGTTGGCAATGGTGGTGTAGAGCTGCAGATTTTGAGGCGTGTGCGTGGGATACATGCCATGGCCGTTGCGCTGGTATTCCCACAGTGCGCGGACACAGGTAAGTAATGGATGGACTTTCTTCAGTCGCCTCGCATTCGTTGCGATTTCGGAGGGCAAGGGAGAGTCCTTGGCGAGCATGAGGGGCGAATAGACCTCCCGTTTGGTCACCAGTTCGACGACTTTGCCAGCCTCGCGCTTGACGGATACGCTCTGAACACTGCGGGTTGCCGTCTCTTGGCCGGGTTGCGTGGCGCGGTTGCTTTTCTCGCGCTCGATGACGAAGCTGTGCGAGACGAGGTCTGCGAAGATGTAGCCGTACATGCCATGGGATGCGCCGGCATAGAAGGGTTTGCAAGCGACGCGGGCGCCGGCATTTAAGGCGCTCGAGGAGAGAAAGTCCATGTCGGTGGCGATGATGACGTCGTAGGCGGCGTAGAAGTTGGGGTCTTGCTCTTTGCAGATGTCATTGGTGAGAACGCGGACTTTGACGCGCGGATTGAGCTTCTGGACCTGGGGCGCTGCTGCTTGGGCGCGCTGTGGGGTTTAGTGTTGGGTAGGTAGGCAAAGTAGGAGAGATAGCCGCCTACATTCAAGCCTACATGGGCGTCGGTAAGGAAGAACTGCGCGCCCAGGTCTTCTTCGGTGACGACTTCGTGGTCGGCCAGTGTGATGGAGCCGATGCCGGCGAGGACGAGGTTCTTTGCGATTTCGTTGGCAAGCGCTTTGATGGAGACAAGGAGGATGTTGGCCGTGCGAATCCTGTGGGGGTGTGAGGGAGAGGTGCAAGCAAGGTCACGGTATCGGCCTACTTTTCCTGCGCCTGGACTCCCCACAGGCGAATCTGGCGGTCGTAGAGGGCGATTTCGTCGGCAGAAATGGCCTCGGTCTCAGCCATGGCAGCGGCTGGCCGTGTACGGATTGAATAATTGTCTTGACCGGGAGGCGAGACGGGTGAGGTTGGTTCCCACGGGAGACGGGGTGCTTTGGGGTGAGGGAGGTACGTGGTGCGCTAGGTAGGAGGCAGATATCTGTTGTGTGGAGTGAGTGGATCGGTGGTTGCGGAGTGAGTGAATCGGTGGTTGCGGAGTGAGTGAATCGGTGGTTGTGGAGTGAGTGAGACGGTGGTGGATCACTACAGGAATGCTGGGATGGCACAGGCACGACCGCCTAGTGAGTTGGCTACGTACGTAAGTAGTATGTACTATGTACTACTTACTAACCAGGTATTATGTAGTATGTACACCCCCCACGCCGCCTCGACGCCACCTCACCCCACCCCACCTCGTGAACAAGGGCGGGTCAAGCCTCCTCCAGCCCCAACCACCGCGCGAGCCCCGTCCAACAACCACATACGACCGGAATCTGGTCGCTGCCCACGAGCGACATGCCCAACCGCGCTTTTGCCCCGTCGCAGCCACGCCACAATGCTCCCCCCCTACGAGCGCGCAGTCCAACGGTCGAAGTCAACACCGAGCGCCGCAACAAGAGGCGCAAGCTCCAGCACGACACCCACGCCAAGACCGAGTACACATGCTACAAATACGGACACAAGGGCCAGGTCGTCCCCGGCCGGCTTCGCATGCAAATCGTGAGCTGTGACGGCGGCGAGCACCGCAAGGACACCCCACCCGGCCTGTACCGCGTTCAGAACGTCCTGCGCAACGACAAAAGCGTGTATTGCAGCACCTCGTCGCGCTGCAACCTCCTCCTCAAGCATATGGGCGAGGCCTCCTTTGCCTTGGAAAAGGTTGTCATCCGCGCCCCTGACCGCGGCTTCACGGCGCCTGTGCAAGAGGGCCTCGTCTTTGTCTCTATGTCTGCGGACGAGCTCTTGTCTGGTGCCGCCGCCTATAACCTCCAGTACAGTT
>Ga0182210_1000068_pt1 | contig 19123 bp, 20 predicted proteins | sample G5R1MG_19_FD_129670 | JGI IMG/M metagenome (GOLD analysis project Ga0182210, IMG submission 129670) | Switchgrass phyllosphere microbial communities from Michigan, USA - G5R1_MAIN_03OCT2016_LD1 MG | ecosystem: Host-associated > Plants > Phyllosphere > Phylloplane/Leaf | place: USA: Michigan... | reverse complement strand
CGCTGCGGTGCCGATCCGGCCACCGAGGGAGCGCCGCTGCGCCTGAGCCGCCTGACGCTCCTCCTGCACCGTCTGACGGGCCGCTGCGGCAGCCTCACGCTCCCGGGCAGCTACCAGCCGGTCCACGATGCCGAGCTTTCGCTCCTCCAGCGCCAGCGCGCCGCGCAGTTCCTGCTGCTCGTGCGCCGCAGCGGTGGCGAGCTTTACCTCCAGATCAAGGACGCGCTGCTTGGCGTTCGCCTGCGCCTGCGTCAGGCCGACGCTCTCGACCTCGGTGCGGACCGAGCGGTTGGCGAGCGAACGCGAGGTGGCCAGCTCGTTGCGGCGGCGCGCCTCGGCCTCGGCCTGCACGGACCGGACGATCTTCTCTTCCTCGGCGACGAGCGCGGCGGCGGCGCGGACGCGCGCGTTGGCGAGGTCAAGATTACGCAGCGCGGCGATCCGCTCCTGATCGGTAGCCGCCGCCGACAGCTGCTTGAGGGCCAGCTCGCGCTCCAGCTGCGCGCCGGTGCTGACCGTCTGCGCGCCATAGGTCTTGGCGTCCGTGCGCATCTGGTTCGGGATGAGCGCCTTGTTAACGCGCAGGCCGAGGCCGGCTTCCGCGCGCGTCTGCGCCTCGATCTCCCGCGAGTTCGCCGCCAGCTGCCGGCCGCGCGCCTTCTCGATCTCCAGTGCCGACAGGAGGGCCGACCGCTCCCCGTCGCTGGCCGTGACCAGCTCTCGCCGGATATTGCGGATCTGTTCGGCGCTGCGCGCGCGGGCGCGATCGGTTTCGGTCGCCGTCTTGAACGACGCCGCGTCGGCGACGGCCAGCTCCTTGGCGGCTTGGAAGCTGGTGCGGATCGCCTGCGCCTCCTGCCGGCGCAACAGCACCATGCGCTCGGCCAGCGCCGCCTGCGCGTCGCTCACGCCGTTCAGCTCCGGCGTGAGGTTCTTCCGCCGCCCGTCGCTGGCGGCCGTGTAGAGCTTGTCGCGCGCAGCGGCGACAGCCTTCAGCTCCGGCGTCAGGTCCGCGCCGCGCGCGCGGCGCGCCTTAGCTTCCAGCGCGTCGTATTGCGCGTCGAGCCGGCGCAGGGCGACGCTCGCCGCCTCCAGTCGCTTGAGCTGGTCGGTCTGGCCGATCGTGGCGAAGCCGCCGGCGCGGCCGCGCGCCGCGACCTCCTGATTGAGCTTGCCGATCTTGGCCGTCAGCGCCTCCGCGGCGTTGCGAGCAACGCCCAGCTCGCGGGCATATTCCGTCGCCTCGCGCGTCTGGCGCGCCAGCGTGCGGTTGGCGTTCAGGGTCTGGATGGTCGGGCTGGCCTGCTGAGTGCTGTTGGCCAGCGTGCGGATCTGGCCCATCGCCTGCTGCAGGCGCTTCACCGTCAGGTCGAGCGACTTGTCGAAGTCCTTGCCGCCCTTATTGGCGGCGCCGACGATCGAGGTGACCTCCTGCTGGATCTTCCGCATCTTGGCGGCGACCAGATCGATCATCGACATGACCTCGCGGCCGTCGGCGTCGAGGATATAATCCTGTTCGATGGGAGGAGTGGCCATCAGCCCCGTCTACTTGTCACGAGGCTGATGGCAAGGGTTATCCGTTACACCGCGTAGGCGCGCCGGACCGGGGCGATGTAGTGGTCCTTGCCATGCGCCGTGGCGCGGATGCGGTCCTGCACCTGCCGGAGCGGCAGGACGCGGCGGCCCATGTCGCCATAGGTGCGGCTGCGGTAGGCGACGGCGATCGACTGGCGCGACCGGTAGCCGCCGTCGTGCGCCCACTTGTCCTTGGCGGCGAGCTGGTTCCAGCTCTCGATCAGGACGCCGGGATGCTCCTTCAGCACCATGCCGTGGTGGATGTGGCCGATGTCGATGTAGCGATAGTCGCACTCGCCCCAGTCGGCGGCGAAGTCGGTCGCCATGACGTGGGCCAGCTTGGCCGGCTTGCACAGGTCGGAGTGGTGGGTCATCACCAGCGTGTTGCCCATCCGGTAGCCGATGAAGGGTGTGCCGTTGTTGAGGACGTTGACCCGGCCGCTGTTGCCGTAGACCGCGCGCAGCAGGACGGCCATCCAGATGTCGTTCGTCCGGCTGTGGTTTCCCATGTTCACGATCACGTCGACATTGCGCGCCTTGGTCAGCGCCTTGTCGACGATGAAGCGCATCAGCTCCGAGTAGACCTCGATCATCTTGGGGAAGCGGCCGTCGAAGTCGAGCTTGTGGCCGGAGGCGTCGGTCTCGCCGCGCATGTTCTCGTAGTGGGTGAAGTCGCCGAGGTCGTTGATGACGAGGCGATCGACGTCAGGCAGCTCGTCGATCAGCATGGAGATCGCCATCTTCAGTTCGGCGGTGGCGATCTTGAGGTCGAAGTTGGCACCGGTCTCGGCCTCGTGCGCCAGCATGCCGAGGTGGGCGTCGCCGATCTGGATCCACGGGATGATGTCGTTGTCGGTGACCAGCGGCGGCGAGCCGACGGGGAGCGGCGGCTGCTCGGCGACGAACGCCTCGACCCCCTCCTGCACCGCCTTCAGCCATTCGGTGTCGTCGATCCGGGTCTTCGTCCACTGAAGGACTTGCTGTCGTCCCGTTACGGGATCGATCGGACCATTGTGGATCTTGTCCAGCGTCGAATGGCCGCGAGCGACAAAAGGCGCCGGGATCGGATGATCGAGACCATGCTTCGGCGCGTAGCCGTGCGCGGCTGCGGCCGCCTCGACAAGACGGACGGCGTTCTGGAGGGTAGAGTGATGCTTGCCGAGCCGCCGGGCGGCCTTGCGGATGTTGCCTCGGGCGGCCGTGATCGCGTCGATGTAGGTGGCCTGGAGGGGGTTGGCGAACTGCTTGAGGTTCTCGTCCATGGGGGTCCTATGTCGGGTTGGCGGGGAAGACCCCGTGGGAGAGATTGCTGCTGTCGGACTGCAGGCTGAGCCAGTGCCCGGCCAGATCGATCCGGCCCCACGACATCGTCATGGGCGTGCCCACGTCGGTCGTGTTACGGTTGACGGACAGATACTTGGAGGCCTCGGGGTCGTTCGCCGACTTCATGGTTGGGGCCTTCATAAACATAGCCAGCACGCCCTGCGCGATCATCACGGAACCGCTGATGAACAGGGAGGCTGAGATAGCACTGGCGAAAATGCCGCCCGTCGCCGGTGCCGCGACGGCGGCGATCGCGATCAGCGCCGCGCCCATGATGATCGTTCCGAACTTGCCGCCGCCGCCGGCTAGCGCCGGAAGGATGTGGATCTCGTCGGCCGACGCCTTGAAATCGTCCGGCGTGCGGCAGCCGGCGACGCTCAGCAGCATGTCGCGCGGCCAGTCCGACTGCTGCCGGGAGAAGCCCTCGATCGCGTCGCTGATGTTGTTGGCGTGGATGACGGCGCTCTCGCCGTAGAGCTTGCGCAGCTCGCCATGGAAGATCAGTCGCATGCGATCACCAGTCCGTCGTCAACGTGAAACCAGCGGACGATGACGTCGTCGCCGGCGCGGCCGATCACGTAATGATCCAGATCGGGCCAGCGGAGGAAGCCCTCATAGTCGTCACCACTGAGGTTGGCGTCACCGTCGGGGTGCGTGTGCCACGTGGCTGCGACCGTTCCGGCCTCGATGTAGGGGAGCGCCTCGGCGGCGTCCATCTCGTAGCTGACCCGCGGCTCGGTCGCGACGTTGGTGATCTCGACGATGGTGCCGTCCTTCAGGAGAAAACCGCACCGCTCGTTCTCGTCATCCGGTTGCAGGATTGTTTCGAGCATGGATCAGATCTCCAAGGTCAACGTCGGGATAGACCGGGCGCAGGTCCGGCACATCGGGGTGCCGTAGCACGAAGCAAGTCTGGCTTCGCCAGAAATCTCGCATTGGTTCAGCGCGGGACATCTTGCCGTAGAGGTGGTGGACGATCGTGTCGTCACCGACGAAGATGGCGAAGTGGTTCGGGTTGCTCTCGCCGATCGCCACGCACAGCACGTCGGCCGGGCGTAGGTCCTTCACGCGCCAGTCGGTAATCATCTCGAACCCCTCGCGCTCGTAGCACAGGCGCATGAGGTCGAGCCGATCGGATGACCAGTCGCTCGGCCGAGCGTAATCGCGGATCGCGATGTCGAAGTTGTCGGCGAAGAAGTCGCGGAACAGCTTCAGGCAATCGTTGTTGCCAATGCCGGTGAAGGGCCGGCCGATCAGGTGTTCGTATTTCAGGCTCACATCTGCACCGACGGGAAGGCCGGCGGCAGATACTGCCGGAAGGGCATTGAGAAGCCGAGGGCGTCGGAGAGGGTGGCAAGCTGCAGCACGATCCGGCTCCGTCCGTATTCCTCCACGCGCTTCACCCGGTAGGTCTGGACCTCGCGGATGTTGCGGTTGTTGATGAGGTTGTCAAGGAGGACCGTGTAGCGGACGATGATCGCGTTGTCGATCGTCTCGTCGTAGATCAGGCCCTTGAACTCCGACAGGTCGATATTCTCTTGGCCGATCGTCATCTTGGGCATGACAAGGCCGGCGTCGGAGGTCTTCTTCTCGCCGCTCAGGACCATCGGGAGGCCGCGGTAGAACCGCGTCATCCACGTCGCGTCGTTGTCGGGCTTGAAGAGAAGGGTCCCGGTGCCGCCGGCCGGCGTCAGCTCGTAAAGATCGATGCGCGCGTCGGCGATCAGCTTGTGGGAGTCTTCAATATGCTGGAGGGGGATCTGAGCCATGGCCGGCTTCTAGCGTGCTGGGCTGCGGGGCACCAGCTTTTCCTACTGCAACTGTTTTTTCTTAATTCCTTGTTATTTTTATATTATCTTAAAAGCAGATGAATGATAAAGGGAAATACCCAGTAATTAAGAAAAAACAGGGGATAGGGCGCGAGCGACCTATCCCCTGCGAGCGGTTACCCGCCGACGTAGACCAGACCCTGCTGGCGCGTGCCGACCTCGGCGAGGCGGCCACCGCTCGCTTCGGTGAGCGAGAGCAGGAGCGGCGACATCTCCCACGGCATCGACGTGTATTGCGTCGAGCTGAAGGACAGCTGGAAGCCCTTGGCGATGCGGACCTTCGGGAAGACCGCGACGATCGGGCGGTTGAAGTTGGTCAGGGTGCCGACGATCTTCACGCCGAACAGGTCGTCCGCGTCGATGTTGGCGATGCCGATCGGCTGCACGACCCAGATCAGGGTCCCGATCGGGAACGACATGCCCACCGGGATGGCGTAGGGCGCCGCGATCGGGATCGTGAACGTGCCGCCGGACAGCGTCACCGCGCCCGAGGTCTTGGTCGGGAACACGAAATCCGTCTCGCCGCCCGGGCGCTGGATCAGCAGCGTCGAGCCGGCGGGAATGTCAGCGATCGCGGTCGCATCGGACCCGACCTCGCCCGGCACCGGGCTGGACGTGGCCGTGATCGACACGGCGCCGCTGGCGGTGACCGCGCTCGTGACGAGCCGCTTCATCTGCAGCGGCTGGCCGCCCATGCCCTGCGAGCGCAGGAAGTTGGCCGCGGTCATCTCGAACACGTTGGCGGTGATGCCGGAGGCCACGCCCGTCCGCTTCGAGTCCACGGTGGCCTGGGCCACGCCGTTCAGCAGCGAGTTGATCGAGCTGTCGAGCGTCACGTTCACCTCGTCGGTCATGCCGACGGAGTGCTGCGCGGGGGTCAGGTCGAACACCGGCGTGGTGAACGCCGGCGCCATCATCAGGGTGGCGCTGGTCAGGGAAAATGCGGACTTCTGGACGTCGGCCATGTGGCGCTCCTAATGACAATTCACAGATGCCCCTCGCATTTTTTGGCGCTCTACCCCAAGGAGGGGTTATCCAACCACTCATCACCGCGTGCGGAGCATCCATGGCCGATAGTATCAAGTCCCACCAGAGCTTCACGATCCGTGTTCCGATCAGCGTCTACCTCGAACTCGCCAAGCTGGCGCAGGACGAAGGATCCAATCTGAACCGCAAGGTCAATCAGGTCTTGATCTTGGGCCTCGGACACCACATTAGCCTGAACGATGCGCTGCGGGCGATGCTCGTGCGGACGATGACCGAGAAGGAGAACACCGTTGTCGAATAACTACGAGGCCCCGCCGAAGCGCATCACGGTCGGCGGCATCGAGGTGTCGATGCCCTATGCCAAGCTGATGGACCTGTCGCGGATGCTGCCCGACCCGGCGTCGGCGTTGTCGCTGGTGATGAACGACAGCGTGACGCAGGACTATATCGTCCGGCGCGCGCTCACCCCGGTCGACCGCGTCGTCAAGAGCGAGGAAGATCTGATCTCCGACACTGAGGTTGATCTCGAGACCGACGACGTCGAGAAGCTGCTGACGTGGGTGGTGCAACATATCCTGTATTTTTTCGTGAAACGAACGCAGGGCCTCGCGAAGGTCGGGGACGAGTTCAAAGCAGCCCTGCCGAGCCTCTCCACGACTGGTTCGGAGAGCTAACCTTCGACGGCGCGGTGGCTTGGGCCTTCGACCTCACCTGCGAGGAGGAGGTCGAAGCGCTATACTGGCGCCTCTCGTATCAGGAGCTGCAGCGTCGGATCCAGCGCCAGTATGGTGAGCGAGAGGCCATGCTGCTGTCGCAGCACCTGTCGATCGCGATGCTGCTGAGCCAAGCGCTGGGCGGCTCGTCGAGCAGCAAGGTGCCAGCCGCCAAGGACCCCGACCGGGTCGACGTCACGGCCGGCGCGGCAACGGTTGAGGACGCCATTGCAGCCATGAACCGCATGCTGCGGATGGGCTAGGACCGAAGCCGGCCTTGCTCGATCCGCAGCGCCAGCGCGTTCGGGATCGACCGCGTCAGGTAGAAGGTGAGGAACGGCTCGATGGTGGGCCGGTATCGGCTGCCCGTCTCGCGCGCGCTGAAGCCCGACACGCTGTTGGCGAACTCGTCGCCGACGTTGGTCCGCATCAGGTTGCGCAGCCCGTAGTTGCCGCCGTCGCCGATCTTGACCTCGAAGGGGTTGGCGCTGCGCAGGCCGGGGAGCATCGACGGCGTGATGAAGGTCAGGGCAAACACGCGCACCGTGGCGACGTTGATTTTGGCCTTGCCATCGAAGTTGAAGGTTGCGGCCTTCGGCGGCGCGCTGCGCAGATTGCGCCGGACGCTCACCCGGATCGGGCCGAAGGCTTGGATTAGCGTCTCGGCGCGCATGTTCTTGGCGAGATTGCCGCGCGCGCTGAAGCGCGCCGCGCTCCAGTTGTTGCGGCCCTTCTCGCGCAGATACTTCTTCGAGAGCGGCGCCCAGTCCGGCAGGGTCGAGGCGATCGCGATCGCATCGTCGTCATCGCCGACGCCGGTGTCCGAGGGCGGCAGGGCGTAGCCGAGCATGCCCGTCGGGCGGCCCTTGCTGCGGGCCGAGCCGATGATGTGCCGCCGGTAGAGGGCGGCGAGGTGCGTCAGCTCGCGCCGGGCGTCCTTCAGGAAGCTGGCTTGGATGCGCGATCGGATCTCCTCGAACTGACCCTCGGCGGCGCGGAAGGTCAGGTCGTTGACGACGGCCGACGCAAAGGCCTTGCCGATCGTCTGTCGCGACCGCGTCTCGAAGGCGCCTCCGTTGCGGAGAACAAATCGCACTCGCAGAGCTGTTCTTGCCATGCTATGCGGCTCCCATGGACAAGCCCGAAATCATCGCCCCCCTCTACAAGTCGATCGTCCGCCGCACAAGCGACCTGATCGACGAGATGAACGCCACCGGCCGCTACCCGCCGCTGGCCTATCAGGACTGGGAGTCGCGCGGCGACGAGAACGCCCTGCCGCGGATGACGCTGCTGGGCGTCGAGGCGTTCGGTTTCGAGGAGAACCGGGGGCTGTGGCTGATCCGCTTTGGCCTCGGCATCTCCAGCTTCCGAGACGCCAATCTGCTGAACGAGGTCGAGATGATCTCCTACCTCCAGACGCGGATGGGCGAAGGCTGCAAGGTGCCGCTGCTCGACAGCCTCGGGCTGCTCGAGAGCGAACTGGTCGTGACCGAGTTCCAGATGCTGCCGATGTCGGCGTCCGAGCTGCGGAACTACCGCACGATCGGGATTGAGCTGAAGCGCACCGGCACCTAGGCGCCGGTGATGGCGTCCGTCGCCGGCGACACGACGATCAGCAGCGGGCCGAAGTCGGCCGTGATGTCGTAGGTCGGATTGACCGCGAGGTAGCCAGCGCTGACGGTGGCCTCCAGCGCCAGCGCGACGGCCGCCCAGTCGACCTCCTGCCGCTTGAAGGCGTTGGTGCCGCTGTCCTCGGAGGAGGCCACGCGGACCGACATGGTGGGCAGCAGGGCCAGCGCAGCGAGCGCCTCGATGGCGTCGCTGACGGCCAGCATCAGGGCTGAATTGGTGGGGTCGATCGCCGCGGTGCTGACCGTCGAGCTGAACGACAGGTAAGCCCGGGCGAGGCTGATGTCGGAATTGGGAAGGTCCTTGGCGTCCACGCCCAGCTTGGCGCGCACGCCGTCCGGCGACACGCCGAAGGGCAGCCGCGCCTCCAGCGAGTAGCGCAGCTCCCCGTTCACGATGGCGCCTTCGATGGTGTAGCTCCACTCCGCATCGCGGTAGGAGAGGACAGCGCCGGCGGGCAGCTCATTGGCCGCCGCCGGCGCCTGCAGGTCGATCGAGACGGCGTCGGCCGGCACCGGGATCTGGACGCTGTGAAGCACCCCGCCCGCAGGCGAGTAGATCTTGAAGCTCACGTCCCCGTCCGGCCGGCCGGAGCCGAACAGGACGGGGATGGTGAACGCGGTGCCGGCGCGGACCAGCATTAATTGCCGGCCGGCTTGCGCAGCAGACCCTCGTCGATCTTGGTCTGGATATACGAGGTGTGGCGCACCTTGTGGGTGCCCTCGTGGCCGACCAGGTCGAGCGTGTAAGGGTCCTGCACCATGAACTCGCCGGTCGTCTCGAGTTCGATTGTGTCGTCATCATCGGCGAGGCCGGGCGCGTTCGCGCTCGACGTGTTGTCACCGTTCTTGTCGTCGAAGTTCGGGCTGAACGGCTCGGGCTTGATGACGTCGGCCTCGGGCGCGGCGCCCGAGCCTTCGCCGCCGTCGACCGGCGTGGAGGCCGGCAGGTCCGTGCCGGGGCCGTCGTTGCCGGCGCGATCGGAGGCGGACGGGTTGGGGGTCGCCTTGGGGTCCGCGGCGCGGGCGCCGGTGGCGGTCGGGGTCTTGGCCATGTGGTTCTCCTATGCTCTCGTGGTCATAACCGCTGGTGAGCGTGGTCGGCAATAGCGGTTCGAGGTGGTGACGTCCATACAAGAAGGGCGGCCAGTGGCCGCCCTTCTGCTCAGGTCCGCCCCGACTTACGTCAGGGAGAGGATCGACCGCGTGTCGTTGAAGATCAGGCGGTAGCCCTTGTTCGTCGTCTTGACGTAACGGACCTTCTGGTTCTCGATCGCCCGCACCGACTCTTCGATGTCGGACCCGTTCTCGACCAGCTCCTCGAGGGTCTCGCCCTTGATGAAGCCGATCAGGTTCTGGGCCGGGGCCGTCGAGCTGAGCGCGAAGTTCACGTTCAGGTCGAAGCGCGGGTTCTGGATGGCGACATCCACGCCCGCGGCCTGCAGCACTTCCATCTGCGTGCGGCCGCCCAGCGAAGCGCTCGGCGTGGCGAACATGCGCACCCACTCGAAATACATGTCGTAGTTGCCCACGACCGTATCGATCGGCGTGCCCTTCTGCGCCTGCAGCACCAGCCACTTCAGGAAGATCTCCCAGTTGATCTTCCCGTTAACCAGCGGCACGGACGGGCCGCCGGCCAGCGTCGCGCTGATCGCGCTGGCGGTGATGACGGGCGCCGCACCGTTGACGCCGTCGCCGTTGATGAGCGTGGACGTCGCGATCGCGGTCTGGCCGATCTGCACCTCGCGCTCCATGCGGCTCGCATAGGGCGTGATGAGGTCGAGGCTGGCGCGCCGCTCGAACTCGTAGGTGAACTCGATGCCGCCGCCGAACTTGTAGAACTTGACGCTCTTCTCGGACATGCGCAGCGAGCGGATCGGGATGCGCGCGCCCTCGTTGATGACGCCGGTCTGCTGATAGTCCTCGGCCTTATCATCGACGACCGTGGTCAGCATCTCGACACCGTTGATGGTGCGCGACTGGGCGACGAGGAACGACACGTCCTCGATCTGGTTCTGGCGATACTTCCACTGCAGGATGTTGTCGACCACCTGCGGGAACAGCGCGCGCGTGCCGGGGAACGTGGTGAACGTCTCGGCGGCGGCCTGCAGCAGCACACCCTGCGAGTAGTCCTCGCGGATGGGCAGGTTCAGGAACGCCAGCGACGCCTCGAAGCCATCCAGCTTCACGCCCGACGCTTCGTCCTTGACCGGCTTGACGGCCAGTCGCAGGTAGTCGGGCATGGACAGCTTGGCGACCTTGGCGGCCTGCACCAGCTTCTGGCCGGCCGAAAGGCTGACCTGCATGTTCTCGTCACGGAGACCGGCGAGAAGCTCTTCGGCGGGCTTGGCACCGGCCAGAATGGCGAGAAGATCGGACATGGGTGTTCTTTCCTTTGAGTTCTAGGTCGAGCCGAGCTTACAGAAGCTCGGCGACGACGAAGTCGGTGCCAACCTCGACCACGACCGGCCCGGTGGGCGTCGCCGCGGTGTTCTTCTTCACGAGACCGGAGCCGGCCCCGATCACGCGATCGCCGCGGGCGATGCCGTGGCCGACGGCCGCCGGCAGCTTCTCCTTGAAGCGCCGCTGGACCGCCGCGGTCTTGATGCCGAGGACCGTGCGGTTCTCCGCGAGGAAGACCCGGCCGAAGATGGCGTCGCCGTCGGCGGCCAGCTTCACGGTGTTGTCGGCGGTCGTGTCCTGCGCGACGGCGCGGCCGGCCGCAGCCGCCACGGCCGTCTCATCGGCCAGACCGGAGATCAGATAGGTGAACGTGAAGTCGTCGAGCGGAAAACCGAACGAGACGATGCCTGCGGGGGTGTAGGGCACTCTGAGATCCTTCCGTTACTTGCGGAGAGCGAAGGCGGACAGGTTCGCCGCCGCCTTCACGCCCTTGTCGATGTCGCCCGCGGGCTTGCTGACGCCACCCACCGGGATGATCGACGTGAGCTTGCCGGTCATCTCGTCGATGGCGGCGGTAAACGCGGCGACCGTCTTTGGACGGGCGTCGCCCTCGACCTTCGTCTTGCCCGACGCCACCGTCAGGTGGTCATACTGCGCGGCCAGATAGGCCAGCGCGGCGTCGAGGTCGGTCTTCACCGTCGCCTCGGGGCGCTTCTCCAGCTCGATCTTCTCGGCCTTGAGGGTCGCGACCTCGGCCACCGCCGTGTCGCGCGCCGCCTCGGCGGCGGTCAGCGCGGTGCGCGCCGTGTCCCGCTCGCCGGTCACGGTCGCCAGATGGGCCGTCAGCTCGCCGTTCTTCACGGAGGTCTGCGTCAGCTGGGCGGTGAGTGCGGTAAGATCCATCGGTTGTTCTTTCCCTCGCGACGCCTGGACGACCAGAGCGTTTGGTTCAAAGCCCTTCGCCGCGAGGCTCAGGGCGTGTTCTGGGGCGAGCTTTGCCTCAGATTTGCCGACAATCTTAGGCTTGTCAGCTGCACCGCGCGCAACCAAAGACAGCTCGATGAACTGACCCAGCCCGGTCATCTCGGCGTGGACGCCGTTCTGCCCGATCGTGTGGCCGTTGCCGCACGTGCGTTCGTAGATGTTCTCGCCCGAGCCGAACTGGAAATAATCCCAGCCGCATTCCGAGCAGTTGAAGGTCTTCGACAGGAACGCGACGCTGACCTCGTCCAGCGAACCGGCGTTGAGCTTCTGGATCAGAGGCCCCTCGCTCGGGTCGAGGTAGAACAGCATCCGCATTTCCAGCTCGCCGCTGTCGGCGACGTTCAGCCCGGCGTGGAAGGCGCGGCCCTTGGGGGCGCCCCACATCTCGTGGTCGGCGATCAGCGGAATATGGTTGCCGTCGTTGATGGACTGCACCATCTGCGCCAGCGTCACGGGCATCGACACCGCGCGCTCGAAGATGGTGCCGTCCTTGCCCGGCAGCGGCAGGGTGTTGAGCGCAACCGTCTCGAACACGGCCAGACTGGTCGTGTCCACATCCTCGCCGACTGCGCCCTTGATGAGCGCCGACAGCTTGGGGGTCATGGGCAGTTGCTTCATGTTTCTGTCCTACGCACGCGATCTGAGGAAATGCCAGTCAAGGGCGTGTCACCGCCCTCAACCGTCACTGGGTTCGGCTCGACGGGGACGCTGCGCCGCCACCGCCGCCCTTGGCCGCGTTGTCCTTGGCGACGCCGTTGGCGCCCTCGCCGGACAGGCCGCGGCCAAGGCTGTCGCTCTCGGCGCTGACCGTCGCCGCCTCGACCTGCACGTTGGTGCTGGGCATGAAGTTCGTGCCGGACAGCTGCGGCGCGCCGGCGAGCGGCGGCCGGCCGTAGAGCGCCATGCTGTATTCGATGTCCGAGATCAGGCCGAGGCTCAGGTCCTGCTTCAGACGCGAGGAGCGCATCGTCTTCTGCGGCTCCAGCTCCAGCTGTGGGCGCAGCTCGACCGGCTCGAACACCACCTCGATCCGACCCGGGTAGCCGCCGAGCCGCGCGGCCAGCGTCATCGACTTGCTGAAGATGCCGGCCACCACGCGGTTCAGCGCGTCAGCCGACAGGGCGAACAGCCGTGCCTCAGTCGATGCGACCTGCCCGTTGTTGCTCTTGCCGACGACGGCCGGCATTACCTTCAGCGAGGCTTGGTTCTGGGCGTTCAGCACCTCGACCACGTCGGTGATCTGAAGGCCGGCGGCCGGGTTCTTCTCGTTGAGGATCTTGGCCTCGACGGCGTTCGAGTGGACGAAGGCATCCGCGGCGCCGAGCGCGCTGATCGACTGCCGGATGCGGCCCAGCTCGGCCTCGACCTGCGCGCGCAGCTTGGTCGGGTCGTTGCGGAAGACCGGGCTGGCGTTGGCCGTCAGCACGTCCTCCAGCACCTGCACGTCGAGGCGCGGGTAGCCGACGATCTGCATGATCCGGTAGAGGTCGTTGATGACCGACTGCCGGGCCGCGATCGTGTTGATCGCCGACACGAAGGGCGAGTAGCTGTAGGGCGACATCGGCGACTGGTGAAAATACGACGTGAAGAACGTCGGGATGTTCAGGTCGATCGTGTCGTTCGACCCGGCCGGCTTCTGCGTGGGCTTGAACAGGCCGTTGGTCTGCTGCGCCCATTCGAGCGTCGCCGGGTCGATGAGCCGCAGCTCGCTCGGCAGGTAGGTCTTGTCCAGCACCAGCTCAGCCGCGGTCATCCCGCGCGCGAGGATCGTGTAGCGGTGGTCGGAGCAAAGGGCATCGACGGTCGGCTTGGCCGAATAGCCGAGCGAGTAGTCGTTGGTGGTCGTCAGCAGGGCGAGCAGCTGCTGCCCGATCTCGATGCCCTCGGGGTCGATCTGATCGTCAGGGCCATAGGCGTAGACAACCGGATCGGTGGACTCGGCCACCGTCAGGAAGGAGTGAAGGGCCGCCGACATGTCGGGGTCCATGTTGAGCAGGGTCAGCACCAGCGAGCGGGAGTCGTTCGCCACGCGCGAGGTGTAGACGTCGTTCAGATGCTCGCGGTAGAGCGGCGCCGTGATGGTCGGCGTGCGGCGGTTGAACGAGGGCGTGTAGCCGCGGCCGCCCTTGATCCCCTTCCCCTTGGGGAGGATAACCTGGGCCAGTCCGTCGAGAATGCCTGCCATTTATCCGAGCCTCGAAAAGCGGTTAAGACCCTTCTGCGAGGAAGGACCAAGATTTTGGACGCCGCCCCAGCCGGCTCCGAGAAGCAGCGAGGTGGTGCCGACGGTGCCCGGCTGGGTTGCGAACATATGCTCGCAGACCCGGCGCGCGAGCAGGTTCAGAGCCATCGAGTGGAAGTAGTGGTCGTTACCGGTGGTCTTCTTCCACTCGGCTTCCTTATCCGCCGATTGCTCATCGCGCACCATATCCGTCAGGTGGGCGAGCAGCGTCTCCCTCTGATTGCTATAACCAGACAGAACCAAGGCCTTGTGGCTGAACAGCCAGAGCAGACGATCGAGGATCGAGGTGCGGCCGGCGCTGTAGTGGGAGAGCTGCTTGGTGTCCGGCTCGAACACCGGCTGCAGCGCGTTCACGCCGCGATACTGGATCGGCACGACCTGCCCGTGCGTCACGTCGCGCAGCGCGTCGGCCTGCGGCGTGTAGGGGAAACGGTCGACCGCGCCCTGAACGATCATGTAGATCTTGTTCAGATCGGCGATGCGGCTCTCGAGGGCGGCGGCCGGCACCGTCTCGAACAGCACGAAGATCGGGTTGCCGTCCGGTCCGTCGATCGACAGGGTGATGTGGCAGCTGAAGCCGACGTCCACGCCCATGTAGACCGGCACGTCCGCGCCGATCGTGGGGATCGTCGGCGACCCCTTGGCCATCGCCGCCTCGATGTCCGCGCGCTGCACCTGCGCGTCGGAGGCGGTATATTCCTCGCCCAGCACCGTGTTCGCGAAGCGCCGCGGGAAGCCATCGGTCAGATACTTGCCGAGCTGGGTGAAGACGTAGCCCGGCTTCAGCCGGCTGGTCGAGAACGGCCGCACCTGATAGCCGCGGTAGTTCGTGCGGCTGGGGTAGGTCGCCACCCACTCGCGCCGATCGGTGTCGGACAGGTCCAGCCGGCGGCTGCACTTCTCACAGCGGACATGGCAGTTCTGCAGGTCGAGCATCGAGATCTGCTCGGGCGTCATGTCCATGAAGTTCTCGACGTCGGGCATATGCTCGAGGTAGATGAACGCCGGCGCGAAGCGCGGGATCTGATAATGGTTGCAGGCGACGCACTGGATCACATACTCGCGCTGGTCGCCGAGCTTGTATTTGGCATCGATGCCGTAGTTGATGAATGTCGGCGTCGAGAAGGACTGCGTCACTCGCATGTCCGAACCCTGCAGACGCGACTGGTAGAGGGTGATGATCTCCTGCGGGCTGAGATCCAGCTCGTCGTGGAAGACGAAGTCCGCGTTGATCGACGTCGCGTCGCCCTCGGTGCAGGCGGTGATGTAGCCGAAGCTGTCGCGGATCTGGATCTGATCCTTCGAGCGCGTGGGCTTGGTCCCGCCGGGGGGGTTGAAGATGTCGTCGGCCTCGAGGATCGGCTTGAGCCGGCCGTTGTAGACCTTGGTGAACATCTTCTCGTTGGGCAGCGAGAAGATGCCGCTGATGGCGGTCGACCGCGCGAGGATCGCGAGGAACTTGCGCAGCTGCACCTCGGTCAGGCCGATCTGCGAACACTTCTTGCACGCGAGGTCGGGGTGCATATCGTCGGCGATCGCCTTCTGGAAGGCGTAATCCTCGAACGAGAACGGCCGCTTCTTGATCGTCGTGTTCTCGCAGATCCAGTCGCCCATCGACGCGGTGGAGCCGGTCGAGCCGAAACGCAGCTTGACGCTCTGATACAGTTCCTCGAACATGACGACGGCATGCCGAGATCGCGGGTTCTGCGCAAACGGTTGTCGCTCAACCGGATCGGTGGCGTCATAATACCCAGTAAGATCGAAAAAACACCATTGCGATGTCAGCGAATGGGTGCTTCATAGCCGCCATGCCCGACGATTTCCTCTTCCCCCCGCTCCGAACCGGGGTCCTTCACGGTCTCCTGACGCTGAAGGAGCGCTACGACGCCGAACCCACGATCCTCGACAGCTCGCCGTATGAGAACGAGGCGCGAGAGATGCTCCGGCTGATCCTCAAGGCCAAAGTGGTTGAGAAGATCAAGGAGGTCGAGGTCGTCCGCGAGGTGAAGGCCGGCCGCGGCCGGCCGACGAAGGACGTGCTGCTGACCGAGGAGGATCAGGAGACCGTCCGGACCAATATCGCCGAGCTGATCGACCAGCTCAACCGCCTCGGCACTGGCGAGAACGAGCAGCTCGAGACCAACGAGCGCATCCAGATCATCAAGACCAAGGCCTCGCTCAACGAGCAGCTGCTGAAGATGCAGGAGCGGGTCTTCAACGTCAAGCGCATGTCCGACTTCCAGTCGACCGTTATCTCGCTGCTCGACGATCTCGTGTCCGAACAGGACCGCAACGTCTTTCTGAAGCGCCTCTCCGCATACCGCGACTAATAAAGGATCTGTCATGACGATCTTCCGCGATCACGCCCCGCTGTATTGGGGCGCGGGTATCCCTGTCCTTCCGCTCAAGCGCTGGAACTCGCCGGGCAAGGGAGCCGGCAAGGCGCCGATCCTGAACGAGTGGACGCAATACGGCAACGTCATGCCCTCGGAGGCGATGCGCGCCCACTGGCTGCAGGCGTTCCCCGACAACAACATCGGGCTGCCGTTCGGCCCGGCCTCGAACCTGTGCGCGATCGACATCGACACCGAGGACGAGGAGCTGGTGCAGGCGATCCGCGACGCGCTGCCGTTCAGCCCGTGGGTTCGCGTCGGTAAGAAGGGCATGGGCCTGATCTATCGCTGGTCGAGCCAAGCGAACTTCAAGCTGCGCAACAGCAATAACGAGTCGATCGTCGAGTTCTTGGGCCAAGGCAACCAGATGGTCATGCCGCCCTCGATCCACCCCGACACCGGCCGCCCCTACACGTCCGACAGCAATCTGTATGATGTGCTGGACCGCATCCTGCCGCTGCCGGCGGACATCGAGCGGGTGCTGCGCGCGGCGCTGGAGCCGATCCTCGGCCCGAAGGGCATGACGCTGGCGCAGGCCGGCCGTTCCGGCCCGGTCGACGTGGTGCCGCAGGGCGAGCGCGACATCCAGATGGTCCGGCACGCGGGCTATCTGGCGCGCGTCGTCATGGGCATCGACAAGAACCAGAAGTTCACGCTGTCCGAAGCGATGAAGCACATGATCCATTGGGTCGAGAACTTCACGGCCGGCGCGTCGGGCGACGACATGGACCCCGACAAGGGCGTCGCCAAGCTGATCGAGTTCCTGCTGAAGGACGTCGAGAAGGGCAAGACGCTGCCCGAGGGCTGGGACACCGGCCTGACCGAGCAGCAGCGCGAGCATCCGGCGATCGCCGAGATGATTAAGAAGAACGCGATCCAGCGCTGGACCTACGCCAAGGCGCGCGACTGGATCGTGGAGAAGCTCGCCGAGCAGCCGAACGACGACGACTGGGCGCTCGCGCGCGTGATGGAGGTCATCGAGAAGGTGGCCAAGGACGAGAACTTCTCGGAGATGGAGTTCAACACCCTGATCCCGGCGCTGCAGACGGCGACGCCGCGAACGATCAAGCTGCCGGTGCCGGCGCTCAAGGCCGCCTTCAAGGAGGCGCGCCGCGGCGACAGCGAGAACGCGGCCGACCACGAGGCAATCGCGCGGCAGGTGGCCGAGGACATGAGCCGAGGCGGCGAACTGAAGTTCGCCGACGGCCATTTCTGGCAGTGGAACGGGTCGTGCTACCGCGCGCTCGAGGCCGACGACGTGACGGTCGAGATCGCCCAGAGCATCAAGGGCAACACCCTCGCGCGCCGGCAGAACGACTATATCGCCCTCACCAAGACGGTCGCGCTTATCACCCGGGCGCCGCTTGTTACGGAAATGGAAATCGGTATCAACTTCGCCAACGGGTTTTTAGACGCCGATCTCAAGCTCCACGACCACAGCCCGAAATACGGCAAGACCTTCACCCTGCCATTCAACTACATCCCCGAGCGCGCCGGCGAGGCCCACAAGTGGCTCGAATATCTCGAGCTGTCGTGGGGCGACGATCCGGATTACGCCGAGAAGGTGATGGCGCTGCAGGAGGCGTTCGCCGCGACCATGTTCGGCACAGCCACGTCCTATCAGCGCGCGATCCTGCTGCACGGCAAGGCCAGCACCGGCAAGACGCAGGCGCTTGAGGTGCTGCGCGCCATGATGCCGCCGTCAGCGCAGTGCGCGCTGCCGCCGACGCTGTGGAACGAGCGCTTCCGGCTGACCACGATGATCGGCAAGACGCTGAACATCTGCGGCGAGCTGCCCGAGGAGGCCGTCATCAACGGCGAGGCCTTCAAGGAGGTGGTCGAGGGCACGGTGCGCGACACCGAGTTCAAGGGCAAGGACTCCTTCAGCTTCAAGCCGATCGCGGCCCACTGGTTCGGCTCGAACTTCCTGCCGCGCTCGCGCGACACGTCGGGCGGGTTCACGCGCCGTTGGCTGATCTTCGACTTCAACCGCGTCGTCCGGCCCGAGGAGCGGGTGATCGATTTCCACAAGCAGCTGGTCGCCGAAGAGCGCGAGGCGATCGCCGCGTGGGCGGTGCTGGGGCTGCAGCGGCTGATGAAGCAACGCGACTTCACGCTGCCGGCGTCGCACCATGTGCGGATCAATCAGGTGGTGCGCGCCAACAACTCGGTGGCCGCGTTCCTGCAGTCGTCAGACAAGATCCGCCCGACCGAGAGCAAGGCCGACCACGTGGACGCGCGCGTCGTGTTCGACCAATACGTGTTCTACATGAAGGATGTGAGCCGCGGGTTCAACGTGACCTATGAGCGGTTCCAACAGATGCTCGGCGAGCTGGGTCACGAGTGCGAGGCGTATCGGGATCCGACGGGGGTCCTGCGGCACCGGGCGATCAAGATGAAGGTGATCGCACCGGTGCTGCCGGGGAAGAACTAGACCGAGGGGATCACTTCCTCGATGTTGACCGTCACGCCGCTGCCGATGATGACCATGTCGGCGGCGGCGATGTTGCACTTCTTGATGTTGAGCGTGATCTTGCCGGTGCCGCCGTTCTGGATGTGCTTCGGGTGATACCCGATGAACTCCAGCTCATCGAACGTCCAGACCTGATCCAGATCGCTCGGGAACCAGAAGGCGCAGGTCGGGCTGCCGCTGCCCGAGGGGTTCGGCTGCGGCGTGATAGAGCGCACGCTCTCGCCGTGCCCGCTACCCCACAGCTTGAAGTTGGTGTGGTTGTTGCGCGCCTCGACGCGGCGCAGCGTGACGTTGGAGGCCTTGCAGTCGAAGCCGCCGTCGGTCGCGCCCTCGACGAGCACGTCCTCGAACAGGAACGGCCCCTGACCGCCCTCGACCATGATGTTGTCGCCCTGGATATAGCCGGACGGCGCCGCGGTGGCGAAGTCCCGCACGATGCAGCGACGCATCGTGGCCTCGACGGTGTCGTCGCCGCCCGAGATCTTCGCGCCCAGCATCACGCCTTCGGGATAGTCCGAGGGCTTGCCGGGGCCGCCGACCTTGAAGAACACGCCGTCCTCGATCAGCACGTTG
>Ga0182210_1000067_pt1 | contig 19280 bp, 22 predicted proteins | sample G5R1MG_19_FD_129670 | JGI IMG/M metagenome (GOLD analysis project Ga0182210, IMG submission 129670) | Switchgrass phyllosphere microbial communities from Michigan, USA - G5R1_MAIN_03OCT2016_LD1 MG | ecosystem: Host-associated > Plants > Phyllosphere > Phylloplane/Leaf | place: USA: Michigan... | reverse complement strand
CTTTCTCTCTGTCTCTTTCTCTCTCTCTCTCTCTCTCTCTCTCTTCTGGTTCTGCCGTTCGGACCCGGTGGAATAGTAACGTCACCTCCTCTCCTTTCTCTTGCTGCCCACATTCTCCTCGCCTCCTGCAAAAGAAAATGACTTGGCAATTTCGTTCCTTTGGTTCCGTGAGTTCCTTTCACTCAGTTTACTCGTAGTTGTACTCGTTCAGTTTACTCGTAGTTTTACTCGTTTCACCCTTTCCCTCCTCCTTCATGGGAATCCCCTGGCAAATCTGGCTGAACCAGCACGTCCAATCGACCTGCCGGTACACGACCGACGAGTCTCCTCTCCTCTCCGTCACAGTCAAGCCAAGCCACCTTCACCTGCAATCATGCCTCGCTTCACCGCAGTCAACCTCGTGCAATACAGTAGGAAGATCAAGTTCGACGTAGTCACCTAGGGGCCCACACTGTCCGTGCCCATTGTTGTCGTTGTTGTTGTCTTCGTTGTTGTCGTCGTTGTCGTTGTTGTTGTATTCTTTCCACCTGGCAAGCGCGACTGCCTCACGCGGCTGTCGGATTTCTCACCACAACAACCTCGCCCACGAAGATCCTACATCCTTCCTCTATACCCCGCCGTTACCCATCTCGCAAGCGTTCGTCATCTACGGATTGTTCTTCGGCTGGGCAGCCAATGCTACAGTCGCCCCTTACCATGACACCTGCCATGTATGCAGGCGCCAACGCGCTGGGTCTGTCCAGATATGCCAACCCGCAGCATAAGGTTGCATTGGAATCCATGGTGCCCGCTGCTTCGTCTCATGACAGTGTCATCGCCACCAAAGAGCAGATTGCGGCGGCCTGCGGTGCCAATCCCAGTGGGAAAGCCTCGCCTGACGCCACGACCCAGCTTGCCATTGCTCAAGAACATGCTCTTAAAGCTGAGGTCGAAAAGCATGCTGCGAAGCTCTCCAGGACAGTGTCCGCAGTCGTTGTGAACACACGTAAGCTACTAGCCCTCCTTCATGAATCATTGCAAAAGGAGGGTGTTGCCGATACAAAGCCCATTGATGGCCTCTGGGCAGAGCTCGAGCAGCTTGTAGCCGCGGCCGGTGACGCCAAAGCCGCCATGCCGGTATTTCTGGAAAAGCAACGCAACAACATGGGCCTCTACCATTCGTCGATGCTAAACGAAACCATTCGTGACACGCAGGAGGAAGTGGACATTCAACAGAAGAAGATCCGCATCCAGCACAACCTCATTCTCGAACAACAGGAAGCTTTCCAGGAGTACAAGGCACAGACGGCTTCCAAACTGAAGAAGCTGGAAGAGCTACAAGAACGAGTGTCGCGCCTGACACTGGAGAGGGGTACGTAAGACATTCGCCCTACTTTGATACCACTCCACATCGCTGACCGGAGCCTACTATCTAGGCAACTTTCGCACCGACATCGATTCGTACAAGCACCTCCTCGAAAAAGAGCAAGAGCTGAAAGCAGGCGAGATCGAGAAGGTCGGTGCTCTGGAGAAGGAGCTTGGTGCTCTTAGAGCGTCGAAGACGCAGCTTCTCGAAGAGGCAAATGCTCTCCGTGAGACACTCCGCAATCTCCAAGAACAGATGCAGCTGTCTGGGGAGCAGAGTAGCGACAAGTTTGCAGCTGAGCTCAAAGCGAAGGCAGATCAGCTTGCCGAGGAAGCTGAGAGCAACCGAGCCCTCAAGAATAGCATCGAAGCGTACAAGACGACTGAGGCGACCCTGAAAATCCAAGCTGATAATCTCAAGCAACAGAATACGGCAATCAAGGAGAAGTATAGTCAGCAGGCCGCTGAACATGCCCAGGCGTTTTCGGTAGGCACACGGCTACAACGGAAACTTTGTTTGACTGACCAACGGCAGAACCTCAGCGAACAGACCAAGAAGGTCGATGCACTGATCAGCGAGAGGGGCCGTTTGCGGGACGAGAACGATGCGTTGAAGCAAACCGTTACCAAACTATCGGAGTTGGAAACGCAAAACGCAGACCTGTCGCAAGCCAAGTCTGCCCTTGCTACGCAAATCATCAAGCTGTCAGCCGAAGCAGATGCAGCCAAGAAGGAAGGAGCTCGGGCCAAGATAGACAGTGAAGGCTTGAAACGGAAGCTTGCAGAGCTTGAGAAAGCGATTGTGGATCTCGAGAGTGAGAACAAGGATCTCCTTGCTGAGCATGACGACGATGTGAAGATGAAGCAGGAGATGCAGCTTCTGAAGTCAGATCCTATTCCACCAAACCCTGTCATCCCGGATCTGCGAATCAGCTCTACAGAAGCTACCGGGGACGGCTCTCGCGTATCTGATAAGGACAAGAGTGAGCTCCAAGAGATGCTCGTTGCGCTTGAGAAGAAGAACACGGGTCTCGAGACAGCATTGGACGAGTGGACCGAGCTTGCCAAGGTATGCTGCGAATCCCGCGAGTTCGCCTGTTACTGACATGCTTGCAGCGTTCGTACAAGCTGTACAAGGAAATGATCCCTATGTATAAGCAGGCCGACCAGCATCGCAGGGACTCCCTCGGCAAGGATAGTCTCATTAAGGAGCTAAGAGATCAGCTCTCAGCCGCAAAGACTCTCCAGTCCAATGGCGTGAGTGCTGGCGGCGACACGGCTGACTGGAAAATTAAGTTCGCAACTCTCCTCTAACCAGACCTCGTGGTTAGCGTTGCTTTTGCTGCCATCCTTCTGTCTCTTTGCAGAATGAGAAGGCAGTTTTGATTGCTCTGTGAAAACGCATGGGCTTGAAGGGGGGGAGGGAGGAGTGCGCATGTACGTTGTCGAGACATAGGAACCGAATAGCAGGACCGGGACGTCTTCATGGGCCAGTCTCTGGACACATCGTGACGCCTAAGGCTCCCTGAAGGTGTTGCCTAGCTTGTCTTCTACCCTCTGTCTTACTTTTGTGATGGTCAGTCCAATCTGGTCTGCTTGACACTGTATCCTGCATCTTCAACCATAGGTGCCAAGGCTACATTCATTCGAAGCGCAAGGTAGCCGTAGATCCTAGGCTCTGAAGCAGTAGACTGTGTACAGGTACGCTAGCGATTCGCTGGAAGAGAATTCCCGAAGACGAGATGGGTCCCCAGTGCGCGGTAGAGTTCCCGACACCGCGGGTCGTTGTTCCCCGACCGAACATGACTTCCCGACTACAGGGATCATCCGAGATTCGGGGCGTAGGGCGTAGGTATCTATGTACCCTACCCAGATAGGTACCTGGGTACGTACCGTATCGGACTGGACCCTGGTGCGATTGCTTCGAAAGGGCTTGAATTTTCTCGCGGGTTGTGTGGTGGGCAGGCACCTACGTAGGTACTATGTATCCATACGATGTACTATTGCCTATATACCTATATTCTTGGACAGTACGTACCTTTTTCTTGTCCTGCCCTTTCTCTCCTTTTGTTTTTCTACATATTGCCCCCTCCCCCTCCCCCCCTTTTTTTTCGTTTTTCGCGCTGCATCGCTGTACTATGTAGGTAGGGTAGCACAGGATTGGCCTTGTTTGATTGATGGGAATGGCTGCGTCTTGGACTGGGGGAGGGGAGGGGAGGGGCATTGCAAATTACAATTTAATTTCGGCGCCGCCGTCCGCCCGGGGGGTTTTTCCGCCACTCCCAATGTACTCAACCGGTGGATGGGTGGACGGCTTTTGCTTCTGTTCGTACGCGTCGTTGCTGGCGATATTAGTATTTGATCAACCTACTCTATTACAGGTCTCAACGGTAATTGTTGTACCTGGTCACTCGGAAATTGTTTTCCGGAAATCCGTACATATAAAAATAAGACACTTTGTGTGAAATCTGTTAGGTATATGTTGTTGTTTTTTTTGGATAAAACTAGCAGGATGATAATCCTCTTTTAAAAGGCTACTGACTTGGAAAATTTCCATAGATGGGTGAGAAAGTTACTTTGATATTACGTGCAAGGCCTACAGTAATCTCGCTTTTAGCGACTAGGTACAATAATCGCTGTTGAGACCTGTACATAGGAAGAGAGAGTGTGTGTACCTAGCTATTGTCTACGGCGGTTATCGGTTATCGTACTAGTCATAAATCACTCGCCTCCTCTGCTACAGAATGCCATGTAGTCGTCTTGTTATTACATGGTCGTTTCTTTTCTTCTTCTTTTTCGTTCCTGGCTTATTGGAGGAGGATGACGAAGGCCCTTCCAGGTAGGATGCCGAGTGAACCAGACGCTTGGAAGCCGTAGAACGCAACACAACACGGACGAATAGTCGTTTGAGCGGATAGGGTTCGAAATTCGGCCCAAGTGAGCCAATAAAGTAGCGGGACTTCGAGTCAACGTCGGTGCGCCTTTGCCACTAGCAGGGCGTTTTGTTTCACTCGCTTCCTTCAAGGATTTGTTTCTATTTGTACTGTATTCAACGGTAATTATTGTACCTAGTCGCCGGAAGCGAGATGACTACAGGGCTTGCACGTGATATTAATGAAAGCGACTTTGTGACCTAATTATAGGAGTTTTCCTTTTATTTTTATACAAGGCTATAGCCCTTTAAAGGAGGGTTATAATCTTGCTAGTTTTATAGAAAAAATATATTTAAAAGACTTACAAAGTATCCTACTCTTATGTGCACGGATCTCTGGATAGTAATTTCCGAGTAACTAGGTATAACAATTACCGTTGAATACAGTATGGATGTTTGGGTTGAATGGCCGGACCTTCCTGCATCCTGCATCTTTGATTGATACGAAGCATGTGCTTGGATCAGAGTTGGGCAACCCCCCCCCCTCCCCGCACCTATTGCTGGGACTGAACTCGATTCGTCGATTTCTCACTTGTTGTTGTAAGCCAGCGTTGGCAATGTCTTTCTTTGATCCTTCGATACCTCTTGTCATTGCCATCTTCGGTATTTCGACGCATTACCAAGCGCGAATCTAGCTGCAAGGCGCGTTGATCGCAGCCTGTCTCTACTACCCAAGCACCAGGGCATGCGTCCCACCCCACGGCCCCCAACCTATTCCAACCCGGTGACCATCTCCTGCCTTGGGCTTGGAGCAGGCCATGAACATCTACCCGCGAGACGCTGACGGTGCGGTACACGATTACATTAATCCTACGGTGCAACTCAACGTTGGTCTTTGGACACTTTTCGCAGGCGCGACTGGATTCCTTGCGCTTCGCATCTGGGTTAAGACCACTCGTCGCCGAGGTCTATGGTATGATGACCATATCCTCCTGCTATCATGGGTGAGTCTCTTCTCGACCTGCCAATCATGAAAGCGAGCAGGAGCTAAGAGGACCGAGACCATTCTTCTCGCGAATGATATCATAATCACCATCGAATACGCAACCGGTTATGTCCAGGAGACGTGGGATGATCGCATGCATATCCTGATCAACATCAGTTCCTGCGGAACCCTTGTCGGGCAGGCCCTTACCAAGACAGCCTTTGCCGTCACGCTGCTCAAGCTCACAAAGGGCTGGCTTCGATGGGTGCTGTGGTTCTGCATCGTTTCCTTGAATGCCTTCATGATGGTCAAGGTCATCTTTCAATGGGCCAAGATATGCGGCAATCCTTCCTACGATAATTGGTACCGGCTCGATTTCTGCCTAGACACAAAGTTCAGGCTTGATTTCAAGGAGGCTGGCAACAGTACGTCGGTCAAGTGGAGCGAAGGGAATGCTGCCCCTGCTGACTTGTGCTCCTAGTTTACAACGTCGTCATGGACTTTGTCCTCGCCGCATTCCCATGGATCATTACCTGGAAACTCGACTTGCGCCGGATAGAGAAGATTAGTCTCTGTGTAGCCATGAGCCTTGTGAGTGGCCATGCTGCTGCACCGCCTACCTGTCTGGAACCCCATCCCTAATTCGTGACGCAGGGCATGGTAGTTGCCATCGTGGCCGCAATCCGCATACGCTGGAAGCAAGCGGAAAACGTCAAGAACAAGTATTACTTTTGGAACAACGCGCACTCCAACATCTGGTATTCCTCGGAAGTGGTGGGCACCATCATTGTCCAGTGTATCCCCGTCTTGCGACCTCTCCTCCGGGACATACACACGTCCCTGACCTCCAGGCGACTGGACAGCACCGCCACCCGGCAAAGCCAGCAAGTTTGCCCCAGCGCCCCACCGAGTCACGCACACACCCCAGAATGCTAATGGCCTCCAGAGCGGCGCATGCAATGTACCCTGCCCATGCCAATAGGCCCGCGCGTCCGATGCACAACGGCTCCAATTCAGAGAATGAGAAATCCACTGTCAAGAGCGAGCCATGTGGTGGTGAGGGTGGTTCATGGGATTCTCAGGCGATACATCCCGGCAAAGATGTCGAGCTGACGAGTATACAAGTCCACTCGCTATCGACTCCATCGAAATAAGAAACCCTCGCTGTATAGTCAATGACTACAATGATTCTTCTCGTCGTAGATGCTGTACTCAATCTCAAGCCAAAAAAACAACAACAACAACAACAACAACAACAATTAATCATGGGCCGTTATTCACTGCTTATTGAAGCCTACTAGATTTCCTCTTCTTCGTGCGTGGTTACAGGCTTGTCTGGAATAAGAGATGATTGCAGAGGAACATGGGTGGGGGTAAGAAGGAAAAATTCCCCTGCCAGGGCGTTTTCGTGGCGCTACGGGAAGTAGCAGCTGCTTCGTGTGGGCGTGTATTTATGCCCTAATTTAATTTTTGGCCCGAGGCTCTCGTCAACGGGATGATGGCCTTGTCGTATTTTCTCTCGGGCGGGTTTCCAGGTGTGATGACGGGCTTGCACCACGCACCGCTTCGCAAGCGGCCGGCGGGCTTCGATGATGCCGCGTGAAATGTGCGGTAGAAGAAATCGGGTTTGAGCAGGCGAGTCAAACAACAAGGGCGTGTTCTGACAGCATCGCAGGGGATTGCAAGCGCTCGGGAAGCTGTGCATTCGCCTCACTTGATGCTCCGTACAAGCTCCCGCAAATCCCCACCCTCCACCCACTTCTCCTCGCCGCCGCCGCCGACCCCAAGGCCGCCGCCACCCGAAAACCCGCCACTTACACCCCAGCCTTCGCCCACCTCGCCGATAATGCTCGCCGGGCGGCCGCCAACCACGGACCCCGAGGCAATCACCATGTTCGCCGGTATGACGGTATGGGGGAGGATCTTGACATTCTCCTTGATGATGACAAAGGGGCCGATGACGACTTTTTCGCCAATGTGAACATGGGACGAGATGTTGATCGCTTGGATAGTGCAATTCGGTCCTGAGCGCATGTGAGTGCTTTCCTCGGCCCCGCTCGGGTTGCGAATAGGGTCCGGGGAGGGGCGCGTCGCTGTACGCACCTACGAATACGTTGTCTCCAATCTTCATGGGGTAGTAGTGAATCTGGCCGCGGCTGACCCGGCTCGGCGGCTTGATGACACTGCCCGTCGAGATGACGGTGCAGCGCCCAATGCTGATGCTTGTCGGCGTGACTTCCTTTCCTGATTGAGATGGCGTGGAACGGGTGGGGTGTAAATCGCCGCGTAATTGTACGTCTGCCATGATGACCGTTCGTCCACCCAGTGTGATGTTGGCTGTGCCTGTGATGGCGGAGCGCCTGGAGACTTTGTTCCCAGAGTCCTGATGAGGAGATTAGACAAAACGTCAAGCGGAGCGGGTCCTTTCTTTTTCTTTTCCGAATCTTTCTTGCGGGATTCCCGGTTGAACAGCCGAGAGAGGTGGAACGAGTTGATCGTGGTTATAGAGCATGGTGGTGGCAATGTTGTAAATGTCAACAACTCACGGTTTCGATGTATTCCCCTTTAGGCGCGACCTTGCGCGCTGCGGGTCGCGACATCCTGATTGGCACGACCGCGTAGATTACCTTCGCAATGAAACCACTTGCGAGAAGTTTCGTTTGGCGTATGGTGTGCAAAGTTCCTGTTTCATTGACAATCTAATGGAACGAGTAGACGTTCACACTGACGGGGGCGCATTGGTCGTAGAGGCGATGCCAGCTAGGCCATGTTCGGTGTAGCCCGGTTGAAGCGACCTGTCCGTGCACGTGCTTCCACCACGACCATTACCACTCCCCAACGTCTGAACATACTCTCCTAGCAGATTCACCGAGCCAGTCTCTTTTTTGGCTTCTTGATTTCCTTCTCAAGCATGTCAACAGAACGTTACCGGATGGAATGTCCCTCGAATACGCCACCGTGTCTAGGTCCAATCCTAGGAATGTACCACTGATATCACTAACCTCACCCAGTGGATTGATGTTTCCAGGACGGTGCACGATACTTGGCCAAGGTACCCAATCACGTGGCGCTCATATACCTACATAGGTCCCATCGTCTTGCACGCTACCCCACACCTCGCTAACGGGAGACTTCCCACCCGGATCGTCCGCAGTCGGCACGGCTCCCCCCATTCAGGCTCTGCTCCAGCCGGCTAGACGGCAAATGCCCAAACGCGGTGCCCTCGTTCAAGGTTGGATCTACATGACAGGATAGCGCACGACGACGATCGCAAAGTCCCAGGGAGAACGCCAGTGTGGCGGATGATGGCACGAAGGAAGTTGGGTAGCTACTCGTCTCGGTGAAGCCGCATGGTACGCTGCAGTAATCCTGCGATGGTCTTCTGCTGGGCTTCCCTAGGACTGCAAAAGCGCTACTTTTTTTCTTTCGGTAAAGGACCCCCCTGCAAGCAACAAGGAAATAATTGGGTAACTCGGTTCTGCCCAAGAAACGATAGGATTCGGAAGGTTGTATGGGAGCTAGCCTTGGAGTCGGCATTCCTACTATGACATGCGGTGATGGACTATCGTGTATAGGGACAGAATATCTGCCACCATCCTGGGAGGGCCTGCATGTACCCTTTGACGACTCTAGCTACCTAGCCAGATTTCCAACGTAATACCAAACTCATAGACAATTATGCCGTCACTGTCCGCCATCATTGGCTACTGACGGAGGCACATCCGCATCAGCCGCGCTCACCTGTCATAATATACATGTACAAGGCCAAGTACAGGGTCTTGCGCTCCATTATTGGATGCACCGGATCCGGGCGGATCGGAAATTCCATCACATGCGCCCGGTATATGACCGAGACGGTACGGTGCAGCGAGATTTTTGTTGGCATTGGCATTCGTGAAAAACTGACAAATCTACATGTGAAAACCACATCTGACTTTTTGTTTCATGATTCCGCGGTAGCTGAAGCAGCTTGGGCTAGGTAGAGGTGAGGCCGTTAATTCGTTACTCGCTCCATAATCGTGATGAATGAAGAAGAAAAAGAACAAGGAGAGCGGAAGCCACGCGTGGGCGGATAGACTCGCCCTGCCCCTACACCTTCAGAAACCACAAATTCGGAACAAGAAGTACCGTTCCTACCTACATCGTCAACAACAACATAGGAGAGAACGAAGAGATAAATTGCCTAAAAAGCCTGAGAACGCCGAGATCGGTCGCTGCTGATAAGACCAAATAGGATAACCCCATCGTGCACGTACGACAGGTAGGAAAGCCGCATGCGGCGTCGCCTAGAATTGTTTCATCTAATGCCGTAAGCGATGAAGTCATTACGAGATTTGAAAGTATTGTATCGACGGGAACATATGTGTAGTGTGGTGCGTTACCAAATAGGAACAAAAGGGTCGTCCAGGGTTGAAGGTAAATGTTGGCAACCCAATGGCTCGATTTTCATGGAGCATTGGATTGGTATCCGATGTATCCGGCCAAATCATACGCAGCACATGGTCTGTTACACGCCGTGATCCCCGAGATAGGAATCAGTGGTGCTAGCGTGTGCGCCATCCCAATAGTTGTACAGGTTCAAGAACGGAAGTTATTTACGATGAAGGGACGGATTTTTCAGCGCGTTGGTTGATGTAATTGGCATGCGATTCGAGAGCCCGTGCCTGCACATGGGTGACTACAGGACGTCAGTACCACGGATCAAATAGTAACACGTAGGACACTCGCCTGGCCAGACAGCAGCCTTTGACAGCATAAAAGCGGTTACCATGAGGAGCTTGGTGCCATACCCACAATGGCCAAGGTTAGAGAGTCCTCCGAGCATTGGGAGTGAATTTGGGGAGAGATCGTAAGCCAACTTCATGTCGGCATGTAATAGAATCTCCTCAATCTTTTGCAAAAGTTTCACGTCCTCCTCTTCCAGCACCATAATGGCAGGCACTGCGTGGAAATCAATTTCATCTTTGCCTAGTATGCCGAGAAAGCGACCGACTCGGTCTTGAACAGTCGCAACCCATTCCGTCAGAACCTGCGCACAATCGAACGTACACATGGCCGATGAACTGGGTAGTTCTCGGGCTGTAAGATCGGCGTAGGTAGCGCCCAGCCTCTCTGTCATGGAGAGCGAATCGGCCGCATAGAATGCGGCTTTACGTAGATGTTTCTCGCGCTTTGTGGCTTGGCTTGACGGGAAGTGATTGGGCTGGTCTGGGCTAATGTGATTGATCGAATCGGTGTTCTGCTGGCCAAAGTGTCCCGGTGACACTGACTTGGTATCCATAGGCAATGATCTCTCGGGCGTCCCGTCGGCTTGCCCGACAATATCAATGCCCTTGGCCAATTCATTGGCCATGCCGTCGAAGTCTCGTTGCCAGAGGAGCTCCTTCGCTCTACTCAGGTTCACGAATAGTCTGACATAAGCCAGGTCGAGCAGCGGAATACAGTCGGCAGACAGGGGGCCAAATGGACTGGGCCGTTCAAGACTATGATTGGGATTCGCTCGCCAGGCCGCTTGCCAAGCCTTGAGCGCAGGCTCGACCTGGGCATGCATAGCTTCGGTTTCCTGCGTCTTCCACAAGCGCCCTGTATGCCTCTGCCTTGTTTCCCATATGTAGACGTGTAGCGCGTTGATCAAAACGTAGCAGCCGAAAGTGCTTGGGCGAAGCTCACTTTCCATGGATTCATTGAGAGGTTGGCTAGCCCCAAAGGGCTGGGCATAGGAGCCATGCATCCAAGAACTTGACTGTCTTGTACTTGCTTCGAGGAGATAGGTCATGGAGGCCTTGAAAGAGAGTCCCCTGGTCTGCGCAATCATCGGGCCTCCCATGGCCATCCAAGCTTGTGGATTTTCAGCAGACCATAGGTCTTCCTCGCAGGGGAGATCGAGGCGAATCTCCGAGTTCAGAATCCGAGGAGCATGAGCATATGCAGATACGAGTAAACTCGACATGGAGAATACCGCAAAATAGGTTCGCTTACACTCTTCAATCTTCTTCCACTGAACCCATCGGCTATGCTCACCCACGCTGTCACCCTGCTGCTCAGCTTGAGACGGGCCCGCATTGTCAGCCATGTGCACATCTCCGCCATTTGCATGATTGAGGGTAGCCGTGTGTTCCATGGGCTCCAGGGCTACTGGCTTATCCAGGCCAGCTGCTCGCGCAAGACTCACGAGCGCGGCGCAGTGGGTACTAGCGACCTCAGCGGCTTGTCGATCGCCACAGTTGTGGCCAAAAATGAGATTGAGCAGCATTGCCTGCACCAACCAAAGCGGCGGCTTATTAAGAGAGTCGTTTGCAGCACTGGCTCCGTTGACTGCGGCAGACAGCCCTGCTCTGCGCCGTTCGTCTAGATAGTAGAGAATCATCTTCTTCGCAGCTTCGAATAATTCCTTGGCCACATTGTGGTCAAATTCGTAGAGAGCGCCAATGGCGGCCATAGCAAGGATCAAGCAGCCACCGCCGCCGACCACGCCGTCTTGATTGGAGCTGCCAGAAGTACGGAGATGGTATGTATAGGCTGGCGTATCGAAAGATAGCGTCGGAATGTGTAAGAAGGGAAGGTGGGGGTGGAAGTACTGAATATACGCATTCACGTAGCGTTGTATGTCCATCGTGCTAGGAAGCGTAGTAGCCTGCCCCATATTCTTCACCGAACCGGAGGCGGAGAGCGGTGAGCTGACTTGTGGTTGCGAAAACTTTCGTTGAGGGTGACTGTAGCCCATGGCCTGGGAGAGGTTGTAGATGAGCGCTTGTCTCGTGCATTCTGTAATCGAGTCTGTAGACAACGAGGTTACCGAGCTGTGTCTTCCACTTCCATTCAGCGACGACGACGAAATGCTCCCAGTATCCGAGTTAAAGGTCATGGGTGCCTGAAAGTACTGGTTGGGAATGCCAGGGATGCCCGTGGAGGGGCTCATACCCGATAATGGAAGGGGCGAGGATATGTAGAAATCATTTTGGACGCTAGGATCGCCAAGATCCTGTGGTGGTGCGGAGTTGAGCATAAGTTCGGGAAACACGGGGGCCATGGAATCCATCGTGAAGGCGGTTGGGTTCATGTTGGCGTGGTGAGGCAATGGATCATGCCACATGGCTGACGAGGGGGCGTGGCATGAGCCATCAAGCATCACTTCGTTGAAACCACTCTGGCTTGCGCTACTTATAGCAGAGGGAGACGACCCGTCTACCGCTGCTTCGTTTGCACCAGGAAACACCATTGCGTTATCCAGGCCAACACTCCAGGCAAAGTCGTCTTCCTCAATAGGATTGTTGCCAGCAAAGGGGTTGACAAACTGCCTGCAGGGTGATTGGGGATTCACCATTGTGCCTGCAAAGTGGTGCAGCTGGTTGGGATTGATCGTTGACCCCGACGCCGTGCCGAAGAATTTTTCCAGTTCCAAGTCATCAGGCCCTACGCCGTGAATGGGCGCTGTGCGTAAACCGCCGCCGAGGCCGATTCCGCTGTGGGTGTCCAGCCTGGGCAGGCCGTGCTGGCCATGGTTGCCGACGGCGGTGGACATGCCCCTACAGTCGAATTGGCTTGGGCCGCCAATCCCTGAAAGACTGGCATGATGCGAGTGAGCAGCGTGTCCGACAGGGCTGCGACCTAACGACACGCTATGGGTCGTGAGGAAGTTGTTCAGCGCACTGGGGTCAATATGGCTAATGGTATTTGCCCGCGGTCGCATGAGGGGGTTAGCAGGAATGCCCACCGTACTGGACACGGAATTCTTGCGCACGCGTCCGGAGGAGTTGGGCGGCAAGCCGGTAGTGCTCTCCCTGCGAGCATTGCGGGGACGTGCGGTGGTGGTGGCGCCCTGCTGGTGCAGTTTCTGCTGGTGACGCAGGAGAAGGTCGCGCCGTGCAAAGCATCGGGTGCACTGTGGGCACTCGAACGGCTTCTCTTTGGTGTGCGAGCGCTCGTGGCGCTTCAAGTGTTCCAGACGCGCGAAGCATCGTGTACAGGTTGCGCAGACATGCGGTCTCGGCTTGTCGGTCTTTGGCGGCGGGAAGGTGGCGGCAACGGGTTGTGTTGTCTCGCGCTTGACGGTCTGGACGGATGCTGTCATTGAAGTCCGGCGTTAGTCCAACGAGGGATCGCTGTGCCCATGCGTGACAGTCGCTTACTGTTGCTGCTGACACCGGAGCCGGCCGACTCGTCGGTCGGCGTGTCGGTGGCGGCTACGAGGAGGGTGCGCTCGACTTTGGCCATGATGAAGCTAGTACCACGTCAGTCGGGTTCAGCGCGCTGCCATTGCCCCAGAACGAGGCGCGTTCACAGGCTGCTGGCTGGGCAGCGTGCACTCGCGGGGTGGGCCCACTTGGTAGGTTGGTGGGTGGTACGACAACGGCTGGCGTTGGATGGGGGGGGAGGTCGATGTGCCTGCAGGTCGTGGGTTCGGCTGGCTCGCCGAAGCAACAAAGGACAAGGACAAGCAAGGACAAGGCTGCTGCGATGACGCGCGTGCGTCCAAGGCGTAGCCAGAAGCCGCCTAGGAATGGTCGGGCAACGGCCGAACGGGTGTGCGATGAAGAGATGCGAGGCGGGGTGCGCGAGAGCAAGCCAATGCTGACCTGGACTTGAACGACCGAGCAACCGAGCGACCGAGCGACCGCACGATGGAGCAGGCTGGGTCTCAGAAGGGAGCTAGCTGGACCCGTCCATGCATTGGCATAGGTGGGAGGGGGAGACGGTGATGGCGACGGTGATGGCGACGATGACGGATGATGGCGGTGCGTGGGTGCGTGCAAGGGCAGGACGGGCGCTGCGAGCCGCTGGTGTGAGGTGAGGTGAGGTGAGCGAAGCGCCGGCGACTGGCTGTACTATGCAGAGGCCAGGATTGGACGACGGCGTGCGCCGTAGAGGGCTGTACCGAGCGATACCTTGGGTCCCGGCAGCGCAGCAGACGGCGGGTAGCAACGGCGCCGAGTGATTGGCTGGCTGGGCACCAAGATCTGGGGAAAACGGTCGGGCCAATCGTTAGGAACGGCGGCGGCGGCGGCCGAGGGGAGGGCAATCGGCGTCGTAGAATGGCATTCGTGGTGTTGCGGTCGCAGATTCGCAGGGCAGAGCGGGCGGGAGGAGGCGGTTGGTTGTCACTGGGCTTGGAAGCCGATCCTCTCCTCTCCGGCCTGCCCTGCTCTCCTACTCGCAGCCTCTGCGGGCTAGCTGGGGCCATGTGTCATGCAGCTAGACAGCAACCTCGTCCCGCCGGGCTCTTCCTGTTCTTGTGCACCAGCGCGCTTTCGGGGTGGATCCTCGCTGGACAAAACGGTCTTGTTGCGACCGGGGGGGCGGTCGCGTCGTCGTGTCCCTCGTCGTCGTCGCAGCCCAGGCCCTCTCGCCGGCATCTTCCGCGCGGTAGTCGTCGACCGGCGCGATACCGGGCATCCTCTCTCCTGGCGCTGGCCCTCGTCTCGCCAGGCACTGCGAAAGGAATGGATGGCTGATGGCTGGCTTTCCCCAGCCCTGGCTTCCCCACGGGGAAGCGATGCATGGACTGCGCCGTGGCCTGTCCGCCCGTCGTCCGCGTGCCGCATGACCTGCTGCCCCCTGTCCGTCGCCCGTCGTGCTCGCCATGCACCCGCACTGGGCCACCGACGCCATGGCTTTCCACGGCTGCTGGCCCTTCGATGCGCTTCCGCCGCGCCGAGAGCTTGCCAGAGCGTGGTGTTGCTCCTCCACCACGGGCTGCATCGACGTCCCAGCGCGCTAACCGGCACGCGTTAGGCCGCCGCGTCCCGCCTTGCCGTCTGTGGTAGAGCGCGCCTCGGCGTGCCAAGCACCGCGACCCTGTCCGGCGCCGTCGCTCTTCCGCACCGCCATGGCCGCCAGCACGCCTCTACCACCTACCCTTCACCACACGGCCGTGCCACCTCGCCCACGGCCACGGCGCTGCCCGGAGCAGCCGATCCGTCTCCTCCACCGCGCTCGCTCGAGCCTGGCCATCGCGCACAAGACCTGCTTATCGTTACCCTCCTTGGCCGTGGACGTCAAACGAGGCGCCGTCTGGGAAGGACATGGACACATTGCTATGCAGCCACACACGACTACTGCACCATGGCACCCGCTGACGGTGTGTGCTGCCACGGTCAATAGGCAGTCGACGTCGTGCTGCTCGTGCAGTGCATGGAACCTCTCCGTGATCCCTACCACCTCCGGGAAGAGGCTGTGGCCACGACCCGCAATGACGCTGCCGACCGCGACGACGGCATCTGCAGGAGCCTCGATGACGAACATCTGTTCTTTTTGCCGTTGAATCCAACCGACAAGCCCGCTCGACCCGGTGACCGCGCTAACGCAAGAGGGAGTTCCCGTAGATTGATTACCCCCCCCCGCCCCGCCGTGCTTCACCAGTCGCTACCCTGTGCAAGGAACAGCCACAGCTCATTCGCAGCAGTAACAGCAGCATGCACCTCTCGAGACACAGCGGCTACGGACCGCATAGCCTTGTCTGCTTCCGGCCGCTTTGCAGCGTCCATCTTGCCATCCCACTGTCGAGATTGGTGGTACCTATAGCCGTGCTGCTGATGCACCTTCCAACCCACGGTTCCACCCACCTCGAACAGCCAAGTTGCCGCTTTCATCTCATCTTTCTTTCTTCGCGACCGGGTAATACTTATCGGTAAAAGGAAGTCTCTGTCCCGAGTATGCTACCCTTGAATCCCGCGGCCCCAGTAGACTCCACTTTGTATCCACGCTCGCACACCTAGAATAGCGGACTATGAACTCAACAACGGCGAACGCACTGCGTCTGGGGGGGCGTTTTTTTTTCTTTTTGCGTGTCAGAGACGTTATGCAGTAACGAGTCCCCCATGAGCCCCCACCCCGCATTTGACACACCAAGCCACGACATCTTGGATAGACTTCTCTTCACCACCGTGTTCTCTACACTGCATTCGTAGAGGGACAACGAGAAGCTGAAGAGCTGCTGGAAGATGACCGGCTATTCCCGCAATATCTACCGTTCAGTACTGGATGCCGTATGACTTGCATGGCTGCGCGCAGCTAGTGAGACGGCACGAGAATTTCGTTGAGCATGGCGAACAATTTCCAGGCATACGTTACAGGCCCCAAAATTTGTTGCTAATACTAGGTACTCGTATTCTGGGCCCACCTTCGCCGAGCCTAGTAGAGGCAATGACATGTCATAACCGACGCGATCGGTAAACTCGTGGCTATTATTACGTTGTAGTGCGTGCCGGGTATTCCTGAAATGGTAGCCCTCCCAGAACCAAGTGCACCAAGTAGACACGATTGCATTCAGGATACTTACTTGCATAACACCTTGATTTCATCAACCCGACGTTGGACTCATTCCGTCAGATCTCTCTCAGGATCATTCACGGTAGGTACGATTGTATACTACCCTTCTTGCTCACCACGCCGCCACTTCCTACTGGTTCATTATGCTTCTTCAAATAAAACACACCGGCAATCATCTGCACACACCCAACTCCTTCCCCAAGCTCCTATCTGAAAACAACCAACCAAAGTTGGCAATTTTCAATCCGGCATCCCACAGTCCCGACGCTCAAGACGGCTTCGCGTGAGCTTAGCACCCTGCATAGTAGCAAGCCCACCCGGTAGTACCACATCTCAGTCATTCCCTCGCTTTTGTCCAATAAGATCAATCCGTTTACACCAAAGAGGCCCGGCAGTGCCAACACTCTCCCAGTCCAATCTCTTACCACCCTTGCTGATCGTCGTCATCATCATCATCATCATCGTCGTTGTGGATATACAGTCTGAGATTATCCCTTTCCAGTCCCTAGTCCTGTTCTGCGCCATGGGAGTCTTTCATACACGCCATAGCCAGCGCAAAGTACGCATACTGTGACAATCTTGCATGATATCCAGGTAGGTGTAGGTAATATCGCTGCAAAAAAGACGTGAATTGACCTCATGTTCCCGGGAAGGGACAGAGGGCACAGATAACATAGGTATGCTTTGCTTGATATGTGAAACGTTCACCGACGGGCATTCACTCCCTCCAGCAACGACTCTCTCTCTCTCTCTCTCTCTCTCTCTCTCTCTCTCTCTCTTCACATTAATCCTCATCACGATCCTACCGCTGAAACCCAACCTCCCCTTCAAATCCCACACGTCACCTCCACCACGCCCAAAAATCTCGCCACGCAACACCTATCTTTTTTTTCCTGATTTCCCCAGCAGCACTACCGCATCTCCACAACAGCACTAAAAACCAGGCAGCTAACCGACCACGCTTCTACAAACTAACGGCCACACCTCCTGCGAATACTAGAACTTCAGAAACAAGACCCAACACAATCATAACAATAACGAGCCCCTTTCGCAACTAATGACACCCACCCCAACCACCACCTTCCAATCCCCGTCCTCCACCCGCTCTCCACGCCCGAGACAGGATCGCTCTCGCCCGCCGTCGCCCTATCCGCGCGACCGCTTGCCTTCTAGCGCGAGCACGTCCGTGTGTCAGGAATGCGGGTATTTGCTCGTGGCGGCGACGCTGGGACGTACGGGGTTGACGTGTGTGGAGTGTGGAGTTGGGGATGGGGTGGAAGCTAGGAGAAAGGCGGCAAAATGATGAGAAAGGAGGAGAAGTGTGGTGGGGAGATTTGGGCATGTGCGTTGGGATCTGAACAGGTTGTAGTTTTTTTTTCTCTGTTAGACGAGTCTGCTTCGCTTGTGGCGATGTGTGGTAGAGGCAAATAGTGAGAAGAAAAAAAAGAGGTTGGTATTTATGACTCGGTAAGCTCGGCGGCAGCAAAATACCCCTTGCTCTCGACTACGCCTCGGTCTTTGACTACGGCTGTGTATTTCACGACCCACTGCGGTTCGACATTGCCACGTAGTCCAGCTTCATTGCCCTCTCCAGCTAGCACGCCACAGCCGTCCTGGCCAGAGCCCAATAGCTGCCGTAGTGTTCCTCGAGGCAGGATGTTGGTGCAATCGTTGTGTGTCAGCAACTCAATCTGTTGTTGTTTTGCGTACAAAATCAGCGGCTTGGGCACTACGCAGCAGTCCCTGACGTTGATTTGATCCACGCTCGGCTTGACCTTGACTTGTTCAAGGAACTTTGCCAGCCGTGTGACGCCGAATTCCGCGATGCCTAGACGCGAGACAAGACCCTCTTGTTGGAGCTTTTCAAGGGTGCGCCATGTTGTCATCATGGTCTCAATGTCTTCGGGTGGTACCTCGGCATCGAGACAGTCGCCATTGTGATTGTAAGGCGATGAGGCAGACTGGGGTGCAGATGCCGAGTCGTCATCGACGTCGGAATCATCATCGTCGTCCGCGTCAAACGTTACACCGGGAAAGCTGACGATGAGAAGGTTGATAGAACCCGTGCCTAGTTCCTTGAGTACGAGTTCAATAGCCTCTCTTGTCTGCGCGCATCGCCTGTCTGCGGGTACGTTGGGAAGGTAGAATAGCTTAACGGTAATGTCATACGACTCTCGTGGCTCGCTGAGGGGGGCCGGTTTGTGTATGGGAATGAACAGGATGCCGCTATCGGAGTCTCGTGTGGTCCAGGACTTGTGATCGGGCGGTGAGGATGTGCTTGTGCTGTTGGATGTGCTTGTGGCTGCGGACTGGTAGGCGGCGAAGTTTGCGCGGAGAGCGGAGGTGAGTTCGGTATTTGACTTTTCAAAAAAGGGTCGTCTTATCACGGATGGATTTCCAGACATTGTGTTCCTGTGGGCCGTCAGTGGAGGGGACGTGGCCGCAGGCTGATTGCTGGGCCATACGAGGTGGACAGTATGAGCTTCATGATGGCGAGTGGCAATCCGTCGCCGGCGCCTGTCATATGAGATGACTTGGAGTATTAAGTTGCTAGATTTAGTACGAGAGAAACTCTGTGCCGATGTTCTAGGATGTAGTGAAGTGAAGGTTGGTCAGCCGGGGAGTAAGAATTGGCGCAGCGTCCAGATTGGCTCAGTGGATAGTACGGCGCACACTCGCGACGAGCCGACGCCTTGAAACAGAAGTCTTACAGGGTGACTAATTTGGGCGAGAGCAGTGTGTAGAGATAGGCACAGGCACAGGCATAGGCATAGGCACAGGCACAGGCATAGGCATAGGCACAGGCACAGG
>Ga0182210_1000066_pt1 | contig 19294 bp, 21 predicted proteins | sample G5R1MG_19_FD_129670 | JGI IMG/M metagenome (GOLD analysis project Ga0182210, IMG submission 129670) | Switchgrass phyllosphere microbial communities from Michigan, USA - G5R1_MAIN_03OCT2016_LD1 MG | ecosystem: Host-associated > Plants > Phyllosphere > Phylloplane/Leaf | place: USA: Michigan... | reverse complement strand
AGCATCGAGGCGTAGTAAGAGCTCGCAAGAAAGTGTGATCTGTAGTAACAAAATCTCTCGTTTTGTCCAAAGCGGCTGAGGCTCTTGATCTGCAAATAGCTCGCCATCACTCCACAGGATTTGACCCAGCCGTATTCTCCACTCGACTAGACTGAAGTCATACCAAATACCCCTGAGCTTTAAAATCCTGAGCAGGGCTTGAATTTGTGTTTGTAGGCCAGTTGGATCATCGGTAGAGTCGTCATAGCCGGGAGGAGTCAAAAACTTGCCGAACAAATTTGCGTATAGGTCGCCTGAGCTTTGGTTGTTGAGCATGGTCATTGGTTCTGGGGTGTCTTGGAAGGCCTCATAGAGGTCTTGAAGTTCGACTAGACGGTCGTAGATAAGGGTCAGCGCCACGGGTCGTATACCGATCCGCTCAGGATTGATCTGCATCAGTTCCTTATTTCTGGTTGTTTCAAGGTATCTCATGCCTGATTGCGACTCGGCAGAATCAATGTCAAGAATGTCAGATGCCGATAGCCCTACGAAATAGGAGAAGCCCGTACTTCCTAGCTCAACGCCTTGACTGCTAAGCATATTGGGCATCTCAACCACGTTCGGTGTATAGCCCTTGTACGTGCTCCCGGTCGCTACAGGCGTATGGAATATCTCAAGAGGGCTGTGTAGGCTGGTGGCGGCAAATGCAGGTTCTCTCAGATATATCGAGTCGGAGACTCCCTCTTTGGTGCTGGTGTTATCCCAGGGGAAGGAGACTGAAGGCTCGGGATGGCCATGGTCTATTTTGACGCGAAATTCGGGAGCACCAGCGAACCATATGCGGAGCTGCTCTTGGCTCAATGTGGGGACCCGCTGCTCTTCCTGCGGTGCTTGCAACACGAGTGTTTCTGGAAGTATTTCGGTTTCTGGCACTGGGGGTATGTGTGCATCGGTATCGGGCTCAGGGGTTTGCGTGTCGAGCGGAGGTGGGGGTGACTCTATGGCGGATGGCGTCTGACGGTGGTTCAGTTAGCTGGTACATGCTGGCAGCAGACAGGAGGTTTGCGTACATGGGCATGCCGCCGTGGCCGTGTTTTCCATGCGCTGAGGAAGCGCACAAGCCTCTGCCGCTTGCTGTTCTTCCTCTCCATCGTTCCTCCCTCTTGATCAGACAGTCGAGTGTATAGCCACGCCAGCATAGCGGAGACGTACAGTCAGCCAGCTGAGGCGAAACATGGTGGCAGCCTGTACATTCTAGGACAGCATGGGGATGCCCGGGAAATCAGCCAGTGTCAACATAACGAACACCGACGCATCCAGGGCAAACATCCCTGCCGCCCGCATCACAGGACAGCCGGCTGGGGTCGCGATGGCGCAACTCAGGCCCCTGTGTGACAGACGCAATGCCAAGGACAGCTCACTCCACGTGGGCCAGTAGGGAAGAGGCACCGCCTTTGCTTTGTATATTCCGCTGCACCATGGCCAACACGTAATCGCGACGGGCCTTGGATAGCATGCATCGGCTCCCTGTACACCCCCTGTGCCCACAAATCCCTCGGTCCTGAGCGTCGTCAGCTTTCTAACGTGCTTACACGGGGGAGGTCTTCCGGGCTGAGTCACGTGACGCGCGGGATCGGAAGTAGAAAAGATTACGACCATACCCAGTTGTGTAAATTACACTGCTGTTCACTTGATTACTAATGTAGAGCATGGTAGAGCCACCCTCTGCCTCTAGCACGGCCTCGCACCTCTCTCCCTTGTAGAATACTTCATGGATGGGCCTTAGAGGGTACTTCATGGATGGGCCTTACTACATAGTACGTAGCCCTGTGCAGATCAAGTCCAAGTACAGGATGACAGCTTCAGGACCCTTCATGCTACTTGCACTTCACTGCGCGTCGAGCTGGAGGCTCGGCAAGAGGCTAATGCGAAGCTTCAAGCTCAATTCAAAGCAGTGCAGATCCAACGCTGGTAATAGCAACGCTTTCAGTGCCATGTCCGAACTAGATAGCAGATCAATGTAGCAACCCATACAGACTTGTGCCAGATGCCATCACGTGAACACGCATAGTTAGCCTTCCCCCTCCGAACAATAGCGGCCAACGCGTCTCAGCACCACGACAACAACACGATGGTAAGTGACTTTTTTTTTTCTATTTTCCCCCCAGCATCTCTCCTCCTGACGGATATAGGCGCCAACGCGATCGACGGCGAAAAAGCCCTTAAAGCGAAGAGGTAGCTCCATCAGCACAACCACAAGACCAAAACGGCCCAAAACTTCGGCAACACGGAAACGAGCAGCACGCGACGAAGATGCAGACGAGCTATCAATACCATGTACGGACCAACAAGCGCCCATCAAAGTGCGAAAGCGCAAGGCGAATGATACAGGCAATGCAATTGCTGGGTTGCAACCGGCGTCGCGCAACACATATGAGCAGCTAGAAGCCAGAACGAAGCACATACCACAAGAGCTGATAGACACTTGGCCGCAAGTATCTCCTCAGATCTTGGAGCAAGTTGTTGCTGTACTACGGGATGCAAAGAAAGATATCGCCAATGCGCAGCGGGATGAGCGCAAGGTCATAGCAGCACATGATACGCTGAACCCGCTTGTCAAGAAGCTATCACGCCTGCTGGCATCCTCTCGGATTCCACCTCAGGCCAAAGACATTCATTTCAACATTGGCAAGCTTACGGAGCGCAATACACAGGTTTCACGGGAGGCTACTACGGCTCGTCATGCGAAACAGCTCCTCACCGAGCAGGCTAACATTGCTCGGAACCTTCTCCACCAGGACGAAAAAAACCTGGAGCAGCTGAAGAGAAATACGAAGAAGTGGCGGGCCGAGTGGAAGCACCAAGAGAAGCGCGGCCGTGTGAGTACCACTATGCCTATCGCGCGGCTGACCGTACATCGATCTGACCCCTTTCAGATCCACCCTTTCCTTCAAGACGAAGAAGACAAGGGAGGCACGAGTGATGGGCCTGATGACATCAATCTCCAGCCATCGGCGCCCCCCGAGCTGTCATTGTTGGAGACAGCTGACACAGAGCTCGGCCCTGTACTCACACAGCTCCGCCGCAGCCTTGAGAATATGCAGGGGAATCATGCACAAGTCAGAGGCATTGACGAGGCCATTAGACAGACCCAGGCCGCATTGGATGATGTGCTCTCCAAGCATGCAAGTGCTTCGCAGTACGCCGCGCTCTAGGTCCATCAAGGAAATCTTGACGCCACTGTTTTCTCCAGACGATTTGGCGGGTGTTGGGAGTGCAACTTGTCAAGTGATGGTTGGCGACGCATGGAGTTTGGGAGTGAAGCGTGTGTCCGATACCCTGGGGCGCATGTTGTGCAAATGCGAGACAGTAACAGCATACTGAGAACTGCCTCGATAATCGACGGCCAAAAAAAACCCCCTCCCACGCGATATTCGCACCGACCTATTAATACCTACAGCCTATGACATCCCGATAGCGTGGTCATCGGGGCGGTTGCATGCAGGCCCTCCGGGCAAGGCATGCGTTGATGTAGTGTCGCCGTGCTAGAAGGTGATAGGCTCCGCTGACCCTGTACAGCTCCAGCTCGGTGCAGCAGCTACCTTTTGAAGTGGGGCCGTCTGCGAGAGCCGGTGCCAAACATTTGGGTTGGTGTTTTGTGAGTCGTGGGAGCTGGCACCTGTGTCCAGGTCGCGGTCGCCCATAATGGGTGCCCGAGAGGCTGGCGAGCCGTTCCCCGCTAACTTCCAGGCGCTCAACCGGAATGCGATTCTTTCCGAGGTCGATCTGGTAAACCACGCGACACCGATCATTCACCTCGACCCCCGTTATTTCCACGACGGCACCGCCTCCATCCTTCCGTCCCCACGTTCTGTCTGGCTGTGCGACCAGGGAACGTGCTGGAGAGCCACCCCCAGGCCCATCCAGCTAGATCCGGTACTTCCGCGCATGGCTGCGGCCTGTCGTAGCATACCGTAGCCTGTGGAGACCCAAGAAAAGCATCCGGGTTGAAACAAAGCATACCGTCCTTCGGCGCTGGATGACGGAATCTGGATGCAGACTCAATGGAGCTACTGCACCCGATATGACCGAATCAAGAGACCAGGGCTCAAGCAAAGATGCTTCGGAGATCCATGCGACCAAAAGCAGCTCACCTTCGAAACACACGGCTTCTTCTGTGGTCAGCCGTGAGGCGTCATCCAAGACCTCGAAGAAGCGTAGAAAAGTCAATCATGGTGAGGCTACTCTGCTGTGCATCCTGAAACCCTGCACGCCTTTGCTAATCCAAGGGCACTTGAAGCATGCATATACTGCAGACGTTCGGTAAGCCGCAGCTGCCTCCCTAGTACTTACTCGATACATTGTCCTCTTGTGATGGCCGAGACAATCCATGGGCTCTGCTAATCCGTAATGAATAGCATATGACTTGCGATCTTGTGAGTGCGTTGCATGTCCATTGGCCTCGCCTCAACGCTGACGATTCCGGCAAAACAGGAACGACCATGCACCCGTTGCATGAAGCGTAACATTGGGCATTTATGTCACGATGAGCCAAGAGAAACTGTAAAGAAGTCCAAATCAGAGCTGGAAGGTTCAAACGCACCGATTGACAGCACACCAAGGGAAGCCATGCCCAATGCCACCTCCACGTCTATCATCAGCGAGCAGGCTACTGCACCGGATCCAACGCTTGTCGTAGCGCCTCCTGATCATATTGCTGATAGAGATGCCTGCACAACATCAGTTTCGCAGACTGGGTCCGTGAACGCGCCACAGCTACCTACTCTCACCTCTGCTGCTCAGCCCCGTGAGTTACACTCTTGTTCAGCTCACTTTTGGCTTGCCACTGATATGTCACAAAGCTGTGAGCTATGACGACGTGTTCTCCTCTGCCCAAAATAACTTTCAGGATATGCACCAGTTCCATCCGTCTTATATGTTCAACACTGCTGAGGTCGGTAACGAGTACAATCTTCTTAATGACTTCCTGAACAATAGCCTCATGGATGACGGCGCCTTCTACGGGGCTGGAGACTTTCATACATTGTTTTCAGACGCTTCTTTGATGAATCCCATGGGTTCGCTGGCCGACGGCTCCACCTTCAACCCCAGCACATCGAGAAATGTACAGCTGTTGCCACCACCCGCACAGAACCCTGGCGAAAACGCTGCCAGACGTACTTCGAGCCGTCTTCCCATCGACAAGGCACGGGAACGGTATCTCATCACCGCCGCAGATCCTGCTGGCTCAAGTTCTGACAGCCCCGAAGAACGCATGAACAAGTTGCTCAAGGCAAAGATGGATGCAGGTCTTTTGAAGCCTTTCAACTATGTCAAAGGCTACGCAAGATTGAATCAGTACATGGAACAGAACCTACACCAGATCTCACGCGTACGGGTGTTGCGTCAACTCGACAGATTTCGCCCCAAGTTCCGCGAGCGTATGCAAAGGTTGACCGACGTGGATTTGGTACGCATAGAAATGTGGTTCGACAAGAGCTTGATGGAGTATGACCGGGTTTTTGCGAGCATGGCTATACCGGCATGCTGTTGGCGAAGGACCGGTGAAATCTACAGAGGCAATAAAGAGATGGCTAGGCTTATTCACGTACCCATATCGAAGCTAAGAGACGTATGATTTCATCTTCCGGCCTAGAGAAAGTAAGCTGACTACCTCAGGGTAACATCGCATTACACGAGATCATCGCAGAGCCCTCCCTAGTGTCGTACTGGGAGAAGTTTGGTGCCATTGCGTTCGATCATACCCAGAAGGCTATCTTGACTAGCTGCTCGCTAAAGAATCCAGATCCGAATTCGAAGGATCCAGAGATACGATGCTGTTTTTCCTTCACCGTCAAGCGCGATATGTGGAATATGTAAGTGGACAGGAGTCGGTAATCCAAGACGACCGCTGACATCGACAGACCGGCGTTGATAGTCGGCAACTTCCTGCCTATTACAGAGGCTACATCAGGACTACTTCCCGCGGTCTGAGTCTTCCATGGATTTCTCGTCTGCATGCCACTTGGTGCGGTTCTCGTTGTAGGCCACCCGCTACCAGGTTTCCTTTTCCTTGGGTGACGTGGAAAACGGCATCTTCATTTAAGTTGAAGAGAGTAGTCCTACCTAACCTCTTTGCGAGTAATTTTTGTATTTCTTGTACATCACAAATGATTAATTTATGCCTTTAATGCACATGCGGCGCTTTCTGCTCGGTCAATCGCGTGCCTGGCCTGACGAGGTGTGTTTTCCGTCACATGAGGCAGTCGCGACCTTTCAGTCGATCCCCACACAAACACACCTCCAGATTTCTCTCGAATCCTCTGTGCACACCACCACCTGCAATTTGTCTCGATGGCTCCAGATCCGGCAGCAAAGGCAGAGCGTGAAAAAAAGCTCAAGTCGTTGCTTGGTGAGAGCGACCCTGAAAGCTTGTACCATGTTGCCTCCAGTCACTCACCTATCCGCAGCATTTGCCTCAAAACTAGCAGAACGTATCGAAACTGAGTGGGATAAGTCATTGATCACCGATCTTGGTGCTGAAATTCGCGGACTACCGTTGCCAGCCTCGTGCATAACGGGCCCCAGACAAGGCGAGCTTGACAAACTGGGCACTAACCTCTGGAACCTTTCGACGCGTTTGCGACGGGATGAATCGAGTTTCAATAGCAAGCAAAACGAGACGATTGCACGCAAGAGTCGCGCTCTATGTCTTTTACGCGCCTTTGCGTTCTTACTTCTCGCCTCTGCTAGCCAGCCGGCCACGCACGACAGACAACGTAAAAGCTGCGTACGTCTTATGAAGATTGCACTGAAGGCAGCCAAGGTGTGCATTGAGGGTAGTGAGCTCAGTGCTGCGACCAAGGTTATGGAGCGTGCCGCCGACTACCAGGAAGCCTTGGGCCAAGGAGAGAGTATGGCTGAAGAAGAAACTACTCTTGTGACCGGCCTGCGGATTGAATACTTTGTGGTGCGGATGGCGCTGGTGGGAACTGAATGCTCAAGTTGTACAAGTCACCGCTGACCAAGAACCTTCGCAGGCATGGCGTCAAGATCGCATGGACACAGTAGAACATATGTTCACCAAATGTAAACAGCTCACTTTAGCCCCTGCAAGCAGCAGTATTGTAGAGGTGCTTGCGGATCTAATGTACGAGATCGGGAAAGATGCTTTGTCAAAGCGCAGGTATGAAGTTGCTATACGATGGCTAGGGCGCACATATGATACATTAGGGGAGAAGGATCTCGAGATGCTCGACCCGGAGGTTGGTGAGCTACGACTTAGTACTATGCAAGGCATCGGTAAATACATCGCTTTGCAACGATGAATCAGCTGACGGGAAGACAGTTCAGTCGTACATGAAGATGAAAACGGTTGATGCACAAGAAAAAGCATGGGGAATGCTGAGACTAATGGAAACGGTATGTATGACGAGATAACTGTGCATTCAAATTGCTCAGACTAGTATATACAGGATTTTGGCGACAAGATGGTCGTGTCACTACTGAAAATCGAGCTTCTTTCCGCGGCAGAAACCATGGATATATCAGAGTTCTACAACGGCAAGTGAAATGATAGAAATATTTAAACGGGTTACTAATCAAAGAAGTTCTCCTGCGAATGGTCCATACTGTTGTGTTGAACGATACCAATTTCAAGACGTACGTCGACCTGCATCACGCGGATATATTCTTGGATGAGATTAATGACCCTGCAGTCTGATGCATCACATCCACATTTTGAAGGATCACAGGTACGAGGAGCCTCTCTCGGGCTTAGTCACTTATTCTTATTCGCTACAGCGGTGCCATGGCATGTAAAGCACTGGATGACCTTATCGAGATTCGGCTCTTCCGGGAAGAGAATGCGGATTGGGTTGAAAAAGCCGTCATCACTCGCATCTGGATAAGCACGACCAGCACCTTGGCCGAAAGTACCCCGGAGCAAGTTCAGGGGCTACTTGATTCCGTCATACGAACTCCGAAAGATTCTTTATCTGCTGCCGCAACTCATGCAGCACAAACAGTTGGTCGCCACAACTTCTATAATTGATTTGATCCTAACGCTCTCTTTCTAGCTGTTGTGGAGACGCGTAGAAGCTGCGTCCGCTCAGGAACAACACACTACCGCGGAGGCATGGTGTCGAATATGCCTTCATTCTGTGTTCGAAAAGTCTGGCGTACAAAATAAGGCAAAGATCGTAAGGTTCGTGTATCTAGAGCGAAGCGAATACTGGTATCTACTAAGGTTGTACAGGAAACTAATACAAAGTGCTTCATCACGGCAAGACTGGGCCGCAGCTCGGGCAGCCCACGCTGCCATGTCTGAGACCAGCAAAAATGACGCTGTGACTCGGTATCTGATGTACAAAGTAGGAGTTCAGAGTAGGGACTTTGACCTCGGTGAGAACCTCGTCTACTTGCCACCCTGGGAAGAAGCTTACCATGACAGCCGCGGAATGCCTAGATCATGTATGTCGGAGTTCTGCGAAGGATGCAACGCTACTTTACGCTTGCGTGATGGAAGCTCAAAGTTCTGGAGATAAGCGACAGGCTATCAGCGCTTTAGAATGTGTTCTTCAGAAGTATGACTACAGCGCACCTGCAGGCATTCATCTCCCTGCACTCTTACGGTAAGAAGACGGTCCGAATTGTGTCACCCTCCTAACGACTCTAGGTGCACCGCAAGACTACTCCAATCAGAGCTTTTAAAGGACGGGAAAATTAGTCAGGGCATCATGGGCCAGCTATGTGACGTGTTTGATGGGGGTAAGAAAGCGTTACTAGGAATACTTTATATGCTGAATAGTGACCAGCATGGTTGCAAGCCAAGGCTTCGCGAAGACGACCGAGCACGCCGGCACAGCAGTTATTTACTGTGCAAGAGTTTGAGTGGTTTTCCAAAAATTCATACAATATTGCGCTGAAATACTGCGCGGAAATGTTGCCAAAGGACCTCGTCAGGTTACTGAGCACATGCATGGAGGTCAGTTCTGGAATTCTAACAGTTGGGAAGATCTAACCATCTTAGTTTATTAAACTCCTCCAAGAGCTATATAAACCTCAAGTAGAAAGCGATCATTGTCTCCGACTAGTATTCTGCGAGTTCCTGACTGCATGTACCTACACGACGCTAGCTCGTGCCGAGGATAATACGCAACATTGTGTACGTTCTATGAGGGCCACAGTTTGCTCATTTACTGACTATCCTAGTATCAATACTATACTGAGGTTCGAAAACATAGTCAAAACTTCCGTCGTACAGCTGCAGAGGGTATCGACAGACTAGGAGGATCTGCACAAGATGACATCATCTCGAAACACTTCCAGATCGTCAAGTTAGAGCTGGAAGCTGCATTAAAGCTGGAGAAATGGGACGAACTTGACGATCTTTTCGACCAGTGTTGGAAGTACAAAAGCCCCGATCGCTACGAGAGCTTAGCAGACCTAGTATTGGTGATTCATTCAAGCATGATCAAGGCGGCGTTGGATGTCAGTTATCAAAAAAGTACGCCCGTCGGCTGTAAGTTATTACGGTCAGGGACTAACGCGCACCACAGAGATCCTGCTCGTGTTGCAGAAGATCATTAATATAACCTGTCGTCAACGAGACAGCGACTTGATGAAGCTTTCGCGGTGGATTCGTTGCTTGTTCAGCCTTTCCCTCGACAACGACGACTCAATCAGCCTCAATTGTATCCAACAAGTCAGTCAAATCGCCACAAAACGGCAAGGCGTGAGTCTCCCATTTGTCTACCTCCCACTGTTCGTTAATCAGCCTCCCAGAACCGGTCTCAGGATATTTCGATATCCTTGATGACCACTCCTCCGCCATCGAGCCCAAAGCCAGCGATAACTGACGATGATCTCAAGGAACCCGATCGCTACCCAGAGACAGAACTCGCATGGCTTGCCACCTCGGCCTATAATCGTGCAGTCGATTATTATGTACAGGAGAATGACTTGAAGGCCAAGGAGTGGGCAGAGACGTCATTCCTGGTCGCACAAAGGCTAGAAGATGACGGTGCACTGCGAGATTTGCTCATGGGAAAGTTTTCGACGTTAAATTTTGATAAGGCTTGATTCAATCAGTTGGAAGGGATTAGTCGCGATCGCAGGTAACTAGGAAATATCTGAAAAAGGATGTTCTGCCTGGTAGAAGAGCAAGTGGGAATCCAACGAGTTGACTCATGCACCTTCGTGTGATTTCTCAAAAGAGCCCCCTTACATCGGCATCATTCAGGCGTATCGTAAAGCTGAGATTGCCATGGCCATGCAGTAGCTGTGCCAGAGTGGGTGGGGTGTGGGGCTTACCCCTACTCCCGAATGTCCGCGCGGCCCAGACACGCACGGCAAGCTACGGGAACAAGATTCAAGTTGTGAGCTCGCACCCAGATGTGGGCCTTCACAAAGGCTGGAGGCCAAAACACCCGTCATGTTTCTATCATTCAAAGTGACTCCCGACTTTCACAGGAGGTGGAACAGAGGGAGCGTCGGGATGTCTGTGACCGCTTCAGCGCGAGCCTGATCATAGCCGGGTGAGATGCAGTCAAACTTGACACTGCGCACGCGGCACATACCCTTGACCTCCGGAACGTCTCTCCCGAGAATTTGGAGTCAAAACAAGGCGTCGTCATCGCCTCTGACTGCCGAGCTGAAGTAAATCGGGTGCGACGTCGCTCACGAACATGTCTACGACCCAGTCTCACCGCTCGTGTATTCTCCTCAACTGAGAGGCTACCTTTTTACATCTCCAGAACCGCGCAATTGCATATCCGACGCAATGAGGTTCGTCTCCAGGCTACATATGTGCGCAATCGCAACGACTGCCATGATCCTGTACTTCACCTGGGTACACCAGTCAGACTATATCGAGAGCAAAATGCAGGTGATGTGGCCAAGCAGCACATACCGCATTGTTGTCTTTGGGAATGACTGGTCTGACACAAGAAGCTATCGCGTCTCAGAAGCTCCATCACCTGAGGTTGGTCCGCGGGATACGGATCGCGGGGAAGTGTGGGTAGAAACGCTTTGCAAAGAGGTACATATTATCCGTTGGATCTCATGCCGGCGCATACTGACACCGGACAGCTCGAATGTGATGTTGTCGAAAACTTTGCGCGCTCGATCCCGCCTGATTCAGGAGCTGTATCCGTGCGAGTTGGCTCCTTGGTCGATGCTCACATCTACGAGCAAACAAAAGGCACAAAAAGCAATGGGATCAAGCCGGCGACCGACTTCAAAACACAATTTCGGCAATTCTTGACTTACAACAAAGGCAGGCGTCGCATTCCGGAACGGTTTCGCAAGGTTCATACTGAGTGCACCGTCTTCACTGTCTTCTTCGGGCTTTGGGAGCTCTTGGAATACTCCTCGCTGGAGAAGCAGTATGCTATGCGGGCTATTGATGACAACATCGACACGCTGTTTCAACAGTTGGATATGTTGGCGGCAGAGGTTGCGTTTCCTTTCAAAGTCGTTGTACCGCGCAGTAAGTGGCCAGGCCTATGGGCATGACTTCCACATGCTGCATACATTGACTTTGGTCCTGCTCTATTAGTGGTCGATATCACCATCCTCCCGCGATTCCAATCGACCAAGAACGCTACACAAGAGCAATTTGCGGAGACTCAGCACCTACTGGTCTTCTTGTGGTCCTATTGGAACACTGTCTTGCTTCAGGCGGCTGCACAATGGGCCAAGGGCGAGGTCATCGTTCCAGATCCAAACAGCCTGATTGTGGAACAGATCAGAGTCGGACAACTTCTGTCCACACAGATCTCGGATGCGTCTGGGACAGGCAAACAGGCGCCGCTCTTCGAATATGTTGAGCAGCCCTGTCTATCACCAAAACAGGACGATGGTACGCCCAACCTGCAAACAGCAGCGGCTCGGAAGTGCATCGATCCATCCCAACATCTGTTTTGGTAAGCACTCTGCAACACAAACGCATTGTCTCATATCAACCGTGTTCCAGGGACGATATCCATCTCAGCGGTGCTGTTCATCGTCTAATCGGAGAGCAGACCGCCAACCTCGTTCGCAGAAACGAAGCCAAGCAAGGCTCCACCAACGCTCAGGAATCCAAGGGGCCAGAGGGAGCGAAATTTGACCTAAAATTCCCTCCTGGGTACTAAGTAGGAGAACGTGCTGAACGTCGTTGTCTCAAACAAGGTTCGACCCACACGACAGCGACGTACGCAGTTATGAACCGCGCCACGCACACAAAGAACAGTTGTTGCTCAGCATGCGGCATGGCTTACTCGGTTCCCGAGACCGAATGAACCCGTATTATTTGTGGAAAGACGCAGCAATGTGGGTCTCCTTGCATGACTGGTGCAGCGTGCTGGAATGTCTCACAAGTGGGCAGCGCGTTGTCTTGGCCGTTTCGGGACGAAGCAAGAACAAAGAACCCCTCAGCGAAATTCGGCCGCAGCCACATGGAACAATCAGGTTATTGGATCGTCTGGTTAGATCGTCAAAACGTAATGGCTTTGAGCGAGGCTCCCGCATAATACCCTCAAAGAAGGTGGGAATGTTCGGAGGCTCGTCCGGCGTTGTTTCCTTCGTCTTCAAGTGACAATGAACTCTTGACCCAAAAGCGCTCTTTAGATCGGCTGGCTCGTCATCTCCTTCCAAAATGCTAGCAAGTCGAGAATTGCCTCCGAATTTTCGGCCCCCTCCATTTCCCCCTCCAGCTCCTGTTGCGACGTTCTTCAACGTGCCGAGGAAATACGTCAAATCGACCATGCAGGTTGGTGACGGATCCTCAACATCTCCTGCAGATGATGCGAGACCCTCTCGGAATTTGCGCAAGAGCAGCAGAATTAACGATTCTCGCTCAGCGCCGACACCAAGTCCTATGGAGCGTACTAAAAAGGAAGAGGTCCCCGCCTCGCCTGCTGTGACGTCGCCCCTATCAACGAAGAAGAGACTCCCATCGCTCGAGGTGGCCGATGGCGACGATACCGACGATGCTCCCAGCCCTTCAGATGATAGAACGCCGCCGAGTACGACTTCTGCTGGTTCTGCCGAATTTTCAAATCACGTTTGTCTTTGCTTGCCTGAGCCGAAGATTCCTCGGCCAAGAAATGGTAAGTGCAGCACCTTTCTTTTCTTTGTCGCACGACCTAGCATCAACGGAAACCCAACAAAGAAACCGATTCTTTGTTCCAAGAAGCCATAAACAGCAACTGATCTCCTGAGCAGCATTTATCCTGTATCGGCAGCACCACCAGCAAGCCATCATCGCTCGCAATCCCGGACTCAACAATCCCGACATTTCCAAGATCATCGGCGAGCAATGGAAGGCGCTTAGTGACGAACACAAGAGAGTTTGGCAAGATCTAGCACAGGTCAGTCCATCTGATGTTTACCTCCTTCGCAGTCTTGCTGACAAGATGTGCAGGAAGAGAAAGTACGGCATCACGAGCAGTACCCCGATTATCGCTATCAGCCTCGCCGCATATACAAGCCTGGCTCATCGCCGCTGAACCCATCTGGTCAGCATACGACGGTTGACAAATATCGTTGTCCCAGGTGCGGTGGCCGCAGTATCAAAACTCCTACCAGTCCATTTCTCGACTCTGCTGGCACGCCTACATTACCGCCGCCCAACTGCTCTGAGGGGCTGACTCCAACCACGCGTTACCTGCCCATGATGACAAACCTGACTCTTGATTCATCGGTCCGTCGACGCAGCCACGTTCCATCTCACCTAAGCAACAGTCAAGTCCCTGGGACTCTGCGCGAAGACGGCGCAATGTACAGTCCTCTTACGCCCAACAAGAAGCGTCGATTTGACTACGGGCCGCCGCCAACGGCTCATGGCCGGAGACCGGAGGGTTCATATTATCCACCGTTCGCGAATCGGCGTGAGTCCCTTCCGCCCATACAGGTGCAATACTCGCCTCCGAATAGTGCCACTATGCCGCCGCCACGCACTCCCCGGGATGGAGGGAGGCCATCCATAGTTGGGCCGGGGCCTCCGCCCCCAGATGCTAGTCCGAGGACGGTGGAAGAAGTTCTTAATGCTTTCCCGTATTCGAACAAGATCAAGCTTCTTGGGCGTATAACCCCCCCGTACAAACCCGAGACCAACGACCAGAATCGCGGTGCGATCATTGCCATTGAGGGTGACGATCTAGCCGCTGTTGACGAGCTCTCGCAATGGCTCAACAACTACCTCATCAAACAAGATGAGTACAATCCGCGCATCATCGAACCCCCTAAGATCCCGGGTGAAGGCAGAGACGTAACCTTTGAAGACTACCTCGACCTGATCAAAGAATGGCACGGCAAGAGTCAAGAGATGATACAATACATCACCGGTCAGAGTCCAGCGCCAGGAGTCTCAAGCAGCTCACAAAGCAAAGCTAGTTCCCCTACCAAAGACTCTGTCATGGGAGAAGCATCCACGGACCGCAAGGATTCGGCCACACTGCCTGAGCTCCCACAGGTCACGGCAGCCTCGACGCGCAAACCCGTCATTGTTCTGCCAACGTTCCAGCTTGAAGCCTCGGTGGCATTCGCGTCGCGCATACCGATTCGAGACGCGTACAGCGCGACAGATCACTGGCAGTGGATGGCAACGCTGTGGCGCGGGACCGTGGGCCCGGATCTCACGCTCTACGTCAAAACGTACGATGCCAAAGAGGGGTTTGCGGGGGCGAAACCGGAAATGGATGAAATGATTAGGTGTTTGACAATCTTTCGAGCGAGGGGGGGGAGCTTTGTGGATGCAGATTTGCGGCGAGCTGGGTTTGAGGTGAATGAGTGGATCAAAGGGATGAAGAGTGGGTGAGAGTTGTGCGCAGATGGGGCTTATTCTTTTGTAGGAGAAGAGTGGGGCGCGAGGTTGCCATATTATATTCTTCTTAGGTTCTGTTTGTCGAATGGTAATGCGCTGACGGAGCGGATACATGATATCTGTTGTCTGTGATGGAGAGGAGGGGGTTGTTTTTTACCTCGCATCATCGCATGTTATGTGGCTGGAGCATTCGCACCGCCTCACGGTGGCTGGGCAGGCGATCCCGTGACTCGGGCTGTCGGCGGCAACAAAGGCCGCTTTCACATGTCCATCATCCGTCCAAGCACGGACGAATCCTCGCTGATGCTGTCACATGCGACGCCGCAGCTACCAACCACAACCATGACCGCCCTACGCGATGTACTGCGCTTACCGACGGGTTGACCAGGGGGAGAGGGGAGGGCGACTTGGACTTGTCTGACGGCTCCCCATCTGCACCGTTCCCCTGGGAATGCCATGGGTGTGAATGCATCATCGAACCTACCCTTACGTCGACGCATGCGGATCCCGTGTGAACCATACAACAACAGCGCCGCATGCCAGCGGAGCAGCAGTCCAGCCGTGCGAGTGGAGCAGCAGAATAGCCCAAGTCGACGACAAAGTCGGATTCCGCCCGGCGGGCAGCAATGATTGATCACGTCCTGGGGCGGCCTTCGGTGCAGTTCCGCAAGATCCAGGTTCTAGCCGTCGTGTCCTTCTGGTCCTTTTATCTCTACAGGTGAGCAATCATGACGCTTTCCATGGCCACGTGATGGGACCTCTGTCCATGGCCAGAGACTCCAGCCGCCATGCTAACCACTCCCCCAGAGGCGACCGCCATGGCCCGCCCATGCTCCGACGCGCCTCGAGGCTACTCTCGCGCCGGCTCACCGTGTGGCAGGCGGTCCTCGTCACGCTCCTCTACCTCTACATTGCCCGGAATTTCGGCAAGCTCGTTGGCCTCGAATGCCCCGAGCCGCTGGCCAACCTCTACACCCGCTCCTACTTCCGCGCCACATGGGTCACCACCGCCCTAGACGCTGGCTTCTGGTCGGCCATGAAGATCAAGCGCAAGGCTGTGCGCGATCTATTGTCCATTGTCTTCAGCGTCTACTACCTCGTTTGCGCTGAGCAGGCCGATGACAAAGTGCGCAAGGTCAGGGCGACGCTGACCGTCGACCATTTGCGCGTCGCCTGGAACAAGGGCACCACGCCGTACCTGGGCGCTCTGACTAGCATGATGCGGCCGCGCATCATGGCCTATCCGCCGCGCAAGATTAGGATCCCCCGGCCGCCGGAGAGCTCTTATACCGAGCCCGTGATTGCCTGGTTGTACTTCAACGGCCCACTAAGTGCGCTCAAGAAGCACGAAAAAGTGGTGCTGGACGTTCCAGGCGGTGGCTTCGTGGCCATGGATCCGCGCAACCACGATGACAAGCTCATGGGCTGGGCGGGCAAGTCCGGCCTGCCGGTGCTGAGTCTGGATTACAAAAAGGCGCCTGAGTCTCCCTATCCGTATGCTTTGAACGAGTGCTACGATGTGTACCACATGATCATCGCCTCAAGAGGCCGCTGCATGGGGCTATCAGGCGACCTGGAGCCCAAGATTGTCGTCTCTGGCGACTCGGCTGGTGGGAACCTTGCTGTTGGCATGGTGCTCATGGTCCTCCAAAGCGGCTCCACCGAGACAAGAAGATGGCAGGGCGAGCATGCGATTCCGCCACCGATTGGCGTGGTGCTCATCTACCCAGCGCTCGACATGAATATTGGAAACTGGATGTCGGATGAGCAAATGGCCCTCATCCGCGACCGAAGAGTGAGAAAGACGAACAAGCCGATCCTAAGGCACAAGAGCGACGACTATCGCCATCTTGCTCCGAATACGCCTTATGGCTCAGACAATTCGGACAGCGACGACGAGGGCCCAAGTAAGCCACGCATGGTCAATGGATCGACGCCAGAGAGCGAACGCGTCCTCACCTCCCCGCAAACAGTGATCAAAATCTCGGCCGCACACACAGGCAAAGACAGTCATTCCAGCTCGCGCATCGACGCGTCCACGCCGACAGCAGCGAGCCTTCCCCCCACGCCCTCCCAGACCCAGCCTCCGACCCCGGGCCCTGCACCACCCGCTACCTCGATCAAAACGCGTCTTGCAACGTCTAGTATGATTTCCTACTTCAATGACCGCATCCTCACCCCTGAAATGATGCGCGCCATGATCATCCTGTACATTGGCCCACATTACCGGCCCGATTTCTCGACCGACTTCCTGCTCTCCCCGCTTCTGGCTCCGGAGTCGTTACTCGCGCGGTTCCCACGCACTTGGATGCTAACCGGAGAACGCGACCCGCTTGTCGATGACACGGTCATCTTCGCTGGGCGGCTGCGGCAAGCGAAGCGCGCAGAATGGCATACCGCCAGAGAACTAGGGTTAACTTGGGCTCGCGGTGAGTTCAGAGAAGAGGACTGGGTCAATGTCGATTTGATCCCTGGCATCAGTCATGGTTTCCTGCAGTTTGTGTCCGTGTATCCAGAGGGCTGGAAGTATATTTATCGCTGCTCCCAATGGATCACCGATGCCTTTGCGTGGGAGTCGCGGCGAGACATCGAAGCCGAAGCAGAGCCGCCAACGCCGTATACACCGCGCCAGGGTCACACCCGGCAGAAAGACTACTTTGGCTCCGGTACCACAGCTGGCCTTGCGGAAGCAGTATCGGGCCTCACGAGCCCACAACGTACGCGACATCACCGTCGGAGCGCTACTGCATCCAGTGCCGAGGAGGATTGGCCGCTGGAAATGACGGTACTGAGCAAGAGTAAGACGAAGAGCCCGCCCAAGGAGGGCCCAGCCTCCGGCAGGGGGAAGGAAGACGGCATGGCACGGGGGAGAGTGAAGAGGAGTGATGGCAGGAGGAGAAAGAGCTTGGTGAGCTTGGCGAGTGAGGATGACCTGCTGGGTAGGCGGATGAAGGGATTGACTGGGGGGTTGAGTGGAGAAGGCGGGATCTAGGTAATAGTAGTTGTGTGCAGATGCCGGCTGATTTGACGGAAAGGAACGTGTCGGAGTCGTCTGGAGAAATTGGCTTGACGGTGTAACTATCCATGGCGAGTTATCGTATAGTACATAGCTTTGCATGTGTACAACGCCGGTGGTGTGAAGGCCGTCAGTGCAGACGGCTCGCTCGATGCGTAGCCTGGTTCTCCCGGATGCCATTGCTTCGTACGAGAGTCGAAGTCAGCACCGAGCTGGTGAGGAGAAGAACGTAGGGAGGCACGTTGCTGTTGCTACGCCCGCTTTGGGCGAGGAAGAAAAGTGGGACTGGGATACTTGGATGCTACCTACCGACATGGTACACCGGCCACCATTCGGGCCATCTGGCGATCGAGTACCACTTCTTCCCTCCACCGCCAATCCTCCACCGCTTCCGATGAATGCGCAGCAGACAGGTTACACATGCATCTGACCATACCCGCTTTTCGTTCCACTTGCTTGCCCTTTTCGTCGGCGATGCATCCATCGTATACCACCCGGCACAAGAATGCACCTTTGACAGCTCTTCCCGCCCGGTAGCGCGTCCCCTCGATCTGGAACACGGGTGGGCAATTCATCGCGATTACGCACCAAGGCCGGTACCGCTCCCCGGGCCGTGACCCGATCGAGTGGGGGAGCCCAGGAAACCGAGGAAACGGACAATCAGCTTCGTGAACACCAGCACTGTTCCCTCGCATCCTGGGAAAGTGGTCCCTTGTTCCCTACCCGTCGCCCATCCCATCGCCCGTCCCATCGCCCACGGCCAGCGCCGCGCCCAGCACCCTCGGTCGTTCCCTCCTCGGCGGCCGAACCAGACGCGATCGCTACCCCCTCTTTCTGGCATTGGACCTCGCGCATAGAAATCTGGGGACCGCCCGTCGTCAAGTCCAACCCCGTCAGTCAGGGAACAGCGAACCGGCGGATTGGAGGGCCTCCCTTGTTGTGACCGTCCGACAACCAGTTTCGTCACCAGCCTCTTCGCAAATCTACCTACATAGTACGTTGAAGGGAGATGCAGTAAGGGTAGAAAATGTACTAGGTGGGGGGGGGTAGGGAGGCAAGGCCGTGCGACGTTAGACTTGCGTTCCAAGGCGCCTTTGCCTTTCCAGACAGGAACGAAGCGTCAATATGCTGAACTATGGTAAGTCAAGTTGGAAGCTGGCTTTGCTGTCATTCTGCTCACCTGCCTGTGTATGCGTTACCGTTGGCTGCATCTTCAGCATCATCTGCATCCTCGTCTTCGTCTTCACCCTCATCTCAACGGCTGTAAAACCACCCAAATCACCCCCCCAAAGCGCATCACAAGCGCATCGCAGTCTTGGCTCTACATTCCAGCGGTAGCGGTCAGACCTACCTTAAGCCTTATTCCACAAAGTTTCGGTTCCTCCCCCCACCCCCCCCTTCCCACCCTTTGTGTGCATTCGGTTCATGGAGGCTACACGCTCGCTACCGGTTTTTAGCGAGAAGACATGCTAGGACTATGGTAAGGTGGT
>Ga0182210_1000065_pt1 | contig 19347 bp, 14 predicted proteins | sample G5R1MG_19_FD_129670 | JGI IMG/M metagenome (GOLD analysis project Ga0182210, IMG submission 129670) | Switchgrass phyllosphere microbial communities from Michigan, USA - G5R1_MAIN_03OCT2016_LD1 MG | ecosystem: Host-associated > Plants > Phyllosphere > Phylloplane/Leaf | place: USA: Michigan... | reverse complement strand
GTCTGGTCAGGTCTGGTCAGGTCTGGTCTGGTCTGGTCTGCTGGTTCCATTGCATGACCCCTCCCTACCGCCGTCGTGCGAGCTCCCATGGCTGACGTTGACACGGCAGCAAGCACCCGCACTCGAGACCACACCTTGCCAACCTCGAAGAATACCAGACGCTGTACAAGGAGTCGATCACCAACCCAAAAGCCTTCTGGGCCAAACTAGCGCGCGAACTGCTCACGTGGGAGCGCGATTTCCAGACCGTGCATGCTGGCAGCTTGGAGCAGGGAGACAATGCCTGGTTCGTAGAGGGCCGGTTGAACGCCAGCTACAACTGCGTCGATCGCCACGCCTTCAAAGACCCCGACAAGCCCGCCATCCTGTACGAGGCCGACGATGAGGCCGACAGTCGCGTCATCTCGTACGGAGAACTGCTCCGCGAGGTGTCGAGGCTGGCGTACACACTCAAGGAGATGGGCGTACGGAAGGGCGATGTGGTCGCTCTCTACCTGCCCATGATCCCAGAGGCGCTCATCTCCTTTCTGGCCTGTTCGCGCATTGGTGCCGTTCACTCGGTCGTTTTCGCCGGCTTCTCGTCTGACTCCCTGCGCGACCGCATCATCGATGCCGAGTGCAAGGTCGTCATTACCACCGACGAGGGCAAGCGCGGCGGCAAGGTCATCAGCACGAAGAAGATTGTGGACGAGGCGCTCAAGCAATGTCCTGGCATCAGCCACTGCTTGGTCTACCAGCGTACCGGTGCCCATGTCCCGTGGACAAAGGGCCGTGACTGGTGGTGGCACGAGGAGGTCGCCAAGTACCCCAACTACATTGCGCCCGCGTCCATGAATTCCGAAGATCCCCTCTTCCTGCTCTACACATCCGGCTCCACGGGAAAGCCAAAGGGCGTCCTGCACACCACCGGTGGCTACCTCCTTGGCGCCGCGGCCACGGGCAAGTACGTCTTCGACATCCATGACAACGACACCTTCTTCTGCGGCGGCGACGTCGGCTGGATCACAGGCCATACCTATGTTGTATACGCCCCTCTCCTGCTCGGTGTTGGGACGGTCGTCTTCGAGGGAACCCCCGCGTACCCCAACTTCTCGCGCTACTGGGACATTGTCGACAAGTACAATGTCAGCCAATTCTACGTTGCCCCTACTGCCCTGCGATTGCTGAAACGTGCGGGCAACGAGCACATCAAGCATCGGATGAAGAAGCTGAGGATTCTCGGATCCGTTGGCGAGCCGATTGCGGCCGAGGTCTGGAAGTGGTATTTTGAGACGGTGGGCAAGAGCGAGGCACACGTGGTTGACGTGAGTATTCCCACCAAGGCGGGAGTGGGAGGTATTGACGGATGCTATAGACGTACTGGCAAACCGAGACTGGGTCGCATGTCATCACGCCGCTGGGAGGAGTCACGCCGACGAAGCCTGGATCGGCGTCTCTACCGTTTTTCGGCATCGAGCCTGCGATCATTGACCCTGTGTCTGGTGAGGAAATCCACGGCAATGATGTAGAGGGTGTTTTGGCTTTCAAGCAGCCGTGGCCCAGCATGGCCCGCACCGTCTGGGGAGCGCACAAGCGGTACATGGACACGTATCTGAACGTATATAAGGGGTATTATGTGAGTTTGGTGTCGCGGCAACGGGGATTCCAGCTAATGGGCGTAGTTTACGGGAGATGGTGCTGGCCGTGATCATGAAGGCTACTACTGGATCCGAGGACGAGTCGACGACGTGGTGAACGTCTCCGGCCACCGGCTCTCTACTGCCGAGATTGAGGCCGCACTGATCGAGCACCGTACGTTGTGAATTTGTGTTTCTCGGCTGCGTTCGCATGGATAGGCAGCTGGCTGACGGCGACACAGATCAAGTGGCCGAGGCGGCTGTTGTGGGCATCCATGACGAATTGACAGGCCAAGCGGTAAACGCCTTTGTCGCGCTAAAGGAGGGCAACGAGTCGAATGAGCAGGTAAAGAAGGACTTGATCTTGCAAGTGCGCAAATCGATTGGGCCGTTTGCCGCCCCCAAGGCGATTTTTGTGGTGCCCGATTTGCCCAAGACGCGGTCGGGCAAAATCATGCGGCGGATCATGCGCAAGATCTTGGCGGGAGAAGAGGACCAGCTGGGGGACACCACTACGGTACGTTGCGTCTCGTCTCGTGCCCATGGCGGGCTGGGGGCGTCGTGGAGGACGCCTGTGATGACGTAATACCCCCCCGGGCTAACGGATCGTGTGCAGCTTTCGGATCCGTCGGTGGTGGAGAAGATCATCGAAATCGTGCACCAGGCCAAGAAGAAGCAGTAGTAAGTAGACGGGTCGGTCGCCTTGGCAACTGCGTGTGCTGCATGGGGTACGAGGCGATTTACGCTGGGATGGTTGATTGTGTTGCCGGTAAACCACAACCAACGTCCTCCGTGCCAAGCGCCAGTGGACAGGGGGGGCTGTGTCGATTACGCCTCTCCTTGGCGCTGCTGCCGCTGCGCTGCCGTGTGCCAACTCTCTACCCACAGCATGGTCTACTCGCCTGCCTAGCGCCTTGTCGTTGTTGATTTCTACCTTGCTATACACTATACACTCTTTGCATGCCGCTCGCTCTCTGTACCGTACCGTCAGCACCCTGCTCTTGTTTGGCCCGTCGCCCCATTGTTCTCGACACGTGCACCGCCACACCTCTCCTTCTCCACCACCACCACCACCATCACCACCACCGCCGCCGCCATGCGCATCCTCGGGAGCATTACAGCCACCCTCACGGCCGCCCTCGCCACACTCTGCGCCGCCTCGTCCAGCCAGCGAGCGCCGCTCAGCCGCATCGATCTCGCCAAAAATGCTGACGTGCTGACGCCCTCGCACCGCGTGACGGCCATGTCGACATTCGACCTCGCCTTTGATGTATCGGGTCAGCGCATGCGCCTCAGCCTCGAGCCCAACCACGACCTGTTTGTCGACGGCGGGCGTATCACACACGTCCATGCCAACGGCACCATCGCATGGCAAGAGCCCATCGAGCGGCTGCACCACAAGGTCTACAAGGGCACCGCCTGGGTCAAGCGGGCCCATCGCTGGGACAAGGTTGGCTGGGCGCGCATCGCCTTGCAGCGCGACGGGCTGCGTCCACTGTTCGAGGGTCACTACACGGTGCAGCACGACCACCACCACATCAAGCTGGCCTCGAGCTACAAGACGACGCGTCGGCCCGAGGACCCAGACGTGCACCTGCGCGATGGCGACGACGACTACATGGTCGTCTTCCGCGACTCGGACATGGACCAGCCGGTCGAGCAGCCGGAGTTGCGTAAGCGCGAGGGCGAGGGCGAGACCGCCCCAGGCTGTCTGGCCGACCAGCTCGGCTTTAATACGCGCGAGGATCACCCCGTGTATGCCAGCATGCGTGCGCGCGCCGACAGTCTCGGCTTCACCCCCGTCGCCAATCTCTTTAGCAAGCGCCAGCAGCTCGACACTCAGCCCGGCGGGAACGGCGCCGGCGTCAACCTCGTCTCGTCAATTGGCAGCACCCGCGGCTGCCCCAACACCCGACGTGTCGCTCTCGTCGGCGTAGCGGCCGACTGCAACTATGTGCAGTCCTTCGGACGAGACAAGAACCGCACGCAGACCAACGTCATCGCCGTCATGAACCAGGCATCGGAGCTGTTTGAGAGCTCCTTCAACATCTCGCTTGGCCTGGCCAACCTCGTCATTACCGAGCCCGACTGCCCGACGTCGGAGCAGCAGGCCACGCCGTGGAACCAAGCGTGCAGCGACAGTATCCAGATCCAGGACCGGCTCAATCTGTTCTCGACATGGCGCGGTCAGCAAAATGACCATTACTCCCACTGGACGCTGATGTCCACGTGCAACACGGGCTCCGCTGTCGGCCTCGCCTGGCTTGGACAAGCCTGCACCACCGGCTCTCAGGCCAACCCGAGCGCCCAGGCCAACAGCGCTGAGACGGTCGCTGGCGCCAACATCGTCGCACGCACCAACACAGAATGGCAGGTCGTCGTCCACGAGACGGGCCACACGTACGGCGCGGTCCACGATTGCACCGCCGACCAATGCGCCGATCCGAAAATCGTCAGCGCCCAGAAATGCTGTCCCTTGAACTCTGGAACCTGCGACGCAAAAGAGGGCTTCATCATGAACCCATCCACCGCTCCTGGCGTTACCCGTTTCTCCGCCTGCAGCATCGGCAACATCTGCTCTGCGCTTGGCCGCAACAGCGTAAAGTCTAGCTGCCTGACCAACAATCGTGACGTTACCACCATCACCGGCCAGCGCTGCGGCAACGGCATCGTCGAAGGCGACGAGCAGTGCGACTGTGGTGGTGCGCAGCAATGCGGTGCCAACAACTGCTGCGATGCTACCACATGCCGCTTCAAGAACAACGCCGTCTGCGATGACTCCAACGAAGACTGCTGCCGCAACTGCCAATTCGCCTCTGCGACCACCGTCTGCCGTCCGAGCGTTGGCGAATGCGACCCCCAGGAAACCTGCACAGGGAACAGTCCTTACTGTCCCAAAGACGTCAATGCCAAGGACGGCACCCACTGCGGCAACGGCCTGAAATGTGCCAGTGGTCAGTGTACGTCACGAGATCAGCAGTGCAAGACCATCATGGGCAGTTATACAAAGGGCAACGATACATATGCCTGTGACAATAGTAATTGCATGCTCAGCTGTGCAAGCCCGGAATTCGGACGGAATCAGTTGGGAGTCAAGAATTGTTTTGGTCTGCAGCAAAATTTTCTGGACGGTACGGATTGTACCGGTGGAGGGACATGTCAAAACGTACGTTATCATATCAACCCTTGCTTTTTGTAACCCCCCCTCCTCAAACCACAACGAGAGGAAGCCAGTACACTTACAAAAACACACAACAGGGCCAATGCAAAAACGGATCCGTCGGCAAAGAAATCAAATCCTGGATCGACGAGCATCTTACCCTCGTCATTGGGCTCGCCGCGGGCCTCGGCGGCCTGCTTCTCATCTGCACTGTAGGCTGCTGCTGGCGCTCCTACCGCCGTCGCTCCAAACTTAGTAAATACGCCGCGGTAGCGGCGGCGACGCCATCTGCACGTCGTAGAGGCGGACACCGCGGTCAAGCGAATGGGGACCCGAATGCCAGCGGGGGACCACTAATTGGAGGAGGTCCCCCGGGCATGCAGCAACACTCTAGCCAAGCGAGAGGAGGCCAAGGGGTACCGCCGCCGCCGCCATTGTCTCATAGGGGTACTGTGCGGTATGCCTAATTCCCATCCCCTCTATTGCCAGTATCCTATATTCTGTGTTTCGACATGTTTTGCTATTATTTTTGTCTCTTGTCTAGCACGAGTAGCGTCGGTTGTTGAGCATCATTTTGGCGTTTTTTGTTTTTCTTATTTCTTATTTAGTTTCCCCGTCCATGGATATAGATCCATGAGGTACATGGGAGGGCTGGGGGAGTGGTTTGTTTCAAAGCCTTGGTTGGCTTTGCGTCTTGATAGAGAGACGACGACAACGACGTCGACGACGATGACAAAAGGGCGTTCATCTACCGACACCTGTGAATTTCTCTAGAATCTTTTTTTGTTTTGGTATTTTTGTATTTATGAGTTGCATCTATCGCTTCTTGCAAGGGGAGCACGAGGGCAATCGTCGCGTCGTTCTCATGGTATTCATAACTTCAACCTACGTACACACGTATCCTTCTTTACCACCCACCCACATGCATCATTCACAGAGTCACACGACACCCGTGTATCCGATATTCAATCCAGCGAAATGGGTGTCTACGTGCTTACTTACCCTTTGAGAAGCCCATGTAATTATCTATGTTTATCGACTCCACGAGCTCCTGATAACTAGCCCGCCATGAACGCTTGGCTTCACTGCGACACCGCCTGTTCCCCTCCCCCACCTCTTTCAGGCCGGGCATGCCCTTGAAGATGGAGAGAGAGAGAGAGAGAGAGAAGCAGCGCAGGCGGGGCGATGGATCCAGGCGGAAGGAAGAACGGGAGAATCCTGCATCCCGCCGCGCCGCGCCATGCAAAGCCCTCTTCTCCTTCTCCGTTGCGTGCGTGCGTATAGTACCCAACACAGGCAACGACATGACGCCGCCGAAACGCACACATGGACACAGTACTTCTGTCCTGAACCCCCATCAGATCGAACAATCGAAAATCCCCAGTTGAGTCCACCTCTTCTGTCCACCGTGGCGCCCCCACTTTCGCGTGAGCCAAACAGCGGTGCTGATGCAGAGGAGTATATAGATGCCTTTTTTTTTTCTCTGTAGGAAACGCACGTGTCGAGTGTGACGTAATGTGCCACACATGTTCTAGTTGCAAAAGAAAAAATGTGGTTAAAAGACACGATATGAACTATCCGATGAAGCCCTTACCTAGGCTACGCCACGCTACGCTACACCAGTGACCACGCCACACCGCCTTGCCATTTCGAAGTCTGGAAAAATAAATCAATGTAGAATAAAACACCATGGGAATCGAAGGGAAAGGAGGACGACGGCCGAAGGAGAATTGATAACTGGTTGGAAAAAAAAAGGAGTTCCCCCTTGGAGATACCTTTCCTCTATCAACCATGGCACTTCTCCGTTGTTTCGAGAATGGTCAGATTCCCCTCTTCTTGTTCTTCGCCCGATAGACTCTGCTGACGTGAGCCCTGGCTCGCAAACGCGCTATTCTGTCTACTCGCGCCGGGCCGCTGCTCGAGCATAGGCGACTCGGCGCCACCGCCACTGCCACCGCCGCTGTCCGAAAAGACGCTGCTCTCACGAACGCGCTGAGCCACACTTGCAGTAATCTTGTCGTCTAGAAGGTTGACCAGGCGCTCCGAGTACTGGTCGAGCAACTTGACCATGACCGTCTCGTCAAATTCCTTTGACTTGACACGGTCGCCGACGGCGCGTGCCGTGGCGGCGAGTTCGCGTTCCACGTCACGGGCATGCTCGGAGCTCATGGTGTCGCTGCTGTTTGCGAGGCGCTTGCGGTAGGCGCGTAGGGTTCTGCAAAGACTTTCGGTGGCGGAGCCGATGCTACCGAATTCGCTGGTGGGCGCTTTGGCACGGACTCGTACGTCAATGGACGCTCGTCGCTTGGTGGGGGCAGGGTGACGGGGACTTGGCGGTGAGGGCGAACGGTTTTTGTTCCGGTGGGTTGTGCCGTAGCCTTTCCAGTCACCGGCACGGACGTCTCTTGCACAGCCTTGCATGGGAGAAGGGTCAAACTTTGGTGTTGGGGCAAGGACAAACTTGGAGATCCTCTTGCGCAACTTGGGTGATTTGCTGCCGGTTGGCGTGACATCGCCTTGGTGCGGCGAGCGTTGAAAACGTGCCAGCTCTGATTGCGAGAAGACACGCCTCAGCGGTGGCTTGGTGGCGAGCAAGTCTGGGTTGGTAGGCGTGCTGGGCGCGACCAGGTCCAAGGACTTGGTGATGTCGCTCCGATTAGGTGGCAGTTGCAGTGCAAGACCCCAAACAAAAATGGTTCCATCGACTGCAACCGTCACAATGGACTTTTCACTTGAATCACTCTCGGCAGCGGTGCTTGTCTGTACAAGAGCAATATCGGAGACGCCCTCGGTGTGTCCCCAGTCGCGAGCTAGTAGCGAACCATTGTCGTCGTACACGCGAATGGACTTGTCCGTACTCGATACCCCAGCTATAAGTGGGGCGCCGCAACTACGGGGGATGTGGACAAGTGATGAAAGCACAACAGCGTCACCTCCGTCTGTGTCGCACGCCTTGAAGTTGCTCAGACACTGGCCGTTGCGGGTGTCGACCTTGTGCACTTGACGGTCGATGGTCGACACAAGCAGAGCGTCGTCGCTGTCAGCGTCCCACGCCATGGAGACAGGAGAGGCTTTTAGAATGATGGCTCGCAGCATGACAAAGGCACGGAAGGTTTGATCCTGTTCCACACGAGTGACAAGCTCGCGTACAACCAAGGTTCGATCGCTTGACGAGGAGACCAGCCGTAAGCCGTTTTGCGAAAAAGTCACCCCATTGACGGCGCCGACGTGCTCATCGAGCGTCTGCAATATGTCCCAGCTTCCGTTTGCCTGTAAGAAGACTTGCACCGTGCGATCTCGGCTGGCACATGCAAGTAGCACGCAATTTTCCTCTTCATGGATAGCAATGCTCGTGATTTCGTTGGCATGCGCCTTGAAGTCAAAGGCACTCACTTTCGTCTTGCAATTCATGATTCTCAGCACGCCATACTTGTCTCCCGCAAGAAGAAAGCTGCCATCAGACAGAACACGAGCGGTTCGTAACTCGTTCACCAGGGCATCTGGGCCTTCGAGTTGTTCGAGCGGGACTTGAAGCGAGCCAGTCGACGAGCCTTGGCTCCAAAAAAGGATGGTCCCATCAGCAGCCCAGGTGTAGTACGATGCATTGAGCTCGTTTGGCTGCGAGAGTCCAGCATGCACACCCAACACAGCATCACCATGTGCAGGCAGCATCTGCAGCAAATCACCAACCATGGCCTGTTCGTGTGTCGCGCCTAGATGCGACAGCCGGATTGCGCGTTGGGAGTCTACGGTGATGACATAGTCGTTGAGACATGCCACAGCCCCGATCTGATGGCCGCCTATGGCTGTGACGGTCGGTGATTCAACACGAGGCCAAGGCGGCGGCGACGGAGGCGTCCTGGCCTTGACCAGATCATCGACGTAGAGCGTCTTGAGCCCGCCCTGGCTTCCGCCAATGTGAAGCCGGCCTTTGACGTCGAGCGCCATGGAGCTGACAGGGAAGCCGGCGTCAGCCAGCTTGAAGAAGCGCTGCTCGGCGCCGGTGTCGTCGAGTAGACATAGTTCGCCCTTGTCCGACGCGATGATGGCGCTGTTGGGCGTGATGGCTACGACACTTGTGAAGGTAGCGTCCTTGAGGCCGTCCAGGATGCAGTTGCGGCCTGGCAGCGTCTTGTGCATGGCGCTCGACAAGAACGAGACGTCGCTTGGGCGTGCCTTGATGCGCATGGAGCCCGCACTCGAGCCCGAGCTCGCGCTCGCGCCTGTCTGCTCTTCCACCCGCCAGACTTTGACGTGGCGCGTGCCGACGGTGATGATTTTGGTGCCCATCCAGGCCATGCGGTTGACGTGGCTGACGCACTTGTTGCTGGCGTGGAGGGCGGCGGCGCCAGTGCGCGGGCTGATGGCCCATACATGAAGGAAACCGTCATTGGCGGATCCGAGGCTGGCAAGGTAGCGGGCATCGGGGCTGAAGGCGAGGCAGTTGACGCCAAAGGTATGGTCGGCGAGGGCGGCCAGGGGCGTGTCGGCAGGGGCGTCGCGGGCGGTAGAGAAGACGAGGACGCGGGGCTTGTATCCCGTCTCGCCCACAGCCAGAAAGCGCCCGTCGGGACTGAGGCTGACGCAGGTGGCCGCCTTGATCTTGTCGCGGCTAGACCATGCGCGACTGCTGGGCGAGTCGGGCCAGTCGGCGGTGGCGGGCGAGGCGGCGGGCGAGAGGCCGAAGCCGGCGTCCCGCAGTGAAGCAGCAGTGCGGTTGCGGCTCTCGTTTTGGGCGGGGGTGGCAGGCGGGCCGTAGAGCGAGGCGGCGGGGTGGAGCGGCAGGGCGGCAGGGCGGGCGCGGAAGAAGCGCTGCGAGACAGCATGCTCGGCGTCGACCGAGGCCAGCACGGCGCCGGCGCCGGCGGTGTAGGCGAAGCAGGCGCCCGTGGGTACGCTGGCGACAGCATTGGCGCCGGTGGCCGTGGTGCCGATGACTTGGCGCAAGGCGAGGTGGGCGTCGGGGCGGGCGGCCCTGGTGGGCGAGCGCAGGCTCAGCGCCATCCGGGGGTGCGTGGGCGTCAGCGACATGGGTCCATGTATGGAATCGTTATGGTGTGCAGTATAGGGTGTATACGATCATCGACCATGTCCAGCCCACGACGTCATGCAAACACACGCGCCTGCTGGCCTGGCGGCGAGGAATGCGCGGCGCCGGGGGCGGCAGTCGGCCCACGTGGGAGCGCGGTGGGCGAGGGGCTATGTGCTACGGCGCGTGGTGTATCGTCGTGAATGGGCGGCGTGCGGGCGCAAGCAGAGCGAGCGGGTGCGAGGGCAGCGTACGCCGTGTCGTGGCGTTGTCGTGGTGGTTTTCCCCCGCCGGGCGACGGCACCACCCGCTCCACACTCCACAGGCATTGCCCAGGTCCGTGTGTGTGCTGCAGCGAGAGGCATCTTCTTGGACGGGAGGAATTGAAAGAATTGGGGGCTTTCCTGGGACGAGACGAGTTTCCTTGGCTACCGAGTGCTGTGTAATATGTGAATGGAGGATTCTGCCAATCACGCAACGGCGGCCCTGCACACGTGACACTGTGTCCTGCACACCCCACGGGTTCGTGAGCCCACGTGTCCCATCTGCCGTCACCCTCCCAATGCCTGTCACCTCACCCACCGGGGCCCGTTGCGCTTCGCGTCCAGCATCCGCACTGTCCCCAGACACCCCACCGACACCCACAGCAATACCGCCGTGTATATGATCGGCCGCTTAAAGTCCTTCCCTCTCAGCTTGTCGTCCGCCACCCGCGTAATCAGCGCTCCTGCCAGGGGCACGCCGGCCACATAGCCAACCCCACGGATCGATGTCATGGCCCCATTCTTGGGATAGTACATCTCGTCGCCGAAGAGCTGTTTCTGCACCGAATTCGATACCGTGTTGAACACGCCACTGACGAGCCCATGAAAGACGCTCATGGCCACGTACAAGCCAGTGATCTCGCGGAGCGCCGAAGGCAGCCACAGCCCCAAGGTAGCCAGCGCATACACCGCCGTGGCAGCCATAAGCATGTTTTGATGTCCAATCACGTCGGCGAGCGCACCCGCCCCGAGCCTCGACGGAATCCCAACCGCACTGTTGACCGCCAGCAGGTACGATGCCTTGCTGACCCCCACCCCCAGAGACTCTGCAAACTCGGGCCCAAATGTCATGGGGATTGCCAGCGTCAGCGGGTGGATTAGGTTAACAATCGCCAACAAGGTGAAGATGGGATCCTGGAAGGTGTTCCAGCCGATCATCGTCGTACTGCGCTGCTCATACCTCCGCGGTGGCAGAGAGAGCAAGCTGGCGATGCACAGCAAGCACCCACTGATGCCGGCTAGAATCTCGAGGGTTTTCCGTATGCCAACGTGCTCGAGCATCGCTGTCAACCCAAACGACCACACCGTGCCACCTAAGGCAGCAGCTTATCAAATTAGCAGTGCAGCACCGACATCGGAGCAAGACACGCACAGGCATACATGGTTCCCTGTGCGAGTCCACTTCGGCGCGGGAAGTATTCGGGGAGGATGGGAGCAAGGACGTTGATCAAAATGCCTGTCCCAACGCCGACAAGCAGACCCTGGCAACCGAACAGTGTCCAAATCTGCGTCAAGATGAGCAAATTCCAGTGTGCCCCTAGGATCCATTGCGCTTACGTTCCGGCTTAATGCGGCAGTCCCAAGTCCCAGACCTACCAGCGCAGTACCACCAAAACACAGCAGTCGTATGCTCTTCCCAATCCGTGGCAAGTGTGGGTAGTAGGCAACGGCGAATATGGCGACGAGTCCTCCGTTTCCCAGGGATCCAATGGAAGAAATGAGTGCGCGTTCGGCTATGTCCTTTGGGCGCAGTACGCCCTCTTCTACAGCTTGTTCACGACTATAGTGCGCCTGGAATACGCCAAACGATTGTGTAAACCCTGGCCTGGTCAGTCCCGGTGCGTAGGCTGGTAATGGAGATGCTGCGGTGCTTGCCTATGACAGTAAATGCGACCAGAGATGTCGATAGTAATATTCTCCACTGCTGACCCTTTGTTACTTCTGCACCCATGTTCCGGACTGGGCTCTGGTGGGACAGAAGTCTGAGCGGTCTGCCCTCTTCAAGTGGCAGGCGCACCGCTTCTTCTTCTTCTTCTTCTGCACCGTCTAGAACGTCAGTCGAATGCTGGCAGCGCTATGATGCATTGACGTTGATCTGTTCTCCCCTGTGGATCAAGCACGTACCGGCCATTTCGACGTCAGAGAGTATCGATGCCTTTCAGGAGGAAGTGTCGTGAGACAGACGAGGATCCATGGTGGCCGATCGTAGGGTTGAGGCTCGTCTCAATGCAGCAGGTCTATTGGGTCCCGAGGAAAATGCCTTGAAAAGAAAGGGGCGTTGCGGCGGCTCCATGCTGGGATGGTTGTAAGGCAGGCAGTACTGAGGGTGAGATGTAGCACGCCTCCGAGCCAGTGTACTCTGCCATGGTGTCCATGGCCCTGGTCCCCTCAAGGACCCATGACGTGCTCCCGTTGTAGACAGACTCGATACATCCTAACGCTGCAGGAGCACTGGAGCCGCCGAAGCGCTCCTGGTCGGACGGGAGCCGTTGCCAGATGATCTAGGGAGACCACCGCGCCGTGGGTGAGTGACGTGTGGCTCTGATTGCATCGACACAAAGAGTTCTGCCGGCCAGGCTGGCGTGCATCGTGTCTGCAATCTGGGCGCCTTGGCCTCGCGAGCAGCATTCGGCCGAGACGGGATAACGTTGCCCTCGTAGAGACGCAGACTGCGCTCCAGTCGTCGAAGTTGAGTTGGGTCGGCGCCGAATCGGGCAGGGATGGCCGCCACAAGTGCTTTCTTGGCCCTGGACCCTTGCTCGCCGTGGATAGACACTGCTGGAAACACGATGACGGCCGGCGGCTGTGCATTCGAAACTTTGCCATCCCCACCCCACGCGTCACGCGCACCGTCCCATTAGGCCTCGTTGTCCGCATGGCTCTCCTGCGATGCGCACTGCGGGCGTCAACGGGAAGACCTCCAGCGCGCGTCATCCAAGGCCGTCGATACCCCTCCACACTACGTCTCCGGACGCTGCATAGCACGCGTCCGCTTGCGCAAGCATCAACTCCCCCGAACCCGCCCGATAGCGCGCCCGACGGCCAGAATGGCGCGACAGCAGCCCACGACGAGGTTGCGGCAGCGGAGCAGCAGGCTGCCGCCGCCCTGCCGAGCGAGGATTCCGAGGTGCTTGCGCAGAAGCTGCAGCAGTCACGTGAGATCACACGACGATACTCGGCGGCACTGCGCCGTCAGCAGCGTGCGAAGAGGGCTCAAGGGCTGCCACCCGTGACCATCCCCGCTTGGTTCCTCAAGCGGCGCGTGGTGCGGCGGGAGGACCAGGCCCGCGACACACACGCCGGGCGCGGGCCGCCGCCCCTGCTTTCCGTTGTCGTGGCCCACAAGCAGTCTGGCGAGAGTGCTACGTGCTCTGTTCCGGCGGGGCGCGACCTCGATGCGCCTCTGGTATTGGCACGGCTCGTCCGCGGACTGTGGGACCAGTCCCTGGGCGCCTTGGAGCGACGCATGCTCGAAGACCACCTCGACAAGCGGACAGCATCTGCAGACAAGACAGCATCGCCGACGGTCCCCGCACCTGAAGACCGTGCCGTCACGGAGATGTTTTCGATTCTCGAGGGCTCGAGAGCCGCCGATGCCATACCAGGCCAGACAGCGCCAGTCCTCTGGTCAGCCGACGATCTTGCTCTGATTAAGGCTGCCACCGGGCTCAGCCACGCAATGCATGCCACCAACCTACCTCCCGTTGCCAGGTCGATGGCAATGAGCAAGCATACCGCACGTCTGGTCAAGACATTAAGGCGGCGAGCCGCCGCCCAGGCCCGTGAAAGCGATCAACCCGCACGGCTAGCTCCTCTGGTTGCAGCAGAAATACGAGCGACGATTGCGGCTTCCTTGTGCTCCTTACCGCCTGCCACCGGCGACTCCTTTCCATCCATCAAAAAGAATCTGATATTACACGCACCCACGGCAGATCACGAGGACCTCGTCGATCAATGTCTTCTCTCCAACGCTTATGAGCTAGGTTCCGATGTCATAACCCTGCACGCCCAGGATCTTGCGCAATTGGGCGGCGACTATCTAGGGGAAGGAGCGGAGCCGTCACCACGCTCCATCCGCTCATTAGGCTACGAGACGTATCGAATGAATGCAGAGCTAAAGAATGCCTTTGCACCTGAAGTTCGAGAAGCAACCGAAGATGAGTCAGAGGCCAGTACCAGTACGCCCTCGGCCATAGACTCGTCCGCCACGGACACGCCTACAGGATCTCGTACATATACCATACCCCTAAGTTCCTTTCCTCCCATGATGAGAAGCCTATTACAAGGCCAGTCCGGCTTCAATATCGGTGCAATAGGCCAGTTTGTTGCTTCTTCCAATGCGACCAACGACGATCCTCGAACGCAGCAAAATCCCAGCGATACACAGCTTGAAGACATGAAACTCACGTCTCTCCTGGAGGCTTTGATCGACGCAGACGAGTCCAAGCGAAATTGTGGGCTGTTTGGACGCGGCTCGTCGCAGCTAGCTGATCCTTCGAGTTATTTGGACAAACCATCCACGGCCCCCGCCTTCTTTGACTACTCAATGAGTTCTGACGGCGCAGAACTAGAGCTGAACTCAGCACTACCGGCTGCTGCAAAAGACACAGTCAACCTCGTCCTTACAACCGTTTCAGCTTCAGAAGCGCCCAAGCCTTCGGATCGATCCAAGATCCTTCATGTCAAAGACTTCAAAGAGTTGAACGCTACACACTACGGAGGCCGGATAATCGAGAAGTTGGAAGAGATAGTACGCAAACGGCGCAGTTCAGGCGAGAGAATCATGATTGTGGGCAGCACCTGTTCATCTGATCTCACGCCAGAGCTTTCCGCTGAGTATGACCAGAGTACATCGTCTTGAAATGGACTTGGGCTAATCAATCACAGCGGCGTTCACGGCCTTCAATATGATGGCGAAAGTACACCCTATCGAACCATTTTTGTCACAAAAGCCGAGTCTAGTGATAGCTTTCGCAGCCTCGAGAAACTTAGCAGCCTCGGTTTTTCTCTGGCATCCGCCGACACCAACCTCACATATACACTTTCATCACCAGAAATGACCAAATTCCAGCGCATCAATGTGCTACATATTCAAGACATGCTTCGCTCGCTAGATCCCGTCGCGGCAACTAGCATCTCGGACATGGATCAAGGCTCACGGAACTTCCATGCCTGGGCACCGATATTTTCCCCAGACTACTTCTACAGGGTCTTGACGTATGATGAGGTTCACCGGATTGCTCTCACTGCTCTGGGACTGTTTGTTACAGATCGAGCAAACGCCATCGCCTGTGAAGGTATCCCGAATCAGGTCAATTGGGCGCATGTTGCTCTCGCAATCGGTTTGCTTGAGGCAAGCGATGCTTCCAAGTCTGCTTTTGTCGATACTCTCGAGGGACCAAGGAGATTTCAACGCTCTAGAAGAGCAGAAGACACAGGCCTAATGGGTGTTGTTGCTGACCAAAAGTTTGATGAAGCCAGCCTGAAACGTCAACGTACTCTTGCAGAAATAGCTACGACTGCTACCAAATATGAAAAGCGGCTCATGTCCGGCATCGCCGACCCAGATCAGATACAGACGACTTTTGACCAAGTCCATGTCCCAAAGGAGACTGTCGACTCCCTTCGCACAATAACATCGTTGTCTCTGCTACGGCCAGAAGCTTTCAGCTATGGAATTCTTGCAACGGAGAAGATCTCTGGTTCCCTGCTCTACGGACCCCCAGGAACAGGCAAGACGATGCTAGCGAAGGCCGTTGCTAAAGAGAGTGGCAGTACTGTCCTGGAAGTATCTGGCAGTTCAATCATGGAAAAATACGTTGGCGAGGGTGAGAAGAATGTGGCCGCCATCTTCTCTCTTGCACGAAAACTTTCTCCTTGTATCGTGTTCCTAGATGAAGCAGACGCAGTTTTTGCTTCAAGGGATGCCATGCGGGAGCGAACGTCACATCGCGATATTCTCAATCAATTCTTGAAGGAATGGGATGGTCTCAACAATACGTCGGTGTTTGTCATGGTTGCCACTAACCGGCCCTTTGATCTCGATGACGCAGTTATTCGTCGATTGCCAAGGAGATTGTTGGTCGACTTACCTACACAAGCCGACAGGAAGGAAATCTTGCGAATTCATCTAGCAGGCGAACAGCTGGATGATTCAGTTGATCTGGGAAACTTAGCCACGCGCACACCGTTTTACAGTGGCAGCGACCTCAAAAACGTCGCTGTTTCTGCCGCGCTGGCGTGCGTTAAAGAGGAAAACGAACAAGCAGCTATCGCCGCTGCTAAAGCGACTTCGGATGGCCAATTTTCTTGTAGTGCAGCAAATTCCCCAATCGAAGCCACAACCTCATCGCCCTCTTCTACTACCGCCTCCTCCACACCGCCCACATCCCCCCCACAAAGCCCACCCCATCTCGTCCGCGGCCAAGCCTACAAATTTCCCGAAAAGCGCACTCTCTATCCCCGCCATTTTGACAAAGCACTACAAGACATCAGCGCCAGTATATCGGAAGACATGTCCAGTCTCAGCGCGATAAAAAAGTTTGACGAGCAGTATGGCGATCGCAAGGGAAACAAGCGGAGAAAGGATTTTGGATTCGGAATGCTGTCAGAACGGAACGAGAGTGCGGCCAGAGTGAGAATGTAGCGGAGCAATGAAAACGGTCAGGTTTTTTTTACATATGGGGAATAGCTTGACATGGGGACGCAAGGAGCTATATGTTGGGTTATGTATACGTCTGAAAACAGAGGAATGAAACACGCCACCCTCAGAATATATGAGCCTTGGTTCGAAACAGATCATGGATGCTCGTGATTCCGCGTTAAGTGTGAATAGCTAAATTCCACATTCCCCCGCACGAACCCCCAACATACTATAAGTTGAGTTTTGCGTCTTGCTTCACTCACTATCAACATCAACCAAGCTACTACGTCAGGAACCATGTCTTTCACTGATACAGCACCCTTCCGGTTCCGCTCCCTACCCAGCGAGATACGGAACAAAATCTATCGGATATTACTCTGCGAATTTGCACCGCCAGTATCCGATGAGCAGCATGTGACTGGCTTTACCGAACTTGAGAGAGCCAATCGTGCTCGCCATACGATTGAAACAGCTATACTACGCACAAATAAGGAGACATATAGGGAGGCCTACCATGTCATGGTCAAGACCAATCGCTTTATCAGAATACAATCAGTAAGAGGACTACCGCTGATCACACTCACAAAGCCAATGTGCCTGGCCATCGTGAGTGACAAAAGGCACCTGGTAGAGCAATTCAAGGGCTTTGTACTTTCGGTTAACTTAAGCACTACACCGAGGTTCCAGCTACGAGAAGGTCCCGAATACAATGCATGTTCTCTGATGATCCTGCATCGTGACTTGGACCGGTTGTGTAAGGGAATCAAAGATGGCGACTTGCATGCAAGCGGTTACAGCCAGAACTTACGACTCTCCATCATCATGGCGCCTGTCATCTACAGTCTACAGAGGATTCAGTACGCGCCTAAATTTGAGGATTTCTTCTCAACAAAGACTCAGGAGGCTCTCCTGAAGCCCTTCAGAAATCTGCTCCGCGGATACAAAGAAGTAAAAATCATCGGCCATGTGGATGAAAGTCTCGCACATGATGTGCGTACAGACATGGCTCGTGATCAGTGTTCGGATCCTCAAGCTGTAATCAACGAGGCTCGTATGGCCAAGGAATGGGGATCCCGTCTCTACCAAGCAGGAATGTGTGAAGACGCATGTGAAGTCTGGTTGGATGGTGCGGCTGCTATCGAGCAAATCCATGAATCAAGTTCATGGCCTAGCCTGGTACGCTCCGGCGATGCGAACTTCGTTCCCACCGTAGCTGAACTCAGCTTTCTCATGCGCCTAAACATTATCCATCATCAAATCGCAGATATGGAATCTCCGGGCTCCAAATTCCTTCCAATCACTGGCTTTATCGCCGGCCAGTTGGCCCATCATGCGTTGTCCATGGTGCATCAATCACTTGAGAGAGACTACTGGAAGAGAGGGTACAAGTATACACCTTCGCCCCAGCACATGGCAAAGCTGCTATATCGAAACGCGGTCTTCTTGCGACTTACAGCAAAGCCGGGCACGGCCGATGAGGCATTGGTACTTATACGCAGGGCCTCGCAAATACAGCCCACAGATACCGCGATACGAAAGGAGAAATTAAAAATATTAGCCTGGGTGCGGCAGGCTCGGTAGATGACGATACCATGTCGAGACTACACTGGCTATTCACCAGTTCAATTGGGACTTTTGTGTTAGCCGGGAGGCGCAACGGAGAGAGTAGCGCTGTTAAGACAGCCGTAAGAAAACATTTGGTGCTCCGAAGAATCCCGGAATCCCCTCCTGCACCACAAAAGGAAAAGGGTGTCTGATTGTATCTGTAGCTAGATCCATTTCTTCCCCCACGAGGTTCCATTTTGTGTCATCAACTCGTTGTACAAATCAGACTAAACATTGTTTCTCTCGTGTCCATTATCAAGGGTCATAACCATACCTTCTATCGCCCGTGTATACCACGACATTGCTTTCTCTCTAGGAGCTTTTGGTGTGCATCGAAGGTGCCACCCCACGACCGACAGGATCAATAGGGTGAATAATGATACATTTACGTGTCGACAAGCTGATATGGCAATTGCTTATGGACCTAGTTCATGCCAGCTCCAGCTGAACCGTTTGTATCGCCAAGTCCTGGTCTTTTGATTGCCATGCCCGCTTTTTATTTGGGGATCTCCAAAAAAAATACGCGGCAGCGGCTTGTGTGGCCGTATAACAACCGCCCTGGTTCCTGCCTGAGCCTGCCCCCCCTGTAATGTCCTCCCAGCAATCCAAATCGTATTTTCCGTGACATGCATACTACCCTTCACATTTCTCGTCCATCTTCTCTGCAACCCCCGAACAACTCATCGACCAACTGCACAAATTCTGCCATGCCTTCCTTATCCTCGGCTCTCGCTCTGCCATCTCGTATCCCCTTGAGTAGCCCCATTGCATCAGAGTCGCCCTTCTTCTGCGTCCATTTCACCGGACGATCAATGTTCCTGCCCCATCGTCCACCTCTGCCCCTGCTGCCTCTTCCTCTGAAGGATGGTCTGAAAGGCCGTCTTCCACCTTCGGGGTCAGGCTCGATGGTTTTGGCATAAACATGTTGGAGGGCCGTGAGGAGTGTGGGATGGGCTTTGAGGAGGCCTTGGAATTTGGGATTTGTGGCTAGAGTCGAGAAGTCGGGTTTCTTCTTGAGGTAGCGTGGTGCTGGGACGGATGGCGGTGGTTGGGGTATTGTTGGCACGGCAACGGTAGATTGTATGGTTTCATTGGCCGTATGAGTGAGTTTGTGTGGCTTGAAACATGCTAGTGAACAGCTTGTATGGTGTTAGTCAGGTGCAATATCTGATGTTGTGATGCGTACTATGGAACAGCGCATGTTGGGCATTTGTATTTCTTTGGCTCAATACTACAGATTCCGCAAAGAG
>Ga0182210_1000064_pt1 | contig 19429 bp, 13 predicted proteins | sample G5R1MG_19_FD_129670 | JGI IMG/M metagenome (GOLD analysis project Ga0182210, IMG submission 129670) | Switchgrass phyllosphere microbial communities from Michigan, USA - G5R1_MAIN_03OCT2016_LD1 MG | ecosystem: Host-associated > Plants > Phyllosphere > Phylloplane/Leaf | place: USA: Michigan... | reverse complement strand
GGTGAGGGTCCTCCAGCGCTCCGCCGCCTGAGCCTCGTTGTCGGCGTCGACCCACGCCCACAGCTCAACGCCCGTGCCGCCCTCGCGCGCGCCATTCCAGGGCCGTTGCCCCCAGTGGTCGGCATCCCAGCGGCCGACGCTGAAGCGCAAGTGAAGCTCGTGGGCGTGAGCATGCTGCAGGATCTGGCCCAGCGAGCGGGGGAAGTAGCCGAAGTGCTGGCGGGCAAACGCCGCCGTCGTCTCGTTGCTGCGGAAGCTGAACGAGGCCAGTAGCGCGTCCGGTGGGAGGGGCCGTAGGAGCAGCTGCTCGTGGTAGGCGGCGCAGGCAATCAGGGCCTGGAGAGCGCAGAGGAGGATGAGGCGGAGCGAGCGCATGTCAGCATCCTTGGCAGTGGGTGGATGGGTAGGGGTGGCGGGGGGAGGAGTTCAGTGAGCGGAGCAGTGACGGAAGTCGTCACGTGTGCGATGTAGTCACTTGTCACGTGGGCACGTGACTGGCTCGGCCCGGTAGCCGGCCGGCTTGGCGCGCGCCACTTCTCCGGCTCTTCCAGCGTCCTAAACAGACCAGTCGACAGTGAGCGACCCGACGCGACCACAGTACGTGACGCCCCCCGACGACACCATGGCTGCCGCCGAGACGCGCCGCCTGCTAGGTATGTATATGGCTTTACCTGTCTCTCCCCTCCCTCCGCCATGCTGACCCCCGCCTCCCCAGAGCAGCTTATGGGCGAACAGCTCATGAGCGGCACCGACCAGCGCGCGCCACAGCTCACCATGACGGACCCCAAGGTGTGCCGCTCGTACCTCGTTGGCTCCTGCCCCCACGACCTCTTCACGAACACCAAGAACGAGCTCGGCGCATGTCCCAAGGTGCACAACGAGGCGCTCAAGGTCGAGTACGCCGACGCCGACGCCGAGCAGAAGCGCCGGTGGGGCTTCGACTTTGATTACATGCGCGACATGCAGCACCACATCGACTCGTGCAACCGCAAGATCGACACGGCCCAGCGCCGCCTCGAGAAGACGCCCGAAGAGATTCGGCAGACCAACCTGCTAGTACGCGCGCGCTGGCCGCCTGCTGCCCCTGCTGACCGCGTCGCAGCTCAAAGCCATTAACGAACTCACAAAATCCATCGACGCCGGCATGCTCGAGGTCCAGATCATGGGCGAGGAGGGCATGGTCAACATGGCCGTCCAAGAATTCACCCGCGTGCGCATGAAAAAGGCCGAGAAGGAGGAGCGCGAACGCGAGCTGCGCGCCCTTTCCGACACCGGCGGGCCCTCGGGCCACCAAAAACTGCAGGTATGCGACGTCTGCGGCGCCTACCTCAGCCGCCTCGACAACGACCGCCGCCTCGCCGACCACTTCTACGGCAAGATGCACCTCGGCTACGCCCAGATGCGCAAGTCGCACGAGGCCCTCCAGAAGGAGCTCAAAGGCCGTGCCCCACCCCGCGACGTCTACCCCCCGCCAGGCGGCGATGTGGACCGGGGCGGGGGCGCGTGGGGCGGTGGCGGCTACGGCGGCGGTGGCGGTTATGGTGGCCGTGGAGGACGACGCGGAGGGGGCCGTTCACGGCGAGGTGGCGGCGGCGGCTGGTAGTCTTCTGTGGGAACGGCGTTCAGGTGTGTCCTTTGACGATTCCCACCACAAAGGTCCGACTTACTCCAGAGCATTTGATTGCGGAAGCTCTCGCTGCGACCCTCGTTCCAGCAGCCTCTGTACAGCAGCAATCGGCCTCGTCGAGGCGCGTCCGCAGACCTCGCGCGCACAGCCTCGCCCAAAGCACAAGCAGTACGCCTTCTTCGCCATGCACTGGGCTTGCTTCTAATCCTCCTCAAGGCACTCCTGCTGCGTGTCGTGGGACCCGAGTCCGGCACCTTTCGCCTCCTTCACCATGCACGGCTTGGCAGGTGCGTCCTACTCTTATTTCCAGTGCGCTCTCTCGTGCCACTGGTGAGGATTCCCCACTCACCCTGGCACGGTCTCGCCAGTGTCTTACCCTGGCCTTGGAGCGGTGTCGTCTCACTTTCGTCTGCAATTTCAAAATCGAGGTGAGCCCTTTCTCTGGGTCGCCAGAATGGGCTCATTTCCACCGTCCGGCACGTTAAGTACGCCTCCGCGGCGGTCGCACAAGGCCACCTATGCGCCTATTGTGTCATGTAGGAATGCGGCATAGAAGACCCTCGTCCTCCCTTTCTCCCATCCAGAAATGCGTACTTGGATTTTCGTCGCGTACTTATAGCAATCCACCATGAGCCTTTGCTTTTTTCTGTTCTCCAGCCATCCCGACCTTTTCCTTGGCCCTTCATGCACTGGTCTCTCCTCGCCGCCTCCGTTCTCTTCTCTGTTCTTCACCATGCCCACGCCATGGACCGTCGAGCCCCCGCCCGACTACCATGTAACGTCCCATTCGCCCCTCACCACCCACCTCCACCCTAACATCTTTTTCCCCCAGTGGCCTCCACTGTCATGACCCTCAAGGCCCTTCCCAACACCCCACGCCTCTCACCTCCATCCTCACAACACCTCGCCCGCCGCCGCCGCCTCCACACCCCTCTCTCGAAACGGCAAATCGCTGCCCAAGAAAAACTTCTCACCGTCGGCGGCCGCGTCTACATGACCGAGGTTACCCTTCGCGGCGACCCTTACACCCTGGTCATCGACAGCGGCAGCTCTGACACCTGGGTCGCAGCCTCCTTCTTCTCCTGCCTCAATCCCTCCACCGGCGCCCCCTATCCTCCCGGCGCCTGCGGCTTCAATTCCTCGTACGACCCGCACACGTCGCCGACGTGGGCAAGTATCCCCGACCACGACTTCGCCGTCAACTACACCGGCGGCGAGTTCTTGCGCGGCGAGCTGGGGGTCGAGGAGCTGGGGATTGGCGGTGTGAGCGACGGGAAGCAGGCCGGGCTGACGGTCAACCAGACGATAGGGGTGGTGGAAAAGGGGTATTGGCGCGGCGATCGCGTCTCGAGTGGGTTGATGGGGTTGGCGTATCCGGCGCTGGTCAGCGGGGCAGGAGACCTGGACTATCAGAGTGTCATGTTTAGTCTGTATGTCTTTCTTTTTGTCTCCTGCCTGTTCCTATTGATTCACTACATTGTCCTATTCATCGTATCTGCCCTTACCTCCCCTTCCAACCCTTCCAAACTACCCCACCACCCAACCCAACACCACACCGCACCACACCGCACCACGCAAAAACAACACAGCATCCCGCTAAGCATGATAAACCGCCCCGCCCAACAGCACCGCCAACCTCCCGCACCGCCTCTTCTCCCTCGCCCTCTCTCGGCCCTCCCCTTCCAACCCCACTGCAGGCGGCCTCTTCGCAATAGGCGGCGTCCCTTCCATCCCTCACTCCCCGTTCACCACCGTGCCCATCGTCCCCGTCTACCAAGGCCTCTACGCCTGGTACTCGCTGCTCATCGACGGCATCGCCATCACGGTCCCCAGCACCAACCGCACCAGCACCGTCACCACGCCCTCCCCCACCTCATCCCCCGCCGCGCCCCCGCCCAGCCCCGCCAACGCCTCCGCCGTCGTCATCCTCGACTCCGGAAGCAGCCTCATGTACCTCCCCGACGCAACCGCCGACTTCATCGCCTCCGCCTTCGTCCCCGCCGGCCGCATCGACCCCTCGTCCGGCCTGTGGACCGTGCGCTGCGATGCCCGCGCCCCGCGCGTCGGCATCACCATCCGTGGGCAGACGTTCTGGGTCAGCGAGATCGACCTGATGAACCGGAGCAAGGGGGCCGTCGGCAGCGGAGGCCGCAGCGGCGAGTGCGTGCTTGGGGTGCAGCGGGCGGGCGGCGGCAGCCTGGTGCTGGGCGACGTGTGGTTGAAGAATGTGCTGGTGGTGTTTGATATCGAGGCCCAGGAGATTCGGGTGGCGGCGCGAGAGGACTATTAGACGGTGGCGTTGGGACCATGCATCGGGCGAACATAGATGGATTTGATTTATTTTTTTTTTATTTCTTATTGTTGTTGTTTTTTTTTTCAATTTCTGGGGGCTGGCGGTTGCGAGGCAAAGGCACCTGGGACCTGCTCTGTTATGCCGTACCGCTCACGTAAACCCCAAATCATCCACGTTGCCCAAAAACTGCGCATTCCCCTCTCCAGCAAGGAGTGCGTCGACGTCAATCCCGCCACTCGTCAGATACCGCGCACTCACGCCCGTATTGATCTTTTGCTTCAAGAGGGCCTTGAGTTCGGCGCGTATCGCCTGCATCTCGCCCTTGGTCATCTCACTCGCCTCCTTCTCCTTTTTCTTCCTGCCCGTGCCACGGCCTTTCCGGCCCTTGGCCTCCTTTTCAAACGCCTCGCTGTCGTAGTCGATGCCCAGGTCCTCGGCCGCCTGGCGCATGACATCGTCTTCGCTGTGTTTCTTCTCCTTGGCAATGACCGTGTCGGCGAGCTTCTTGGAGAGCTGGGCGCGCGGCTTGAGGCGCGACACGATGCGGCGGTCGAGGTCGAGCGTGCGGATGAAAAAGGCGGTTTTCTTCGACTGGGGCGCCTCCTCGTTGCCGGACCGCGCGTGCACTTTGGCCACGAGCCGTCGCACGCCCGCGACTTCTTCTGGGGCGCAGATGAGGATACTCAAGCCGGAAAGGTCTGCACGCGCGGTACGGCCGGAACGGTGCACGTACGTGTCGGCTGCGCGCGGGAGGTGGTAGTGGATCACCAGTTCCACTCCTGGAATATCAAGGCCTCGAGCGGCAACGTCTGTGGCCACCAGGATAGAGCCGGGACGTTCTCTGAAGCGTTCGATGGAGCGAAGCCGGGCTTTTTGTGCCATGTTGGAATGTAACGGCAGCGCGGGTAGGTCAAGGTTTTGCAGATAGGGAGTCAAGCGACGGACGGCGGAGATGGAGTTGGTAAAGACAAGAGCGCGCTTCTTGGTGTAAAACATGAGCAGCGAGTAGAGGTAAAGGTCTTTTTCGGGTCCAGCGCATTCCACCAGCCCTTCTTTGAGCTTGCTGGCCATTTGAGAGTCGGGGTTTGCGTCGACGAATTTAGGCTTATCTTCGCGGAATTTGAGCTTCTTGAGGAGATACTCCATAGAGGCCTGTTGGCTCATGGCATTCTTGTCTGGCCGGGACTTGCCTGCAAGCTTCTGTTGCAAGCTCTTTCCGAATGTTGCAGAGAAGACGAGAGTCTGACGTTCGAGTTCAGGTGCGTCCTCTTCGCCGTCTGCGGTCTCATTGTCTGGCTCTAAAATTTTGAGAATTTCCCCAAGTTCCTCGTAGTGGCCATCGCTCAGCAAGCGATCAGCTTCATCAATGACCAAGAAGCGAATCTTCTTAAACTTCTCGAGCAGACCTTGGCCAGTGCTTACGACCTCCCATAGACGTCCTGGTGTCCCCGCCACAATGTCTGCTTTCTCGAGCTGTCGGCGTTGTTTTTGAACGGATAGACCACCCGTGATTGACGCAATATGAGGAGCATCAAAGGCTCCTTTACTACAAAGCGCCATGAGGTGCGCGGTGATCTGATGCGCTAGTTCTCGTGTGGGTGCTATAATGAGAGCCGTGGGGGCGTGCGCCTTGGAATCCTCTGTGTCCTTCGATGCTTTCCGAGCAGCGAGGAATGATTCAATGATGGGAATACCAAACGCAAGCGTCTTCCCGGATCCTGTTGAAGCTTTGCCGATGACATCTCGTCCGGCCATAATCTCGGGGATCGACGAGGCCTGAATCTCGGTGGGTGTCTGAAAGTTGAGTTTGGCAAGGGAGTTCAGCACCTCGTCCGACAGGTTTAGCTCCTCCCAAGCAGACACGTCCACCTCGTCATCCGCGTCAATAGGCTGGTCCGCAAGTATATCAAAGGCACCTGGACCAAACGTTTCTCCTTCGCTGATTTCCTCATCATCAGATTCTTCCTCTTCGCCATGGTTTTCTCCTTTTTTTTCCGCCTCCTTCGCTGACACTGTCTCTTTGGGTTGTTTCTCTTCGATCTTCGACTTGACCTCTGACTGCTTCTTTGTATCGCTTTTTCCGTCCTTCGTTACGCTTGCGTTTCCGTTCTTGCTCTCCTTGGGCGCTTCGACTGCTGGCACATCTTCGTCGTCGCTAAAGCCCTCCCATGGCAGCTCCTCGCTCTCCACGGGTGTATTCGACTCTGGATTTTCGTCATCGTCTGCCAGCTCTTCCTCACTTCCAAACGTAATCCGCTCGAGTCGTTTCGCTTCTTCCTCTTCATCCTGCCACGCTTGCTCAACGTCCCTTGCAACTTCCTCCTCTGTCTTGGTTGTCTCAAAGGTAAGGTTTCCAGTGATTGGGTCCTTCACTATGGTGACATCGTCAATCTCTTCCAGTCCGTAGAAGCCCTCGGTATCCTCCAATCGATCGGGCATGGACACCGTCTTCCATCCCAGTTCATCGAGGCGAACTTTGCGCTTTGTCTTGGTGGGCAATGGTTTTGCGAAGTCGCTGGCAACTTTCTGGCGCTTATGCGCTTTGTGCGCCGCCTTGGGGGTGTTGTGTGGCCGCTTCATTGTGGGCGAATTGGGCAGTTTATGGTGGTCGCAAGTCGAGGTCGTTCTAGGTTTTCCAAAACTTTTGGTCGGCGTTCGGCTGCGGGAGTCCGATGGCGCTCCGCTCGGCTATTCTTGCCGTTTCAGAATTCATCGATTCTCCCATGCCGTCGATTTTCCCACGCACAGTACGTCTTGGCTCGACTCATCTCCTCCCGTTGGGCTTAGCACGAGTGAAAAAGAGTATAGATTCGCTAAGACTCAAAGGTTGTAGCATCGCACTGTCAGCTACTGTTAACGCCAGATTCTTTTGCAAAGGAGAACTCAACCAGCAAATCTTCTGGAACCACCACTACCCCGGCAGTGCCCTGAGAATACTAGACCTAGGGTCGCCTATCTGGCACAAAAATGGGCAAATCTTCAAAGGACAAACGAGACGCATACTACCGCCTTGCAAAGGAGGAGGGATGGCGTGCTCGATCCGCCTACAAATTGCTCCAATTGGACGAGGAATTCAATCTCTTTGAGGGTGTGACAAGAGTGGTCGATCTCTGCGCCGCGCCTGGAAGCTGGAGTCAAGTTCTCTCTCGGGTTCTCATTAAAGGCGAAAAGTTTGGTCGTGCGGGCTGGCAAGAGAAGCAGGCCGCGACCCGCAACTATGTTCTTGGACTTGACCAGAAGCCATTGAGGGCGGAAGATGAGAGTACAAAAGTTTCCACAGAGAAACCTCAAAAGCCCAGGGAAGGAGTGCGAATTGTGGCAATCGATTTACAACCCATGAGCCCACTCGAAGGCGTCACCACGATGCGCGCAGACATTACACACCCTTCCACTATCCCACTCATGCTTAAGGCGCTTGATCCAGACACATACGATCCTACTGCGACCACTGGCTCTTCGCCTGTTGACTTGGTCATTTCCGATGGCGCACCAGATGTCACCGGCCTGCACGATCTCGATATTTACGTACAGTCCCAACTCCTTTGGGCCGCACTCAACCTCGCTCTCTGCGTGCTCAAACCCGGTGGCAAATTCGTCGCTAAGATATTCCGTGGCAAAGACGTCGATCTACTGTTTGCACAGCTAAAGATTGTGTTTGAGAGAGTCCGCGTCGCCAAACCACGAAGTAGTCGTGCAAGCAGTATCGAAGCCTTTGTCGTCTGCGAAGGATTCTGTCCGCCAAAGGGCTTCACGGCCAGTCTTGAGAAGCCCTTGGGCGCTGGCACACAATTACCCACCCCTGCGCAACCATCCCAGTCGCTCGACTCAACTTCCAAAATAACACGGATAGTTCGGGATGACGGCGTAATTGAGTTGGATTTCGGTTCCGAGGAAGAAGACGAAGATGATGAGGAAGGTGGCCAGAGATGGATAGCACCGTTTCTTGCGTGCGGGGATCTCACTGCATATGATTCTGATGCAACGTATCATCTGCCCAAGGACAGAGTGAGTCTGGATCCTGTGCAGCCGCCAACTGCACCGCCGTATAAAAGGGCGTTGGAGATGAGGAAGCTAGCTGGTGGAGCATATGGAAAGACAAAGGCGAGGGAACAGAAAGTGCCAAGCTAAGTTCTCGGTGAGGCGGATGAATCATGTATTGTGGCAGGAGCTGTGAATCCCATGGGAATCTCCTTCATTGTACCTGCTGGTCGTACCAGCTACCCTGGCACCATCTTCCTAGGCAGTCTACCATCCAGTTGTATCTGATGAGGCGACAAAAGACTGGAAATCTTGTAGAGGGCAAGAGGGCGCCATGTTCTCAAAGCGCAACGGGTTGGATTAGATTCGCAATCAGGGAGATGATGAACGCTACTATCATACGATGGTGATTACTGGTCCGAATCAAGAGGAACTTGTGGATCCTGGACACACGGTTGTGAGCTTGATTGATATCTATGATGCCTACAAGACTCTAGTGCCCGGCGCGGGGAGTCATCTTACACCGGCACAGCATCGATTCTACGTGTCCAATATTATAGCCCACTATTCGGCGCAGCTGCCTTGCAGGTGAGGCTGCAGCAAACAAAATGATGATCTCTGATTGGGCTGAGTACTGATGGGTACAAAGCCCTGATCACGTGCTGCGCATGCGCCTTTACCTTCTGTATAGATTAAATAACCGTCATCACCCTTCATCCATCCCCCATCCCCCATCCCCCATCCATCCTCCATCCATCCTCCATCCATCCCCCATTTGTTTCCAGCACATTATTCCAATTCCGACTTACTTCCCATACCACTACACCCACCACACGCCTGTCCCTCTCACACTTTGTCTCCCTTCCTCACAATGGATAGACGCCGGCAGAACCGCACTGACGAATCCACGACGTCAGACCTCTCCATCACTGACTCCTTGAAGGGCCTTGTGCTCAGTACCTTCGGCGAAGCCGTTGGTTTCTACATATTCGGCGATGAGGAACAGCGCTCTGCCCGTCCCGAGACCATCCTCAACCGCATGCTCTCGACCAAGTCTGCGATCTCGACGCACTCTTCTCTCGCTGAAGTTTATCAGCGTGCGCATGACGATGCTGCCTCGCGGGTATTTGCGCAGATTGGCAGTGGCCAGTGTGGGACTGTCTTCGCACTGAAGGGTACTACTTCTGTCATCAAGATCCCCAACACCACCGCCAAGCGAGAAGAACTGCGTCTCGACTTCCTCACGCATAAACGTGTCTATGATTCATTTGCCGCGGCGTCCCAGATACGCGAAAACATCCACATTCCGCGCGCCATAGGCTGGGTCAGCCCCACGACCACAGCATTCTGGCAGGCGAAGAAGGAGCTCTTCCCTGCTGATGTTGTGACGCCCAACTTTGGTCTCATTTCGGAGCACATCTTTCCGGTCCCCATGCCAGTTCGAGAAGCCATCGTCGACGCACTGTTGCCAAAGGCCATCAAGGACAACAAGGCTCAATTCCTGGGCAAGGCCGAGAACAAGGATTGCCTGATCAGGATATACCTTGGGCGCCGCAAAGATACCCGCAAGATGGACCCCAGCTCTGTCAGGCTTCGCAACTTCCCTCTACATGTTAACGAGATGGAGAGGCTTGGTCTGGACGTTGCGGCCTACGCGAAAGTGATGGCGCAGGCCCTGGCATTCATGCATTGGCGCGCCGGCGTTGACGCCAACGACGTCGAATTCGTAATGGGCAGCACTCCTGAAGTCGTTGGTCAGCCTACGTATGAGCAACTCGAAGAATGTGACATCTACACCATGGCCGATTATTACAAGTTCGATTTCGAGCATCGCAGTGTCGGAATGTGGCTGCTCGATTTCAACCAGTGCCAGAAATTCCAGCACTCTGCGGCGGGCATGAAGAAGCTGGTTGAGGGCTTTTGGTTCAACGACCCGTACTACCCTCGTCCCAACGCTACAAGCAGGGAAGACCAACAGCTATGGGAGGTCTTTGAGCGGCATTACTTGGAGGTGAGTGCCGAACTCACCGAGGACAAGCATGGCCCGCGCGACTTTATCCAGGGTGTCGTTGAAATGGGCAAAGCTCGTGCGGGAAGTTTGTTCGGCTGAGTTGGATAGTTATACATAAGCTGGCCCTTCTTGATAGAAGTAGAATTCTGGTTTGAGAGCCTCACGTCTGCAGTTGTCTTTTCCACACTGGCTCAGTACCTCATATGAGAACAGTGATATCCATCCAGCCTACTTCATGCTCATTTATTCTAATATTTTCTGGCTCACCACTCTTCCTATATATCTCTCCAACCCAGCCTATCATCCTATCAGGCCTTCTCTCACGCGTATATACACAACAGTCACACACACACACCGCCTACCCTATCGACTTCGCAGCCCCTCTAAAAATACCAGTCGCTCCGTCACCCCACCCCACCCGTCAATGCTGTGCAACTTACCCAACCGTGCCAGGGCTATATCATCTCCCGACTCCACGTCTTCATCATCACGTACTGCCCAGATGCCTCTCGCAACCGGCAGCGGCTTGCCCTGGCTCCACGCTTCGAGGACCTGGATTGCGAGGCCGGGCCGCATTCGTGTGCGTTTAAGTGCAGCAACAATGAAGTCGTCACCGAAGCCGTCCTCATTTTGTTCTTGGAAGAAGAGATCGAGTTCGTCGGCGGTAAGAGGGGGGTCTGGGTCGCCGGATGTGGTGGAGGAAGAAGTTGAGGAGGTTGAGGAAGGGGTGGGAGAGACGTAGAGGTGGCGTGGTTGTTGGTTGGGATGGGCGATACGTGCGTCATCATCTTCGTTGAGGGAGCGTCGGAATTCTTGGAGGGATTTTGTGGTGGAGGCGTCGGATTCGGAGTGTGGGTCTGGCGGAGAACTACGTTGAGTATTGTTCTTAGCTTGAGGTTTGAGGATGCAGTCTTCGGACTGGGCGTGAGTGAATATATTTTGGAAGGGCGACGAGAGAATAGCTTGTGTGTCAAAGTTGCTTCGCTGGCGTGGAGCCCGTGGTGTGGGTGAGTTGAGAGGAGTTTCTTCTACGGAGGCCTCATCGGTGTCTTCCGGAAGAAGGGTATGATCGTCCATGTATATGTGCTCATCGGACTCGATACTTTCTGTCGCAATGTCCGGGTCATCCACGACGTCGTCATTGGAAGTTGGTTCGATTCTGTCTTCAGTCTGAGCCATGTCCGACAGTATCTGGTTCTCCACTTGCTTCTCCGTGCCTTGTGATTCGAATACTTCCGGTTTCTGCGAATATATTGTTGGTGACTGAGCATGTGTACCCACAGAAGCTTTTCGTTGTGCAGCGGGAGTTCCTGTAGGCGTGGTCCCTGCGCTTTTCCGTTGTTTGCTAGGATGGGCAGATTCCGCGAACTCGTCGTCACGCTCTCTTGTAAGACCGTGACTACGAGCACGCTTTACAGCTGTATCGTACATTTCCTTGAGAACTACCGGCGACTCGTGGCGTGCCGTCGAAGATGACATGAGCTTCAAGTCTGAGGATGTCTTCGTGCGCTTTGTAACATCCCGCAGACTTCGTGACTTATGTGAATTATTCATTGCAATGTATGGAGCTTTTTCATCATCTGAAAGCAAATGCCATTTCCTGATAAGGACTTTGTGTAGACCAGCTTGGCAATGTCAGCCATGTCGGCAACAAACATCTATACCATGTACTTACTATGATCTAAGGTGGGATGGTCAGCCCATGTCGAAGACTGCTTTTCGCGCGCAAAGTACACATAAGCTGCTGATGTGGCGAGGTTCTGCTTGGCTGCGAGCAATTGCTCGAACTTTGCGACTTCCGTCTCTGCTGGCTTTTGTACGACCGAAGAAGTAGGAAAGACAGTAGATGACTTTTTCAGAGTCGTAGATGCACTTGCGGTAGTCTCTTGTGGCTGTTCAGGTGGCTTACGCACAGGTTGACTGGGGCCGGAACTGTCCTCGTCTTGATGCTTTTTCTTAATCTTTTCTTTGATGAGCTGGCGCTTCGACTCAGGATCAATCAGCCACTGTGGAAGAACTACTTTTTCGTAGTACTGCTGCCACTGATCAACCGATTGCTTCCCTTTGAACTCAGCCCAGTTGGCCCATGCATTGAGGAACTCCTGTCCAGATGTGCTATTGATCACGTCGACGTTTGCATACAACTCCTCCCAGTCTTCCGAGCTAAACATGGCAGCAAGTTCGTCGATGGAGTGAGAGGTCTTGGCAGCAGCTGTGACAGTGTCGTTGGTCAAGTGGGCAGGCTTTGAGGAAGATGCCACAGGGGCCGAAGATGTCACAGGAGCGCAGGGGGGGTCCGAAGCAGATGGAGGGCAACTGCGCAGCCTCTTGAGATAGCGGTCACGCCATGACTGCCAGGTGTGGTTGGGGTGCTGTCCATGGTCAGGGCCCGGGCAGGAGATGTATGAGGCCGTCGACGGGCGCATACCTCTGCCTCCAGGCGCTTGTATATCTCATTACCCCCAGACAATCCTCCCGACTCTTCGGCATTGCGCACCCACTGGAACAGGATGCGGTCATCTTCTGCCGTGTATGCGCTCCGGCTTGCCTTGGTCGGCTGGTGAACGGCGCCGGCCTCACGCGCCTCGCCAAGGGGGAGTCCGGCGAGGTGGTCCTCGGTGGCGCGGAGAGCGCCTTCTTTGATGGACTTTTCGACGAACTCATAGGAGAGCGAGCCCGGCGGGCAGTACTTGGGGCGGAGGTGGTCGGCGATCACATAGTCCGCCAGCTTCTCCAGCACCACCACCTCGCCGCCATTCGCCCGGATGTCGTCGAGCAGCCGCAGCCGCGACGGGACACGCTGCAAGACAAAAAATTTCTTGCCGGCAAAGAGCTGGCCGCCAATGTCCAGGCCGTCGGCGCCGTCATTGTAGGCCGTGGGCGCCGCCATGGTGGGTGGTCGTATCCAGCCGCGGATCATGTCCTGACGCGCCTCGACGCGTGCTCACATGCCCCGCCTGCTTGGCGACCGTCTCAGCCACTCTCAGCCACGCTTAGCCACTCTTAGCCATCTCAGCCACTCTTAGCCATCTCAGCCACTCTTAGCCATCTCAGCCATCTCAGCCACCATTCAGTCAACCCTCAACTCATACTCAGCCAACCCTCAATCAACACATTGACAGTGCCGTGATCTGCCTATACCTACCATGCTGCGCCTGACTGCTCACCCACCATGACGCTCGCCCGCAGCATCATCCTCTTCACCGTGACGGTGTCGCTCGTGACGTTTGTGGCCTTCTTTGGACGCCTGCCAGCATTGAGGCAAGAATCTCTCCTCGCACTCGCCCCTCCCTCCTTCTAATCACCCACAGAAACACACCCATTGGCTTTCTCAACCGCCTCGTTCTCGTGCACACCCCATCCGCCCTCCGCCGGCTCGACCTCCAACTCACGAATGGCCGCATCACGGACGGCGGCGTCCGTCTGGGCTACCACCTCATGAACGACAAGCATCCGCTTGTCATCGTCTTCTTCCTTGGTCTCGTGACTGCATGCGCCATGCTTTTCGTGCCTGTTGTCTGGCCTCTTCTCCCGTTGTTCCAGAAGCTCTTGGTGCTGCTCTTGCTTCCCCAGCCCTACCTGTTTCTGTATCTCAGCACGAAGAGGAACACGCAAACGTACATTGGCGCCTTCAACCACGCTGAGCAAATGCGCCACTATCCGTATGACAGGATCCTCTACTACCCCGGTCTCACGTGCCGGACATGCAAGTTTCTCAAGCCGGCCCGAAGCAAGCACTGTAGCATTTGCAAAACTTGTGTCTCAAGAATGGACCATCATTGCGTCTGGGTCAACAACTGTCTCGGCCGCGGAAACTACAAGTGGTTCCTCGCCTTGTTGCTATCCACCGGCATGTTGATCGCCTATGGAGCCTACCTAGCCTACATTACCCTCTCCCCTCAAGTTCACGCCAAGTTCTCCCGATACGAGCGCTGGTACACGTACGTACCTAAAGCCGATGCCGATCCCTCAAGCTGGAAGACATATTTCAGCACCAAAAGCCACTACTTCCTCGCCTACACCACCATCTACCTCGACATTGGCGGCCTCCGGGCTTCAGGCGTAGGCCTCCTCGCCCTGCTCACCTGGCCTCTCCCCCTGGGCCTGCTCACCTACCACATCTACCTCATCTGGGCCGGCATGACCACTAATGAGAGCGCAAAGTGGGCCGACTGGAGCGAGGCCATGGCCGACGGTGTCGTCTTTCTCGGCCACCGCAGAGAAGACACGATGCAGCACCACCGCCACGCAGCCGAACCCCGCACTCAGCATCACAACTCCATGCACTCCTCGCCGTCAAAGCCTCCCATCTTAACGTCCCCAAACACCCCGCCACAAGACGAAGAGCCACCAACATCATGGCCGCTCGAAAGCAACCACATCCTCGTCCGCACGCGCGACGCCCAGCCGCCAAAACAGCTCCCACCCCGCCTCAAGGCCGTCGCCAAGGAAAATGCCTTTGAGCGAATCTGGAATCTCGCCGCCGTGGAAAACGTCTATGATTTGGGCTTCTTGGACAATCTGCGAGAAGTCTTGTTGAATTAGTTTACTTGTTCTGACCTTGGCTCCCCCCCGTCTTGAGCGAAAAGATTACGGCATGCAATGCTAGAATTACTAGCCCCTAGCAACAAAACAGGGATCCTTGTATCTGGCAGAAATTCTCGTCTATACGTACGATGATATGGCACGCCCTCTTATCGTGCTAGCTAGCTCCGAGCGGGGAATAGACATCCTGTCGAGCACAGGGAGCACGGGCGGGGTCTAGTAAGCGGCATGTAGATAAATAATAGTATAATATATACGTATATACATTTTTGCATAGCATTTCACTACCCATGTCCCCAACCCTCGTATCCTGAAAACAAGCAGGGAGAGAGAAAAAAAAAGCACGCCTACACGATGCTACAAACAAATTCAGCAAAAAATCCACGGACATGGCAACCTCGCCCTGTGAACCGAAACAAAAACACCAACATCAACAACACGGCACATTCCATCGTCCAAAAAGAAAAATAGAAGCGCAAAAAGGGTATCCGGGAAAGGGAAAGAATCAAATCAAGCCAGGAGAGAGGGAAAAAAAATGAAAAATCATCATACTCATCATCATCATCATCTCACACCTCCCACCACGCTATCCAACCCCGCCACCCCCCTCTCAGCAGCAACCAGATGCCAAGGCACACTCCCATGCCTGGCCCCCCTCATGCCACGCAAGCGCGCCAAGACGCCCAAGGCGCGAAACTGGGCGAGAATTTCCTTGAGGAGGTTCTCCGCCGTGCTGCGCGTCTGGGCCGTGGGCGTCCACATAAGACTACTTGTGCTACGCGGCGCGGCGGCGTCGGCGGAAAGAGGCGAGTTCTGCGGCTGCGGCGGTTGGGGAGCGGGGGAATAGGGTGAGGGTGCGGGTGACGCGGACGAAGAGAGTGGCGAGGCCGAGTCGGCGGGGGAAAAGGGTGAGGCGGGGCGGGTGCTGCCTACGGCGCCGATCCAGAGGATGTTGACGGCGATGATGATGGGGCCTGGGAGGGGGTCTGGGATGGGCTGGCTGATAGAGTGGCTGGTGGCCAAGGTTTGGCCGCGTTTGACGAGGAGGCCTGAGATGAGGGCGGGGCTGAAGTGGTTGGTCGAGTGGGAGTTGTGGAGGCGGTGCGCGAGCGTCACGCCCCATGTTTCGTCTGTAAGGTCGACTAGGCGCGCCTCGGGGTCGAGCGAGGGGTCGAGAGAGGATTCTGCGGAGGGAGTAGCGGCCGGTGTGAGACCGGCGGTTGGGTCGGGGGAGACGCCGGGCTGGGGCGTCGAGGTTGGCGTGTTGGAGGAAGGCATGGCAGCAGGGGGAGTGGGCGTAAATTTGAAGGGGGGTTCCGTGTCCACGCTGAGAAGGGTAACGAAGAGGTTGAGCTGGGCAGGGTAGGACAGCAACAAGACCCACGTCTCGAGTTCCTCCCTTTCCATGACGCCGGCTTTGGCAATGCAGATACGCCAGTGGACGCGCCGCGATTGTAGGATTTCGATGGTTGTTTGCCAAATCTCCTTTGCGATTTCGCCGAACACGCGCGTCCCGAGGTGGTACGAGACGACCGCTTGCGATTTTCCGCACGTGTCGGTCCAGGCTGCTGTGATCCAGGTGCCATCCAGACTGATTGCATAGCCGAGATGCATGTAGCCGTTCTCGCGCAGCAGATCCTGGGGAGGCTCAGAGAGCAGTTTGAAAGGGATGCTGCGGGGAATCGTCTCCTCGAGCTGGAGAGCAGGCGCACTGTATATGCTCAAGCATGTCTTGTCGCCGCTTGGAGCGCTTGGTGGACAGCGATCATAGACCTCACGCGCGAGATTGATGTAGGTGCTCGGATCAAGGACGACGGGCGCATCAAAGGAAGCCAGGTACTTGATGGGCACGACTTGGAGGACCAGGTCGGGTTTCTGGAATGTATCGGGGCGGCCTGGCGAGCCCTGTCCGTAGGCTTGAAAGAGTGCCCAGAATGACTGACACAGATCCCAGAGCGCCGAAGGGTCGCCAAAGGGGTCCACCATATACATGACAAAGGCATCGATCTTGCCTTCCTGCTGCTCTTGTATTTTTGCATGATGCATGGCGAGGACCTTGCCAAGCTCAACACACGTGTCCTTGAGAGCAGTAAACGCATGCTGCTCGGATGAGGGATTCGTAAGCTTGCAAGGAACCAGCCCTCCCTCGAACTCCGCCACCGTCTCCACCCGGCCATGACTGCCGAGTTTGCAGCTGTCATAGGCAAGCTGAAGATTGAGAAGAAAGTCCTCCAGATAGGACCGTAACGACGCGCTGTGCGGATAGATGCAGAATGCAACAACGTTCTTGGCCGGACTCGCTGGTGATAGCCCGAGGTGCTCCCAAAACGCCACGGCGGGAGGTAGCAGGTCCCAATGAGTATCGGCGCGGCGAAGCCGCAAAAACGGCGGGTGGAGGGGGAAAATCTGGCTGCCTGGTGCGGTGCTTTCAGGATGCTTTCTTGGTGGAGGCCTCTGCTGACCCTTGCCTTGCGCGTGAAAGTCAGGGAACACATCGTTGACGGCCGCAAGTGTGGGCACGGTGCATGCGGTTGCATTGGGGAACAGGTTTTTGATGGCCACATGCCAGCGGGTTTCTGACGACACGGGTGCCTCGAATTCCGGCTTGGGCGGTGCATCCTCGTTGAGGATGTCCAATGTTGCGGAAACGATCTGGTCGGTCACGATTTGAGCGATGATGATGCTGTCCTTGCCACTAGGTGATTTGTCCTCGGGCATCTCCAGGGCGAGGTCAGGTTGAGAGGTGGGTGTATCGGGCATCTGCATCGAAGGTGGTGGTAAAGCAGGCATATGGAATCGTGCACCAAGCGCCGAGCGCTCTGCCGGGGCGGGTGAAGAGACGAGAGACCAATCCCATGAGCTGGGCTCCAAGGACGTGAGATAGGCCTCGTCAAGTTGCAATGCCTGAAGGTCGTCATGCCAGTCACCTCCCCAGGAGTCTGCAAACGAGGTCACGGACATGGGTGTTGCGTTGCCATCAGTGGGTAATTTTCGCTTTACAGGAATGTTCAGGCCGCTGAGAAACGCCAGAGGGCTTGCATCCGTTTCCTCCTCCGACTCGTATTCGGAAGCTTCGGAGGATACACTGGAAGCATCCAAGTCCTCGTCACTTACTGCTCGAGCCAAGGCCGTAATCTCTGGAATTTTGGTAGTCGACGCGACACCTAGCGCGTGTCGAAGTCTGGTCATGAGCGGTTGATCTCGTAGACTCCCGGGCTCCAGGTTCCTTTTCAGGCTGGTTCTTCGCTCGATGGCCGTAGCATTGTCGCGACCGACTGCAAAACGACCGTCCTGATACTTGGCATCCGTGAGGCTCATCTTGCGGCTGAAGTGCAGTGGGTCAAACGCCCTGTCCCTCGAGCAATCACGTATCTGCTCTTTCTCCTCTTGTTTCATAGTCTCTTCCGTAGCCGCCGGCCGGAGGGTTTGTGCCATTTTGCTAGGATCTAGTGGTGTGGCCTCGTGCAGCACATGCTTTTCTTCCTCTGCGGACCGCCTTGATTCCCAATCCATAACGGTGTCCGCCGCAGGTACAGCCTCTAGAGCGGAAGGTTGCACCCTCTTTCCGCCCGCCTGCTCGCCTGGTTTGAGTAGAGACGTTGAGCATAGAGCACGTTCAAGAGCCGCCGAAGGATCCGAGTCGTCCCTTTTGATCTGGGATTCTGGTGCGACCATGGGCTGTAGCGGCTCACCTTCTTGGGCAGAGCCCACTTTGCTGTTTGATAGACCCGGAGGCGCGTTGAGCATATCCACATCTTCATCGTCGGGTGCGTCAAAAAAATCAAAATCTGCCTCGTTAATGTTGTCGCCCTCGTAGCCCGCTTCGTCCATGTCTCCAAACAAATCATCGTTGCCACCAGAGGCGTTAAAGGATTCGGTTGCTGAGGGCAGGATGACCGATGGCAACAGCTGAGGCGTCTCGATCTGACCGTGCTCCTGAGGAGCCAAGAGGTTGATAGCTGGGACAGTTCCTCCTGGTGCAAGGATCACGTTGGGGGCAGCACCCGAAACGCTCGTCGTATCGCTTTGGGGCCCCCCCGTAGCAGGGACTACGATAGCATCAGGGGGCGTGGGATAAACGGCGCCTCCTGCGTGCAGGTCACCGTAGATGGCGTTGCGCGTGTTTCGTGGCGATGACGGGAACAGAGCCGTCTGTTCCTCTTTGCGGCGAACAGCATCCTCCTCTGCTAGCTTTGTTCTTCGTTGTGTTTCCAACAGCTTGTCGCGATCAGCCTTGCCTACGGCCCATTCTTGCGCGGTATCAAGGGGGTCTCGAAAACCAGGAGAATCGGCAGTTTCGAACCATTTAAGCAAGGCCGCCCGGGGATCGGACGCTGCTTTGCTGGATCCGTCTCCTGTGCTGGCATTTCGATTGGTGTCGTAGAGAAAACAGAGCGCCCGAGGCCATAGCAGGTTCCACTCGTGGCTCGAGGGGGTGGGGCTGGACAGCGTGAACGAGGTTGGGTGATGAGCACGAATTCTGACCCAGGACGAGTGTTTTTCGAGGTTGGGTAACGCAAAGCCTCTCCACGCTAGCCAGCGCGTGACAGTTGACTTCCACTTGGCGATACTCTGCTCTAGGCTCGAGGTCCGTGGTCTCTTCTTTTGGCGTATGGGGATATCGACGGCACTAGCTGCCAGCGGGTCGTCGAATGCCACGATGGTCGCGAGGAGGCCATTGGGAGCGACACGGATGACGCTGCCCTGAAGCTGTTCTTGATCGACGCTATTTTCGACACGATCCAGGCAGCAGATGTCGTGACGGCGCCGGGTGATGGTGGACAGCAACAAGGTGCCTGAGCTGGTCCAGTGTGCGCCAAGGCTAGTCAGCCAATGCAGATCGGGAGGCATGCTGGCGAGGGGATTTTGGGGTGTGTTTAGCGACAAGGGGCGCGACACGAAGGTGCGGTAGTTGAGGGCCACGGCCGCGCAGTCCTTCACCAGCGTATAGGAGACCAAGCCAATGACTGAAGAT
>Ga0182210_1000060_pt1 | contig 19616 bp, 17 predicted proteins | sample G5R1MG_19_FD_129670 | JGI IMG/M metagenome (GOLD analysis project Ga0182210, IMG submission 129670) | Switchgrass phyllosphere microbial communities from Michigan, USA - G5R1_MAIN_03OCT2016_LD1 MG | ecosystem: Host-associated > Plants > Phyllosphere > Phylloplane/Leaf | place: USA: Michigan... | reverse complement strand
GGACGTTTGATGAGCTTGAGAAGATCAAGGCAGAGGAGAAGACGCCACTCGGCGCTGGGGGATGGGAGATGGAATGGAAAGGAAGAGGCGGGGTGATAAGAGAGCAAATTGTTAAACATGGGCTACACGACCGCATAATGAGCTATCCTATCGTCAGTCTGGCAGTCGCCAGAGCCTTTCATGGCAAGGACGACCAATAGAATTACGAACTCAGAATTCCCCCAAAAAGTCGTAAGAAAGATACTGTATATGACGCTTTCAAACTCTTCGCATCCCCGTTCCCCTTCCTCCTTCTCCACCTTGAACGCTGGCTATGTGTGGGTGGCGCTTAATGTCCTTTGCTCGGCCGCGTACGTTCTAGGCACGTGCGAGTTAATAATGTGGGTGAACTCGAAGGAATGGGATAGTAAGTTTGCGACCAGCATCACATGGCAGCAGTAGAAACTAATTTGAATGACCATCCATGTTCTATAACAACCTGCTCTCCCTGCCCATTATGATTATATGCTCCCTGCTCGCCGAAGACTGGTCTATGGCTAATCTGTCGCGAAACCTACCCGCCGAGTCGCGAAATCATTTGATGTTAGGCATGTTTTACTCTGGCCTCGGTGCCATCTTTATCTCCTGCTCCTCGGCCTGGTTGGTGTAATCGCAAGACATCGTCTACCAAATACTCGTTTGTTGAATATCTGAACAAGCTTCCACTGGCTGTCAACGGCATTGTCTTTTTTGAAACACCCGTCACGTTCGGTAGAGTTTCGGCTTTTCTGCTGGGATTCCTTAGTGACCTTGTTTACGGGTATGGCAGAATGTGGCAAAAGGATTACCTACCCTCTCTATCTGGCGAGAAGAGGAGGAGTACGACCACTGGAAAAACTAGCAACTCAACCCCACTGAATGGGCTATTTGGTATAGTTATAACGTAAGACCTGAGCGTCAGCCCCTCCGGATGCCCCCTGGCAGGTTTGTACATAGGACGATAAACCAATATCAATCAAGCAAGCAAGAACTTCGCCAGCTGGAAGTGGAAATTTACCCATTCGTGGGTTGGCATTGACGGTGCAACTTCTTGAGCGGATTCAATGCTTGTGTTGTCATCAGACTGTGTCTGCAAGGCCTGAGACAAGATAGGCATAATGGTAGGACGGGATGAGGCCTCAATCGACTGTGGCCGTGCCAGGTCGTTTGGATCGTATGCGAGGAGAATTTTGGCATTCGAAGGGGTCCGAATAAGTGGTATGCTGTAAGTTGACCAGGAGTTGTATCTGATTGTTGCTACGCATCGTAAGTATGGAATCATGCGGATGAATGCCATGCTGCGCATGTACATACAGTTGATTGCCATAGCTTTGGAAAGACTACGTACGATGTGGCGATGCGGGGATCTCCGAGGTCGGATTGATCATGGCCACAAATATTCATGGTTTTGAGTTACTGAAATTGGAAGATTTAAAGCTAGATCGGATATGGCATACCGGATAGGATATGCTCGTAAACATATGGCAGACAACTGGTGGCCATATACAACGCGAAAGCTGGCCGAACCGCCCATACCATTCTATGAATCGGCATGTATTACATTCGATGAGCAAGATGATGTTAGCGAGGAAGATTTAATTAAAAATATGGCATTGATGCGTCTACAAGAACAGTTAGTCCATAGATACGTCCAGCTTGGTATCCGGCTATGTTCTCCACGGGCGGTCGGACGCATTCGTACACTGAAAAAGTCCTACATTACTACTAAAATATTTCTGCAGAGAGCGATAGAGCTTAAGGAAGCCAATAGAAAATAAATAATCAAATAAAGCCGCCAAAAAGTTCACACTGAGGCCGTGCATGACTGGACATCACTACAAACATATCGGTGCCGCGACTGTTCCAATAAGACTCATTACCCCCAGAAATGTGTTTGATGGATCATGGACAGACAGATTGTCTCACCAAGGCCATACAATTACGCCCACCCATCGGAATCATAATCCAATAAACCCTCTGGCGGCTGCGTTTCCGGGATAGTCGGTCCACTCGCGGGATGGTCATGCCCAACATGATGGGTTCCACCATCAAGCGGCGGAGTTTCTGGTACAGTCGATCCTCTTTTGGAATGATTAGTTTCCTGAGGGACATGGTACTTGATGTCGCTTTCGTCAGAGCCAGGAAGGCGTGGGCTGTAGTGGTCTGGTGCCGCAGGGCGTTGTGATTCTGGTAAAACGCGTACTCCCGTGGGATAACTGAATGACAAAGAAGTTTCACGAGCAAGATCACGTGAAGGTATCTGCTCGTCATCATCCTCATCCACATCGTCACCATGAGTTTCAGGCGCACCTCGGATTGCGGGCTGAGGCTCCAGAGCGTAGTTCCGAATTGCGCGGTGCATTGCAGAGCTATCCTTGAGGATTGGTTTCACAGGCTCCCCTGCGAACATGAGAAGAGCTCGACCCCAATCGCTGGCATGTTGCAGTACGTGGAGACTATTCCGTATATGGTCCTGATCGGGATCGCTTGCCATGCCCGGTAGAATGTGATCTAGAAGCCGGTCCAGGGCTTCCAACTTGTACTCTGTGGAAAAGGCACGTTGATAACCCTTGACAGTGCTATCATAAGAGACATAAACCTTCGCACTAGGACTGATTTCCAGACATATTGTTGAGTACAGGTGTCTCCATGCAAGCGTAGTAGCGCTATCGCCTGCACTGTCGCATATTTTGTGGATTACATCAAGGTCTGATCCTTCGATAAATGCAGCGATGGAGGTCATTGTGGCGAGTTGTTCGTGTAAACTTGGTCTAGGATACAGCCCTGTATCTTCCCAGTTACTCAAATGTGTTTTATAGAGATCGTAGTTCGCATCGGTTTCAGGAAGGTAGAACCGGTGTCTTCTGCTTCTCTGAGGCTCGAAATGTGCACCCACATCAAAAGCACTGTATTTATTATAATTATACTCGAGTCGGAAGTCTTCCAAAATGCTATCTCGGTCCTTGCTGAATTCTTGTCGATGAATCCTATCAAGTGATTCTAGTTGCCTCCTGGAGGTTGTTAGAATTTTGCGTAGGTCCGGTCGGTCGTCGGGGTGGTATTGGAGACAAGCCTGCACGGTGCGGCAAAGCTCGACACTATATTGCGGGGGCATTGAAGGGTCCGAAAGAAGCATCGGAAAAACGCTTGCCTCTTCGCCGAAAGCGCTTGCATGGAACGTGGAAGGAAGCTCTAAAAACCGCTTGACAAGAGCTGTCATAAGATTGTAAAAGTCGCTAGTACCATCGACTGCTTTCATAAGCTGGAATGCAGCCAGTCCCACGCTCCATAGATCAGCCTTCTCGGAGAGAGACCATCTCCGGGGAACATAATTTTCATATTGTGCATCGTCGCCCAACCGCTCCTAAGAGATTTGTTAGGACGAAACTTGTGCAAAAAGGGTACTACTACAAACCGGTGGTGTCCATATTTGTGTTCCCATGACACGTTCACTTTTGCTAACATCTTCATGTGCTTCAGCCAAATCGAAGTCAAATAGGAGGATCCTAGGATAAGTGGGATACTTGATATTTCCTGCGTCTAGGGCGATGTTGATATCTTTGATATCATTGTGCAAGATCGGCATCCAGGGAGTTGCTGAAGTTTGGGGCGCATCCGAAGATTCACAACGACCCGTCTTTAAAACCAACAGAGCATCGGCCAATTCACCTAGGAAGTACCATATGAAGTGTTCAGGTACATGTTTGGTTATTCCGTCCAACCTGTATCAATGTTAGCTGCATACTATGTATGTAATTGGGTCCGCTAGCTCAGCTACTCACTCTTTATCCTCATACGGATCCGCGATATCGTATAATGTACCGAGTGAAGCAAAGTCCGTATACATATAGTACTCGTCTTTGGACTCTGGTTCTTTTCCTACGATGCGCTGCACTTTGGTCCTCTTTCCCGACCCACGCCATTGTAGAATCTGCTTACATCCGACAGTGACCAGTTTCTCATTCATTGAGATCTCCTGGATAGCGGGGGTCTCATCAGTCGGATCCCACAGAATCAGGAATTTTGAAACTATGCGAGCCTCTATTGTTCCAGTTTCTGATGTCCGAACTAGAAGCCAAACCGCCTTCCAAGGTCGGAGCACTTCTCGCGCCCCATTGGGGCCCATTCTCACAGTACTAGCTTGCCTCTGGTAGAGTACGCGAGCAAATTTCCAGTCTCCATCATTATGCTCAGACATCACTTCACGCTGCCCACGAGTTGGTCCCTGTATATGATCATGAGGCCTATCCTGAATGAAAATCGGTGAACGTTCGCCAACTGCTGGTGAGTTGTGTGGAGATTCTGGTGAAGAGAGTGGCAAATTTGCGGGCGGTGAGTTTGCGGGCGGTGAATTTGCGGGCGGTGAATTTGCGGGTGGTGAATTTGCGGGTGGTGGAAGAACAGGAGGGCTGGCAGCAGGAGGGCCAGCAACAGGAGCGGGAGGCAGCGCGACACCATGAGGCCTAGGTATCATACGGCTCCTCTTTCTTTTCTTACCCCAGTAAGCCTTCTTATTCTCCCAAAGACGCTCGATATCATGGCCATTGGCGATCAAAGGAGTCCCTAGATGTTGTTAGGAGTAATCTGAATTTCATTTTGTAAATTCCGACTTACGGGCAACGCCTGCAGCCGTGTCCTTGCGCCATTTGCTGATGATGTCGATGAAAGCAGCCCTAAGGTATTCGGGTCCAATCTGGTTGTATAGCGTCTCGTCGACATTGTCAAGGCTTTCATAAGCCGTGACTCCGACTGTTTCGCCTGGCAACAGGGTAATAACCACGTTAGGTCGAGCTGGTACCGCCATTTTTGTCTGGATATGATGTTCGTAGAAGAGAGACCTTGATCTTCAGAATCATGGCCGGAAAATGGGGGGACTATAATTTGCGCCGTCACCATGTTTGGTCAAAGAGCATTGTTCTCCGTGAACCGTGCCGCAAGGCATTGTTGGACTTCCGCATCTGTAAACAAAACGAGAACAAAGCATCAAGCAGAGGCACAGTGGATAACCGTAGCTAAGCTTTGCAAATAAGCCATGGTCATAGCAATCATACTGGTTGACATGAGTAAAGTATCCCGCATTTTATTGCCTCGCGATCTTTATACAGGCTTCACGGATGGGCATTGCGTGTGGTGAATTCGTACACTCAGAATAGAGGCGCAACCACGCACAATATGCCGATGAAGGTGGCCGGTTGTTCAATGACGTTCTTTGTACAAAAGTCAGCATGCTAGTGACGAGCTGGTCATTGACTGCGGTGGTAATGAAGGTGCTGGTGACAAGAGATGATGGGGCGTCATTTCCTGGGGATTCCTGGATACCGATGCGTCTCAGCCGTCCAACTTCGACCACAATAGGTACGCAAGTTTTGTGAGTTGATGTGAAAGAACGGCAGCAGCCTGACGCCGGATCCGTCGCAGGGATTGATGGACCGTGCCAGCCACGTGACAGAACCCAGGAGAACGCGAAAACCCAGCGAACAAACTCCTCCAAATTACTTCAAACCGTGGTATATAGTATCGCATAGTACGTCCTTTCAAGACACCGTTCAGTAGTTTACGGTAATGAAAGGGTTTTGAGTTGATAGTTTGGTAGTGTGGTGGAAATACATGGTGTTGAGGCTTGAGTGAAGCCCGAAGCACAATCGCCGAAGGCACGTGACTGAAGGTCACGTGTTAAGTGTCATGTGACTGAAAGTATATATCTGTGTGGCTTACCGAAGCTCTATCGGTAGACGGACCACCATACGAAAACAGACAATATAATCCATCTCAACTCTACTCAAATAACGATAACCCGACGAGCCGGAGGCTCATCGGACAGCTGCTGAAGCTATCTGTGCCTGAGGGAAATACACCTCTACAGTAGATAGGTATATCAGTTCCTCAGCTTGTGGGTCGTGTTCGACGCTACAATTGGTGCATCAATATGGTGACAAATTTCAAGACGTCCTTTCCTCCTTGTAGTGCTATGCGAGATGCTTTGAATTCGGGCGCAATTACCACAATTCGAACAATACTGAAGAATCTAGACCGGTACTACGAAGGTAAATGGCGTGCATTCAAGTATATGTTATTATTTGAAAGCACCACGTATAGCTGGAACAAAACGAGACTTATAAAACATTGTTTGCGCGGTAGATGAATCAGAGATGCGGGCATCACATAGCGTAGTAATGAAACGAGAAGCAATTGTGTTTGACGTATATGATGGATAAGTGGGAGAAGCAGAAAATGAGATCATTAACTCATCAAGACTCAAGCGGAACGTGGCGATAGAGCCATACTCAAGGTGCAAGTCCAACATCCTGACATCAGTCCGCCGACGTAAACACCTGAGGACATTGTCCATTTACCCGTTGGGGTTGTATGCGGCTTCTGTGACATCGGCGGGTTGTTGGGTATCATTGCCGTGTTCTTGATTCCAGTAGCCCAGGAAGGTGGGCATCCAATCTGGGTGAACGTAGCCAATGTCTTTGACTTTGACATTGTACTGTATCGGGTGTTGGATACCAAAGAAAATCCGAGATGCTCGCGAAAGATGCTCACCATCTTTGGTTACGATACAGATGGACTCTTTCGAGAGCCTTTGCTCTCCTTCAAGCAGTCGCGGCTGCTTACCAAAGGAATAGGCAATGGCATGCTCGTCCGGAACAACTCCACGTTTTTTGGTGCCCTGATTGGAGTAGCTGAAAATGGGTCTGGATTCGTTAGATGGTCAATCAGTTCAAGGAAATGGGGAAACCCCCACACCGCATAGCAGAATCCACGCCTGCGTCGCACAATGATAAAGCGGCGCACTTGTGTGTAAGCGAGCTCATTATACCGAACGCGAGAGAGTGCAGTGTTATAGTCCGTTACTGCATTGATGGCGGAGTTCATGCCGGCCGCCTCAGTGAATAGTACGGCGAAGACCTGCCCGATCTTAGACACGATGGATGTTGAACCTCTGAAAGTGACTGACCTTGCCTTCCTGAAAAAACGCCTCGTCTCTCACATAATAGGCTGCGCATTTGAGTCCCTGTTCCTTGCAGAGCGGCCTCCATAGAGGACTTACTTGAGTCCAGAGCCTCGAAATGCATGCTTGTACTTGAATTTTGCAAGTTGTACGACCCTTCCACCCAATTGCCTACGCGTGAATACGAAGAGCCCGCATTTGAACTGGTAGCAACAGGGGAGACAGACTGTAGGTGTTGAATCTGAGGGTGAGTTCCAGAGTCGTGTCTTTGCGCTGGAAGCCAGTCATGGAACACCCATTGAGCTGTTGAATATCAGCGCTTCGTCCCTCAGCGACACCCGAATGATAGTCGGGTTACCAGTTGAATAATCATAACGCATGCGATACCATCTCTTCTCGGCATCGCTCCAGTAGTTATGGTAGTTAGGGTCACCCATGATTGTGTGCAGGCTACATGGCAGCTACCTATGGCATATAGTGATATACTATAGGTAGTTATCGCCTAAAGTTGTGAGCTTACCTACCAGGGCGCTGTGCACGGCTTTATATGTGACAGGCTGGCACAGCAGAGCCGCATTGCCTCGTGATGAAGACCGAGAGCGGGGGCCTCCTAAGATAATACAGCCGCCATACCGGCAACATACCGTCCATACTGCAGCCGGGTGAGAAGGTGATGCGTCTTGATGGGGGCCAGAGGCCGGCAATAGGTGGACGAAATGCACGTGCCGGGGGCTCCCCTGTAATCCCATCTGGCTTGGCGCTACTCCCAATAGGGTTAATAGTCTAGTAACTGTTTGACAGTGCTCCGCTTGCAACCAGCCTTCCGGCAGAGAGTCGCACCCTATCGGCGTTCCAATAAGCAGACCCAGCATAGAGGCCATGTTCGATACGTTGTTTCAGGGTCATGTTACGCTTTCATCGGTGCGTCGCGTCCTTCTTGACATCGCGGTGATTATGCCCTTTCATCATCAATGTCTCCTGTACAGCCACCCAGCAATATGGGGAGCACGCAAGTGCACGAGTCGGCTCAAGTCGGTAAGCAACCACACCCAGCCAATTCACTTTCTCCATTGCTCAGAATGGGCCCAGACTGCTCGAGTGATCACCAAGTTGGCGAGTCTGCGCCGTCACCGCGGATACCTCTGGTTGTCATGCCATTGGTAGACCTGAACATGAATGCAACCTCAACTTCTTCTCATTCCGATAAGCAAGGCGGCCACGATTCCATGGAACAACCGATGCATCTTCCTCGGCGACTTCGCCCGCCACCTCCGCCTCCGGTGTTGCCTCCATCTGGACTAAATTTACCCCCACCTCCACAAAATGAAACTGGAGATACACCAAACTTGGTCCCAATCTCGCGCAGAGACATATTTGTTGAAAGGTTAGATGGTGAGCAAGATAATCTACGAGATGCTCGAGACAGCCTTATGGGCTCTCGATTTAGACTCCGAGCTAAGCGCCGCGAGCTTCGAGAAGCGCGCACAGTCGCGAGCGTAAAATATGGCTCTCTGTTCAACATACTACGTCAACACGCACACGAACACAATCTGCCAGATCATATCAAAGAAGAACTTGAAGCAGTCTCAGATGTTCGTGATTATCTAGGGCCCATGGAAGCCAATTATGATGAGCTCGAAATGGAGTATGACACCCAAGAATGGAATTACACTCGTCAGGAGTCTCGTTTTATAGATGGACTTGTCGATAGTCACCTCGTGTCTACTGGAACGCTTCATCGAGGTACGGAGAACCTCCAGGCTGCCAACTTGACGTCTTTTGCAATTGGAAATTCGGCCGTTTTGCAACACCAACGCTTGGGGGAAGAGCTGGGCCCCATTGACCAAAAGGATCCTCTGTCCGCAAAAGAGAACCAAGCACACGTGCCCATGCAACGTGATACAGGACACATGACACGTCCAACCTCTTCCTCGAGCGAAAATCAAACCCATAACCCCAATAACAGCAAAGAAACTCATACTTTGCAAAAAAGGCGCGCATGGGCAGAGAAAATTGAAGAAATTGATCAATGGGTTCAAGATCACATCTCGAAATCACCGCTGCGCGCCATTCGATCCGAAATTTACCAGGACATGGATTTATCGGATCACAAAGGTTGGTGGAGTCAGGTAAAGCAGAATTGGAGAATGGAATATGATGGGTTACCCGCATTTCATACAGGTGATTCAACGATTTCGCTATCTATTGCTAGCACCTGCCCATCACCTAAATCTAGCGTAAGCCAGTTGTCACGGGGTTATCATGCTCCAAACTTGGTCGAACCGCTCGAGCCATCAGCTGATAAGACACTTCTTAATTACAAAGAGTCTCTCAATGGAAGTAAACCAGTCCTAGGTTTCAAGATCGCTCATCCGATCTCTGCCTCAGTTTCGACAGGCCATTCACCGAGCCAGCGTTCATCCTCAAACGCGGATCCAGCGACTGGCACTACATCACACGCATCCTTTTTTCGAGACTATTATACGGTCCGATCTGGTCGAATATCTCAACTCAGGTATAGACGGTCTGCTGATAGTCTGGAATTTTGTCGCCCCTCTGGAAGCTGCATTTTGAGCGCTCCAGCGACCCCGACACGGAAGGTTCAAGATAGTGAAGCAATAACACATTCCAGGTGGGATCAAATCACAGCTCGATCAGGACATATAAGGTCAAGGTATAGTACGCCACGGTCCCTCTGACGGGAGCTTAGGACACTCCACGACAGGCGGTTGAGTTGTCCGCTACTAGGTTGGGACCTTATTTGCCCAGCCTGTAGCAAGATGATTGAAAAAAATACAGCTCTGAGTATGCCCCCGCCAGACCGACCCTTTATTGTTTTGATGGATACCACCGCATCTCCGACGACACGGAGCACAGAACACCGTCACATTGATGAATTAACGTAAACTTTTACATCATATATGCACATGATGACCCCACCTTATCGATTTTTTTTCGGGAATCCTTTCATGAACCGAAGACCCTGGTATTCTTCGGTAAACTTGCGTTCATTTTTCGACATTCCTAATGTTCTTCCAGAGGATTATGTGCTTCATCCGGACTATGCATATTGCATGACACATAGTCTTGTTTGGACTAATTGTTTCCTGCTCTTCGTTTCAAGATACCTATTTTATGACGGAAGGCGTAAGGCTCGACACACTTGAATAATTTTCTATGTGGCCCGAATGGACGTGTCCATCTATCCAAATACTAGAGGATTTGAGCTTACTTCATTCAATACGCAGATGGCCTCCACAGTGGTCTCCACGGCGCTTGGCTAGTCACACCGGTGGACGTGACTCCGGCAGCGGTTGTGCGACACAAGACGGCTGTGATTTATGTATGCAACTAGGTAAGCCACACGTACTTTGTATGTATATAGTACTATGTACGTTTCATGCATGTCGGTCTACATGCATAACTCCCTTCCAAGGAACTAAAGAATGCAGACTGAACCCCACCCGTATCCCAATAAAACGGTGTGCAGCTCAGTCGCCAGCTATCTCACATACCAGGGCCTGATAAGCACTTGTTCGACCGGAAAGTAGCTGAGATGAGACTCAGTATTGCATCGCGCACAGCTTTGCTGTGTAGGTAAGACCATCCGACATTGCCGAGACTTCGTCATGAGGTGATAGGATAGAACCAGATTGCCCTTTAGTAACCGCCGAAACGGCGGTCGAAGCCACAAGCTGCATTTCGGCACCGGGCTTGCCTCCATCTATCTATCCGGGAAAAGGCGATAACCCGCACCGGCAACAGGTTGCAACGAATCAGGGGCGTCGACCCTCGTCCACTGCGAAAGTTACGCTTCAGAAGCCTTGGACGTGGGAATAAATTTGGGGGGATTGGACGATCTCTGTCAACAGTAGTCTGCCCTATACGTGTCTTGTGTTGATGCCTCAGGTCTCCAATTCTCTGGTGAAGTGCAGAAAACACGGTCCGCTCAAGTTAGTTAGGGGGGGACAAATGGGCCAATTCTCGGGTCTGCCCGTCCCCTGTCAGAGCCCCACTTGGCGTAGCATTGCTGCAGCCACAGCATGCCATAAGTAATGACATGTGCTTTGCCATATGGCATGTCATAGAATGGATCCGAATTCTCTGTATTTCTACGGTACTAATACGAGCGCATTTCCTCGTGCAATATCCATCTCCCTTATCTGGCAGATGACTTGTTGCATGCACATTTGCCTGAAAGAAGGCGGGTAATCAAGTCAACGTATCACCTGATTTCAGCTGGCTGAAAGAAGTAACCATGTGTGCTATCGTTCTGCGGGTAAGTCCGTGATTTCGCGTGTTACGGGCAATTCGGGAATCGTAATATGGCGAGAAATCAAGGTTAGACTGAGCAGCGATTGGTTTGTTACTGCAGCTGATGACTACATCTCGTTCGATAAGAAGTTTTTGATGCCCCATTCGATGACCTGCAGGCTCTCGGTATTTGTGCTGTACACTGTCCCACGATAGTCTACTAAGAATAGAGCCCTTTCGAGGAGAATATTAAAGGTGCAGAATGAAATTACACAACCTTCTCCGTCCCAGAACTGTCCGCATCGAGGCTAATAGCTTGAAAAATCATGGTCAAAGTATACTGACAAAGCATCCTATTACCTGCGAGATTCTTACCCCAGGCATCTTGCACAAGGCAGACTAGCACATAGTTGTGCGCTGAATATCTCCACCAATTCTTGTCAAGCCACGGGAGCCCGAGGGCCCTGTGAGCTAAGACTGGCCTAGAGTGGCCCTTGTTCGGGCATAGATACTATTCAATCCAACAATCTTCTAACTTGGTAGAAGATTGCTAACCTTTTGGTCTTGCTGGCGTCGTGGGGATTGACACTACGTCTGACAATTCTTAGGCGCACATAGAATGTACGTCATCTCCTCGAGAGATGATGGCTGGAATCGCATTAGAAAATGATTAAGCTTTTGAAATACGATGCATATAGCTTCCTTGAATTACCCATACTTTGTAGTTGGAAAGGAATGTCCAAGTCCAAACAGTATGTGTGGTTTCAAACAGACCAGGTCCCCTAGGTACCAGTAGTTGTACGCGATAACTTGATTTGCACGTCTTTATCAAGTTTTTGTCGCCTCAGAAGTATTATCTGGATACCATTTTACTGAAAATTAACAGAGGCTGACTTCAACTATTACAGGCTCAAGGACGATGTCTTCGTTTTGTCGCCCCACGCGATCCACAACACATGTAGTACTGGGTTTATCTCTTGTACTATTTATGATCAGTTAAAGACTGATCTAGATTACCGGTAGTTGGTAAAACAACTGTCTGAAGATGTACAGCGACTTCATGCTTGGACATAGCAAACATATGCTATACTCGTTCGCCTTAATAGAAGACCAAGCGACCAACACAGTAAGCGGGGCATCCAAAAGATATTGCCGTGACGTTTTGATTTCATTATATGTCTCACTAAAACTAGAAGGATAGTGATGCCATCTCCGTATCCAGATTCAAATTTCAGCTCATTCATGCGCACCGCTTGACATTGCGTGAATTTGGGGACCCCAAAGGGCTGGATTATTCATATCGCGTCGTGTTCTCCTCAAAGCTCATGAGCTAGCGGTGTCGTTCCGGGAACAGGGCCTCCACATCGCCAGTATCGATGCAACTGAGTTGGATCTGGCGCCGTGCGGCCATGATCCTTTTCCGTTTTGTGTGAAGCTGTTGTCGGCCTGCCACTATTTTCTGCTGCGCCCGGAGCGCGTAGTATTTATCCACCATTACGGGCCAAGGAGCTACCAGGGTTACATCCGTGTTGGACTGATAGTGCGGTGTGTCCTGAGCCGGATTATGACTACCGACCAAAGCAGCAGTCTAAACATATTACTATACGATCTCGGGTGCAACGGAAATAGCCTAGTTCAGTCGACTGATTTTCAATTAATGAACCTAATTAGCCACCTCTATTTCCTTCCTTTACCTCTCGCATTGAAAGTTTTCAACGGATCAACCTTGCCGTTTTTGCCACGCACAACCTTTCTAGCCTTTCCTTTGACATATTTCTTCCGATCGAGTCTAGGAATGTTCAGGCCCACGAAACCAACATCTTCTGGCTTTCTGCCGCTGGGCAGCAAGTAATCTGGCACATGCTTGAGATGTGGCTGTATACGTGCAGGGTGGTTGAGGGTCTGGTCGTGTCTAAGGTGTGCTAGCGCTTCGGGGTTTTCCTCGAACTGTGAAAAAAGTCAGTAGGGGCGTGATAGCTGATGGGAAGGGGAACATGCATAGCGCGACAGCTTTGCTGACTTGGACAACTCTAGCCGAATCTCCTTGATCCGTGCCTCTCGGATTGCAATTCTTGTTACAGATCGTAGCGCATCCCCGAACCGATACCTGAACGGCTCTAAACGCTTCATGTCGAAGTTGTAGTCCTCAATTTTCTGGCCCTCCTCCTGATGCTTACCGACTTTTTGGAGGATTACCTCATCATGTTCACACCCCGCGAACGTTGTTGACTTGTGTTTACGGTACTTGTCTTTTGGTACGATGAATGAGATGGCTGTACCAGATTTTCCCGCGCGCGCTGTTCGGCCGATGCGGTGAAAGTAGGATTTGTATGTGCCTGGGAAGTCAAAATTAAGCACGCAAGAGACGTTGACGAAGTCGATGCCACGGGAAACTCCAGAGTCAGTTGTGCCGGCCTTTTCTTTCTTCGGTTTCTTCTTGGGTCGAGACTCGCCAGTATCTTGTGAGCCTAGAATTTCGGTCTCATCCGACGCGATAAGTATGTTGTAGATGTTCTTGTTAAATTCTTCGACAATATGGAGGCGAGATGCAAGCGGCAATTCGGAGTTGAGGACGCACGACTTAATACCAAATTGCTCAAGGAACAGCTTGACACGATATGAGCGGTCGGTATCTCCAACGAAAACGATTGATTTGCCCTTGATCAATTGCAATTTGAACATGGCGTAAATCAAGAGAAATTTCTCCTCTTCAGCACATTTGATGACATATTGCTTGACCTTTTGGGCGTCTTTGTCAAGATCGTCGAGCTTTAGTACCACAGGGTCGACGCAGAGGAGCGTGCCAAGCGACTCAACCTCCGTGTTGAGCGTCGCAGACATGAGAAACTTTTGTACGCCGATCGGGATGTTTTCCTTGATGCGATCGAGGTCGTCTTTAAAGCCATAGCCCATGACTAGGTCGCCCTCGTCTACCACCAAATGGGCCAGCTCGGCCACTGAGAGAGAACCATTGTTGATGTTAGCCCAGGCGCGTGCTGGTGTTGCAACGACAACGTCTGGCTTGTCAGCTAGCTTTGCTTTGGTCACAACATCAGACTCCTTGCCGGCAATGTTCTGTATCCTGATGTCTTGTCCACAGTGTGACGCGAGGGCCTTGGCGACCTTTGCAATTTGCAGCGCAAGTTCTTTGGTGGGAACAAGAATGAGTGCAGTCTTTCCTTTACGACGAAGTGTGTTGTGCAGAATGGGCAGAAGGTAGGCGGCCGTTTTGCCAGTGCCAGTACCGCTGCGCGCAAGGATATCGCGCCCTTGCAATGCCAGGGGAATGGCCTGCGATTGTACAGCGGTCGGCGCGCTCCATTTCTGGTCTCTTATACCGCGCAGTAGTCGTGGCTCGAGTTGGAAGTCGGTGAAGGAGGGTGCGGGGGGTGTTGCTTTTGCCGGCCGAGACGATTCAGTCTGCGATGCATCGCTCGCCCTGCGCTTCGGTCTCGGTGAAACCAGTCTCGCAGGCTCAGGTACATCGTGCGCGTTGAGTTTGCGCTTCATATTTGGCACTTTTGGTGTCTGTGGCAGCATTGGCGATGATGAGTTGACGGACCGTTGGGCCCTCCGTGTCTGATCTTGCATTGCGGTTTCCGACTTTTTGAAGGCTAGCCCAGGAGCGGTTAGAGTGGTGCTAGAGTCGGTAGAACTCGACCAAAATGCCGATTTGTCGGAGAAATTTCACACCAACACCGACAGCGGCATACGAAAGCTGCATACGTATGTACCTACTATGCACACCTAGTACCTCCTACTCTGGAAACTCGTGTCATACTGCATCTCTTTGCCTGATCCGCAAGCGACGATAAATGGCATCTCCAACACTTTCCCGAATTTTGTGTGCGGGCCCCACAGAGCTCACGTTAGCCACCAGGGGCGGCTAGGTACGGTGCAATCCAATAGTACTATACCCACAACGTACCGTACACAGCGCAAGCAATCATGCACAATGATCCGAAGGAGCCGCTCTGTGCAAGCACTATGCTTTTTTAACTCCAAGAAAAAACCCGAACGAGAAACCGGACCGCTTTCCTCGCGTTTCACTAGTCGGCGGAGCAAAGCTTGTCCTCGATCCACCAAAGTATACTGACCTCTGCACCACCGTGTAGGTGAATTGGTGATTCTGCGAGGAAAAAGCTCAAACTAAAACAACGTGCACGCGGTACTTCGCAAGGATCGGCAGACTCGCTAGGACAAGCTCAAGACGCTCTTGAGGCCATGTTTGATCAGAAGAACGGGTTGAATATGTCATGCATACTGCTTGATCCAAGCACGAAATCATAACTAGCGTTCCTGGCGTTAACATCGCGCAACAAACGGACAAAAAGCTCTCACCTCAACTTCACTGCGTGCCCAAAGCTCCGGCGATTCATTCACAAAGCCTCCATAACGAAGGGATAGCAAAATACAGTATCGATATAACTATGTACATACAGGTATGTCGGGATGTTTTCATGGAAGTTGTGTGGATGCGGCATTGGTCTGGTGCCTGAGTCAGCCTTCTGTTGGCCGCCAAAAATAACTCAACGTCGCTGGCCATGGCGTAACGGGCGCGCCATGGGATGGGATGACATTACAGCCGCAGAGTAAAGTTCCCAGCGAGCGCTAGATACATAAGCTCTGGCTAATGGCTTTCGAGTGTGGGGTGATCCTATTCACAAACACCAAGACACCTACCTACCTCAATAATGCAATCGGTGCACGATACGAGCAGCCTGGGAACACGCTATAGTGACCCAACAACCTCAAGAGCTCCAAGCTAAGCAGGCAACGCGTGATTCTTGTTGAATCTTGAGCTGAGCATGGGAGTAGGTATCTAATTACGTTTATCTTCCACGTTTGGCTACCTGCCAAGGTGGCGCTAGGTAGGAAACCCACAAGGAAGAAGTCCAATATTCCACATTGCCGTCGCCTTCAGGGGCCAGCCGAAAGTATGAACATACGCGTCCCATGTTATCTGTCGCTCAACAGCCCTTTTGGTAAGAGTCCATCGGGCCTTACATCTAGTCTAGGGCGGCGCACTGACATTGCTGCATTGGGCCTATAGATTTGTGGCGATGAAAGGTGCTCCAAATGGTCGAAGGTTTGTACTACACTGTACATCATTCACCGCGGGAATCCACAATTTGCCCGGCCACTCTGTAAAATCAATGTTTTGGGAAAGGAGACAAGCAGAGTTTTGACACTTGTCAAAAGTTTATCGAGGACGGCCAGCTGAGTATAAAGACCACATCACTCAAGTTTTTCCCCGACATTAGCAACATTCTCTATCTACTTATAACCCATCCCTTAGAATTCATTTTTCTTCCTAACCTCAGTCACTCTTTCATCTGATAGCTGTATCAGCCAGCAAAGTAATTGTATACATATATCATCATGTACACCAAAACCATCACCATGAGCATGATGCTCTCAGTTCTTGTGTCCGCTGCACCGGTAGCCCTCATTCATGATGTCAACGTCAGCGATGCCGCCGGTAACGTTGATGCTGTGCACAAGGGTGTCAACGCCCCAGTGCTCAACAATGTTGTCAAGGCACGCCACTATGGCGATGTGAATGTCGAACACACCGTTGGTAACATTGACGTGCTCAACGGGGGCATTAACACCGCAATCTTAAACAACGTCAATGGGTACGCCGGAAAAACCAACCCCGGTGCCCTGTCCAACACGAACGGCCAGTCCAACACCGAAGACCAGTCCAACACTGAAGACCAGTCCAACACCGAAGACCAGTCTAACACTGAAGACCAGTCTAACACTGAAGACCAGTCTAACACTGAAGACCAGTCTAACACCAAAGACCAGTCTAACACCGAAGACCAGTCCAACACCGACGGCCAGGGCTACGGTAATATTAATGTCGAAAAGACTACTGGTAACATTGACGCCCTTCACGGAGGAATCAACACTCCAGTCTTAAACAACGTCAATGGATACGGCGGACAGTCCAACACTGGAAAATCAAACGGCGACAACGGCCAAGAAAAGAGCAACAATGATAGCTACGCCGACGAATCAACTGAAACTTACAAGCGTTCGCTTGTCAGCGATGTCAACATCAACCATGTCGCCGGCAACGTCGACGCCGTTCACAAAGGTGTCAACGTTCCCGTCCTAAACAACGTCGCTCGTTCCCTCATTAATGGCATCAATGTTGAGAATGTGGTTGGCAACGTCGACGCCGTCCACAATGGTATCAACGTTCCCGTCCTGAACAACGTCGCTCGTTCCCTTGTTGACGATTTCAATGTCGAGGACGTTGCCGGAAATGTTGACGCCGTCCACAACGGTGTGAACACTCCCATTGGCAACAACATCCATAGCTTGCCCCTGGTTGACGACGTTACCCCACTTGTTGGCGAAGCAGCAACGCCTGTGCTCAGCGTTGTGTCGGACGTTAACTTTTAACTAAAACGCCGACATTCATGATTGACCCAGAGCCCGACATCCCTATAGACGCATAACACAGCTCGCGTTTGTTATGAGCGATTTGCATGTATATAATCATAATACTCACTCTTTCTATCCTGTGCGCCTGCCTTCTTAAGCTAACCTCGTCTCTGTCCTGCCTTGAACTTTGTCCAAGGTTATGGTATTGGGGAATGAGCTATGTTCTACCCCGCATCTTTCGTCGGAGTCGCTACCTACCGTACCGAGGTATCCCTGGCGTCGTCAGCAATGTGCCGTCCCTTCCTATACCTACCTATCTAGTGTTTCCCCCTTTCTCTGAAGCACCCTAGCCCACTAACTGTTCAACGGCTGTTTCTCGCCGTTTTGAGGACGACAAGAAAGCTCGAGCGTCATGTTAGGTAGTCTTGTGTGCAGTTCATCTACTATGTGATAATTATAGCTCAAGCCGAGCAACTTTCTCTCAGCTCTAGGTGCCAATCATAATTGTTGGAATCTCTGGGAATAGGTATTTACCTTAAAGAGGTGCTTATTCGGATTAAGGTACTATATAGGTAGATATGAATCTGGCTAGCCTGTCGGATCTCCAAAAAAGGAATAGCTACCGTACTAGCCTTTAGTGGCAGGGTCCAGTGCAACTCACAACTCAACTCCTCAACAGCTTCCCTACCTTCATCACCAATCCGCCCACAACTCCTTATAGCGGGGTTATCTTCACCACTCCATTGGTTCAATTTCTAAAAGGGGTAGGCGTTGCTTGCCACCATGGAGAACACTGAGCTAGTTAATGGGTTGAATTTTCACAGCCTGACTTGGTAGTGGGTCCCCAAGTAATATGACCCAAGAATACCTCCCCATTATCTCGTTGGGAGGTTCGCTCTGACCAAAGGGTCCACTTAAACCCCTCCCACATAACACTCATCACCAAGTCCATCATGGGCCTCTAACGTAAAACCACTCACCCCGAATGTGCTACACTCGGTCTTCTTTTTGGTTCATGTGAATGATAGAAGACCTCAATATAAGTGGACGTATTTCCTTTTCTTCATTCTCTGATGTTTTCCCATCGTTCGAGTTTTACGATGGCTGCTTTGGCTGCCTCAGTGTGCTCCCTCTCGGCTTCTGCCTTACCTTCACTAGTCAACAATCAGGTGCCGACTTTCAGCTACGACAGTTCAAAACATGCACCCACCGACATCTTCGGTATCCGAGTAGCGTACATCTCTGGAACCTCAACATGTTTCCAGAGCTCTGCTACGCCTACGTTCACACCTCTTATTATCAATTCTGCCATGGGCTATACACAGACTTGTGCATTCACCGTGGCTGGCACCACTTCGACAGGCGTTTTTTGCCCCTCAGCATTCTTGAATGGAATTCCAAACACTGGGACCCTCACTGTGAGCTTTACTGGCGTGGCAACAGACGGTGCTCAGCCCCTTCCTTACTACGTCCTCTTCGGCCCCTCACCAAGCCCTGGTATAGCGACTTCGACGATTACGTCTACTGCGTCGGCCACCACTACGTCGACCGAGGAACGGTATGAAGCTACAGCGTTAGTATTTAGGCCCATCAGCACCACCACTCGTGTCTACACTGTTACTGCTTCGACCACGGAAACAGTCACTTCCACAGCCAGCTCGTGCTCAGGCGGCGGGAGCAACGGCAGTATTGTGTCCAGCATAGCCGGCGGTTCTCTAAATCTACCTACACTAGGCATTTCGGCCTTCGGACTGCCTTCCTTAGTTCTACCGTCTCAGAGCTTACCATCCCTTGGCTTGCCAACTCGGAGTCTACCGCCTTTGCCAGTTACTAGCTTGCCTATCCAGAGTCTGCCATCTCTAGGGTTGTCAACTCCAAGCCTACCGTCCTTACCATCCCTAAGCTTGCCTATCCAGAGCCTGCCATCCCTAGGATTATCAACTCCAAGCCTACCGTCCTTACCATCCCTAAGCTTGCCTATCCAGAGCCT
>Ga0182210_1000059_pt1 | contig 19766 bp, 22 predicted proteins | sample G5R1MG_19_FD_129670 | JGI IMG/M metagenome (GOLD analysis project Ga0182210, IMG submission 129670) | Switchgrass phyllosphere microbial communities from Michigan, USA - G5R1_MAIN_03OCT2016_LD1 MG | ecosystem: Host-associated > Plants > Phyllosphere > Phylloplane/Leaf | place: USA: Michigan... | reverse complement strand
TCACCATGTACTACCTATGTAGGTACAGTACATTGCATGTGCCTACCTGGTCCAAGAGCAATAACGCATGTAGCACCATGCTGGCTCCTCAGTGTCCCCGCTCGCTCCACCCTGGCCGTGGTGTGCATAAGCGAGCGAGGACACCGCGGCGCGGGGAACTTGCACAAAAGTTCAACCGTTGCTGCACGTACACATGTTTTAATTTATGGCACCCTGCTAGTGTCTACCCATCGGTTCGTTTCGCTTCGTATACCTGAAACTATCGATTTCAAATGCTGGTACCTATCTCCCCTAGGTGGGTGGCGGGGTTTCCTCTTGCACGCCCTATCTACTATCTAGCGAAAAGGGGGGGGAGGGGGGCTGGAGGCTTGTATGCTTGTTATGTACATTGTGAGGTCTTGGAAAAAAACTGGTGATGAGGGGTTATGTAGGGGTATGAACGATATAGCTAGGTAATGGAACGCGGCCAACGCCATAGTAGCTTTGCCTACCATGTATGTACCATAGTACTACGGTAGATACTATTAGTATTGCTTATCAAGAAAATTCTGGCGAGAACTACCTACCTGGCTAGGAACAGGGTACCCGATACCGCGGGCAAGGGTTGTGCTGCATTGCATTGCATTGCATTGCATAGTATGCGAACGAAACGTCTCCCGCTGCATGCAACGGTTTTTCTCGGGGAGATAGGTAGAGGGAGGGATGGATGGATGGCGTGGTGGCGTGGTGCGGCTGCTGCGGCTGCTACATGAGGGTGGCACGGGTGGCACAGGTCTCATGACCAGGGGGATCTGGCGCTGCTTCTGGTTGTTCCGAAATGAGCACGAGAAATGGTCCATCGCATGTCGGATGTTCTATCCATTCTTGGGTATCACGCCGTGTGGGGTTTTTTTTGGTAACATATGTACACGCGTGTGTGTGTATGATTACGCGGTCTTGCCTCTCCGCTTCTTGAACTCCTCGATCCATCCGGCTGCCTTGTCCTTGGGTACGACGTTGATTCTTACGAGCCCGTCGACGACTTCTGTCTTCCCGCTTCCAAGAATCTTTCCTAAACTCATCTTCTTTCCTACCTTTATCAAGCCCCCGGCGGTAGTCTCCATGTATGCTTCTACATGCTCGATGGTGTACTCATGCTTTTCGTCCCACGGCAAGGGGAAAATGTACTCGAGATGTTCATCGAGCTTCTCTCTTTCTGAGAAGGCCTTGATGAAATCGGATTGGGAGTCTGTGGGGTAGAGTAGGATGACGGGGAAGGAGAGGGTCGATGACGGATCCATGGTGTCTTCAAGCTTCGTTGCTGCATCTTCTAGGTCTGGCGGCTTTTGGGTCGTGCGCATCGTGATGTTTCGGGCCCTGAGAGCAAGCTCCAGGGTAGCCCGCTCCGATGCGTCTTTTTCCTCTCGTTGTCGGCGTGCCTTTTCCACCGAAGCGACGTAGGCTTTTCGAGCGATGATCTTGCTCTTGAGCGTCTTGAGCGGTACATTCACACTGTCAATAGCTAGGCCTCGGTCGCACGCCCATTCGGCTTCGGATAGCTTGTCCAGCGCTAAACACGCTGTGCCAGAGCGATAGAAGGCTTTGACATTTTGGGGGTTGATTCGGAGGGTTGAAGTACAGTCCTGAATGCAAGATCGATAGTTCTCTGCTCATGTTAGCATTACTCATAGTCCTTGACCTGGTACTTAAGTGCACGCAATGTCGCTCTATACTGATATCAAAGGTCGAATCGCTGTGACAACAGCCAGCAGACTAATTTCAGAATGCTGCATCGCTCACCTTTTTCCAGGTTACACAAAGCCCGGTTGATATAACATGCTTCTTCGGTAGCCCTTTCTTTCTTCGCCTCCTCTTCCTCGTCTAATTCGACGTTAATCACATCTGGACCTTCGGCATCTGGATCCGGTGCGTTCTGCGGTCCTCTGAGTGCCGCTATTGCCTTATCGTAGAACTCTTTAGCGTCGGTCCATTGCTTCGCTCTTGCGCGTTCATTCCCTTGCTGGCGAAAGTTCTCTGCGATTTCAGCACGGGTGCCTTCGTACGCCAACGCTTTCAACGCCTCTAGTGCAACATTTTCGCCTCCTTTGCCGTCTGTGTCGTCCAGGCTCGTCATGAAAAGCGGCATCCGGTTCATTTCCTTGACCAATTCATCCACGCCTAGTGACTTGGCCTCTGCCATGGCCGGCGGCATGCTGACGGAAACGGCCTGCGCTCCATCTTGTTTTTGCTGCATCTCCAGGCCTACGGGTTGTTCTCGATGGACTGGTCGTATCCATCTGTCACCTCTTTGTGCTTGGGCGTGCCGTCAAAAATTCCGTGGATGGCTGCTTAGTCATTGGTGGGGTTAGTTCGGACCCTTTGTAACACGGAGGACCCGATAGCACAGTAGGACCCAAGTACAGGCCTGGACAGCACCTACACCATGTTCCATCCCGCTCGCACTCACAAGGAGACCCCAGCGCGACCGACGCTGGCTGCGGCACTCAGGAGAGGCGGCTACCGGCCGCCCGACGGGTTTCGGTGTGCGCACTGCTTACTACTGCCAGGAACCCCTCGGCCAGTACAACGGAGTGCTACCGACTCGATTCTCGAGCCTGTTGCGGCCAGAGCCTCCCACTTCGAACCCTTGAGCAGAATGGCTCGACCCGTCAATTGCTGTGACAGCCCAGCATCACACCTCTTGGAGCCACGCAACGGAGCCACGTAACGGAGCCACCTCGGTTGCCTGGTTCTCAGCTTTGGAGGTGCCAACGTCCGCTTCAGGGCATGCCCGTGACAGGGAAATGGGCCCCACATTCTTTCCTATCATGGCGGCCTGCTCGACTCGTTTGATGAAGCTCGCGACTAAGGGGCCTAACTACTTCCATTTTCGCCATTCGAATGAACTCCTTTCTCTCGCCAAGAGAGCACACCAGAAGCCAGCAGGGACTAACGCGGGGACGGACCATGGCAGTATTCCCTCATCCAGCTTGACAGTACCACATAGAGGCACGATTGTCGACGTCGTCCATGCGGCAGGAATTTCTTGGGCCAACTGGCTAGTCACTCCTTTTCAACGGATAGGCATTTCTCAGGCAGCAGAGCGGCTCACGCCCTAGAGCGGAGGCTACTGGCTGCGGCATCTTTGGGCGTGCCTCTTGCCATAGGCCCAGGCTCTTGCGCCAAAAACGGCAAGCCTTCGGCGTAGCCAGGAGAGGCTGAAACTCTAGCACGTTGCACACCAACAGGCCAAGGCTTGCTCGGAGAGAGAGAGCCATCGATTGATAACCCACAGAGTGCACTGAGGGCTGCGCATGGGCCTGATCCATGTCACGGCTACATGTGTACTAGCGTGCACCCGCAAGTTCATGGCTCACCCCTATCATGTCCGTTGCTGCGCGGATCTCACTAGGCTTTCTTGACAATGTCTCGCGCCAGCACCGCGCGCGCCCCTGGACGGGTCATTTCTCTCGCAGCGTTGCGGGAAGGGTTTTCGAGCGCTATTAGACGTTGGTAGTCGGCACGCAGCCAATGGTCTGCGGGAGAATAGCGGAAAGCGGAGACGTCCCGACCAATGGGTACTAATTACTTGTCTGACGGAACAAGGGCTCATCGCGCCACATGCATCCCGGGAAACATGTGCTCGCTAATTACTATGTAGGAACGTGCATAAGCCCAAGGACTCGGGAGATCAAACAAATTGGAGATGAGGTTCCAATGCGTCGCTGATCAACAGCCCGCTCTCCCCACGGGACTATGCATAGGTACTTGTGCTCCCGTAAATCCATGCGAGCCTTGCCTTTCGTGTTTCTCTCCCTCCCCCCCCACGCTCCCTGCAGGGCTTCATGCGCCAGTTTGCTCTTCCTTGGGTCCTCCATGAACGCGTTTCCGTTCTCTTCCATACCGTCATTCCCGCCTTAAAAATTTGGTCACACTGCGTTATTAGCTGCTACCTACTCGACCCGCCCACTTCACTACTTGCATGACAGGAGCCTGCATGTCTTGACTCTCCAAGTACGGTAGTTGACAGGCCCCTCTCCCACCCAGGCCTATCCCAGGAACCTCAAACAGCCTTCAAGTGCGTATTGTATGGTGGGTTGCGCCTACATGGAACCCCCTCTTCGTTTGCTCCACTTACTACTGGAGTTTTACCATGCTGCCAACCACCCTCATGACCCTAACAACTCTGCAGTTTGGCTCCACAGTCATAGAACATTCCTGATCCTTGAATTCAAACACGACTCGGTACGTCTGTTTGACCTTCTGTTCCATATCGTTCACATGGTAGCCTCAGGCCTTTTCACTCGGGTCCGGGACTGGGGAACGCGCTTCTAGACATATTCTAGACTGGTTTTCGCTGACTTGAGTACAGGCATGCGCTAGATATAGCCCTTCAACACCACCTGGTTGTGGTCTCCCGTGAAGCCAACTTGCTGATTGCGCCGTCTGCATCTCAGCAACATGATTAACGACTGTGTTTCCGAGAACGAGGCTTCCGTAGCCAGCCATTCCCTCCCATCTCCAGCTGAAGCTCTACCTCGTTCGACATGTAGACGTAATTCGACGCACATTACGCCAGGAAGCGAGCCCCCCAGCTCTCCACCTACCCCACCCCAAGACCGACCTAACGATATCGACGATGTCGCCAACGACGAAAATATTTCGGTCCTCGATCCGCGTCGATTTACGCCCACTTTGCACGCAAATCTTGTCTCAGAAATCCTGAATCTTCGTCGAGAACTAGACTCAAAACACAACTTCATCGAAGACTTGGAAACGGACCTTTATAAGGCACGGGTGGAGAAGGATTCGCTTGTGAAGCAACTCTCAGCGTCAACGAAGGACGGCAAAACAATCAAACGCCAGCTTCAACAATTTGAGAACGAAACATTGGCGGCGCTGGAGGAAATCGCTGGAGAGAGGGACAAACATAAGGCAACCATCAAGGATTTAAGAGACAAGCTCGAACAAGCACAAAAGAAGTCGCGTATGCAAGCGGAGGATTCAACGAGGGTTCATGATTTGTGGGCAAAAGAAAAGGAGATATGGGCTGGAGAGAAGCAAACGCTTGAGCGTCGAGTACACCTTTCTGAATCTCGTCTAAAGACGCTCCTGGAAGAGATTGCCATGCACGAAGCTGCTCATCAGGAGGCCCGTCTTGATAGTGACGCCGAAGACATGACTAACCAGGCCCCCGAGAGCGACACTGCTAGCATACGCTCGTCTCCACAACGCAGATCGTCTACACGTATTGGACGCCATTCGAGGAATCGCAGCAACAGCAGCTACCGTAGTATCGGGCGCAACTACCGCATGTCTTTGCTGAGTTTCGACGGGCAAGGACGTTCAAATGGCTTAACCTTGGCTGATGAACTAATCTTTGACGAAGAGGAGGAAGATTTGGAAGATCTGGAGCTTGATTTTGACGACTACCCAGAGAACGAGATGCGTGCAAGGAAAGCACTCGAATCACGCCAATCGATGATGAGGCCAGATGAGAAAGCCAAGCGGATACTGGGCTTGAGCATTGAAAATCAGCTTTCGAATCGCGACCATTCCACATTTGAGGAAAACGAGTTGCGAAAGGCCTCCGATGAGACAGGTCACCCATCCATCGCTCTAGCATCCCGTGAAATTACTCTAATTTTCCCACCAACCCGGCCGATTTACGTGGACACTGGTGTACAACCATCTCCACCTCCGTCACCGACACTTCCTACCATGGTTGAAGCATCTTCACAGACAACTGGAACCGCTGTTCAGACGAAACTGAACGATCTTCCCGCTACTGCTGCTGAAATTGAAGCAAACCAGAGTCGGAAACGAACATCCGTCTCTCCAGGCACAAGCCCCTCCCTGAGCATCAGTCTTGCGAGTTCCGAAATGACTTCTAGTGCTGTACAGACAGTCAAACCTTTGAGTCCCCCTGATACTCCAAAAATGACAGGGGCGTCTGAACACCTGCCAGTCTCTCCTACTGTATCATGGCAGCTTGTCTCAGTCGCGACACAGACTGATGCTGCGGTGGAACCAAGGGAGCCTCCAACCCTGAATAGAGAAGCTCCAAAGCCACTACTAGTCACAATCCCCTCGATCGCCATACATGCACCCTCGGCTCCCTCATCCCCCCGGGAACCCATTCTTCCTCCTTGTACTAAGACCATCTCAACACAGACAACAAACGATCTCGTGGTTCCAATTCGCTCCTGTGGCATGCAAACAGAGCCAATTAGGATTGATCAGCGACCTGTAAAGCTTCCTTCTCATCTTCTACCTTCTTCAATTTCATCTAAGCCTGGCACCCCGGAGCCGAAACATATCAGTGAAGCGGTAGTTCACGTTGTCCATAACGACTTGCAAACGCTCCAGTTAAATAACGCAGAGAATCTAGTTCTCAGATCAACGGCTCGCCAGGACCTCATTACGCGGCTTGAACATGCTGCAGAACGTAATGTGGAAACCCGATATCCTGGGAATAATGACAATGGCCCATTGTCTAAACTATATCAACCTGATACAATAAGTCGGCCTTTTAGGACAAGTAGTCTTTTTGCCGGATTTGATGGGCCATCTTCCGACGAGGAAGAAGACGATTTCTGCGATGATAGCGATGAGGATAACAGGATTCCACAGTTCTCCAGTCTGATGTTGTCTTCACGAAATGCCAAAAGCGGACGTCCGGTGAATCCTCCGACTCCAGTTCCGGAAGACAAAGAGTCGTCACCTCAGGCCCGACCGCCTGAGGACTCCTTAGCATCCAAGCGTAGCTCCTTTGAGAGACCAGTCAAAGTGGGCAAAGCTACGCGTACCACCATCACTCGCCAGCCAAGTATTCGAAGATCTGTGATGATACAAAATGGCACCGCGGTACATGCACGCTCCAGAAGTCCTAGCTTCGACGGCGTAGCTCCCGGCAACCATGTCCCAAAACCACCTTTTCCAGTCCCCAACCGATCGAGTTCACGCAAGCTCATTAGCAAGAGTGAGGGTTCACAAAGTCCTACGCCCCGCAAGGGCATCTCGCATGCGGGTCGACGCCCATACGGTGTGAACCACCAGCGCAAAGACAGCTTGCGGAAGGTCAGATCTGCGGCGCCTATGGTGAGGGGTATTCGCTCTCATAGTAGATCTCCTACTCGTCCCACTACCCCAAGCATCGCTGATACATCGTCTATTGCTCCGTTACCGAGCGACATTGTCAGTGCAAGAGGCTTCAACCACCATCAGCAATTATCGAGTACAACTACATTCATAGCCAATGACTCAGTCAACGGTTCTGCAACCAATGCTAGTGTAGTCGATGCCATTGCTGCTTCCATGATAGGCGAATTCATGTGGAAATACGTCCGGAAGAGAAAAACATTTGGTGGGCCCGAGACGCCTGTGGATGCAAGCCGCGCCGTGGAAGAAGCTTCTCTAGCTAACCACGGTGTGCGTCACAAGCGTTGGGTCTGGATCTCTCCATACGAGCGGGCCATTCTCTGGAGCAGCAAGCAGCCGACTTCTGGTTCTGCATTGATGGGTAAGAGTGGTCGCAAACGTAGGTACTGTCAAAGCAAAATTGGTGTCAATTACTAAGAATCTTATAGTGGTCATTCAGTCCGTCCTCGACGTCGCCGATACCTGCCCAGCGCCGAAGAATGAGTCCCTGTTTAATCGATCCATCTTGATTCTTACCCCTGCTCGTGCCCTCAAGTTTACAGCAACTTCCCGAGAGCGTCACTACCTGTGGCTCACGGCGCTGTCTTTCTTGGCTCATTCAAACTCACCAATGCCCGATCTTGATGCCATGCCACCGGTGCCGCCACCGGTCGAAGAGTACCAACGGTCGCAGGGTGCAACACTTCGCAGAAGTCGCGTACAGGATTCTGTACGTCTGGCGAAAGGAAGAGCGAACCCCGTTATGGCACGTTATGCCGCACAGGGAGAGCCCATACAGAGCCTTCCTTCACTTGCTGGTTTCGACCAGTCCATTTCAGACTCCGCCAGCCCGCCAGTGGTTCCTCGTGGACCACAGCATAGCAGAAAGAGAAGCTCAACCGGTCCCAGTGCCCCACCACCCACCGTGCCTTTCCGAAGCTTCTCCCACCAGCATGTTCCATCAGTCTACTCGAGTGTTTCGTCGGAAATGTACAGTGCGAGCAACCCACCATCGGTACCATCCACCGTATACAACGGCAATAATGGGGCCATCAGCTCAAGAACTTCCGAAGCGAGCACCTCGATGCGCCGGCCGTTTTTCGATACAATGGGCACCGTCCGCATGGAGGCTTTTGTTGCAGGCATTGATAACACACTCGACGACCCGAAGCAACTGGGAGGTCCAATTGCAAGAGCATCGGTAGTTCGCCCCCGAGCCAGTGGTCAGTGGAGTGCTACAAATCGGGATCCCGCCAACCGATCCGGAGGCCTATTCGAAGACTTCGATGCTGGAGGTGACCCCTTCTACGGCTTCTAGACGATCCCTTTATTCACCGCTTTATGACTTGTTCACGTTTCAAAGAGCAACGGCCAAACATTGCCTTGCCTTGCGAATACTGTTGCTTTCTTCTCATTCATTGCTACCATTTCCTGCTTTCCTCGCAAAAGCATTCGCGCCTACGACGCACGATTGGATGTGCCTATTGCGACGGCCACAACCTACACTTATTTCTTCCCTTCGCATGTAACTCATCTCAAATTTATTTTCTCTACCCTCCTTCAATACGTCCTGGGGTCTTGAGGCTAGAACCTGTGGTGCGCACACGCACCATACATATCCACCGTATCCGATTTCAACATCTCTATCTTTTCGTCGCCAGCTCAGCAGCTGAGCGCCATCGATACCCAAATGCTATCACTTGCTTGCTGGTCAACGCTGATAGCATGCATGGAGAGCATGCATTTCCTTTTATCCTGTTTTCTATGCGATTTTGTTTCGCTTTCTCTCCTTTGTCCTTGAATTTTCATTTCGGGGAGCAGACACCAGCACGAGACTTCTCCCGTCCTGGAGACCAACCACTAAGGCTCAGATATTGTCACTAGGAGGACTTGGTGTGTAAACATGGGTTGCCCAATTAAGGCCATAGCCTACATATTGTGTAAAGATTATTACATGCATAGCCAGCAATGGTTCCATTCAAATGTCGATCTCTTTGATCAACAACCATCTTCCCCTGATGCTGAAAATTCGCCATGTGGGACTTGGGCCGGTGCATGGGGCCGCCATACCAAGTTCGGCTTGCCAATAGGAAAAGTTTTTTTCGCCGACGAACCCCGCGTACCTACACTGTCGATCGCTGCTTACAGACTACCAGTGTGAGACTTGATTGAGGTCCTGCACGCAGGCTGCAAGCTTTATTATCACAGCTATATTAAATATAAGTGTCAGTTTTTCCATCAAACAATTCGCTGGTTCGATGGTGTAGTTGGTTATCACGTCAGTCTAACATTCTGTCAACGGATGATAGTACACTGAAGGTCTCGAGTTCAAGTCTCGGTTGAATCATTAGCCTGTATTGGTTCCTGTTCGGAGTTCGATTCTCCATTCTTTTTTGCTCTCTCTTGTTCCAGTAGAGAAGAGTGTGCGGGTGGGGAGCCTTGAAAGATGTCTTGGTCCCTAGCGGATCCCCCATTTTTTGAGGGCATGGACAAACTGAGAGGCTGCGGATAGCATTCGATCAAATTGGAGTCAATTTTGATTTGTAAAACTGTAGGGTAACTAACTAGATTGAAGTTAAAGCAGTCTGTCTGCTAGGATAGCAACTCAACTACCTATGCTGAAGTAGTCCTCTTTACAGCACTGGACGATACAGGGCGTATCTAGAGGTAAGTAAAGGGTATAAATATAGGTTAAAGCAGAGCACATTTGGTTCTTGTAGAAATTCAAATAATTCAAGGTAAAAGTCTGTCTGTTCCTTAATGTCAAAAAATTTTCGTCTCTGGATATACTGGAAAGAAGGCAGTGAGCGTGACCAGTGAAGTGATTCGCGCTATCTACAAAAAGCCCCTATAATATCAGGACATACCCACAAAAAACTGTCACATGTTGGCTGGAGCTATAGGTCTCGCCCGGACTCGAACCGGGGTTACCAGAAAGCACTGAGCTTCAGAATCTGGAGTGATAACCGCTACACTACGAAACCGCGAATAATGGAAATTCAAAATAAGGTAAATATAATATACTCAAAATCTCTATTCGGCGACTTCGCTTGACTTTGGGGGTTGGAGTGCGGCTTTTCCCCTATCATGGCGTCGATATTGGTGGGGCACCCAGCTTGAGCTTGACAGTTAGCTTCAATCCCGCACGATGATCGCAAAAGGTGGCAGCATTATGCATGTGAAGGTATGGCCGGTTCCATTCGGTGGAATAGCAACCAGATGGCCAATATCAATGTAACTTCTCTGATTCGTATTCATGCCTATACCGGTTGCAAAAGACTAACAAGCCTAACGTGCCCAAGTAAATGCCACTGTCCATTTTGTCGCCAAACGCCTTGCCCAATGAATCACCGCTTTAAACACCGCGGCCTGACTGTCGTAGTCATGGTGCACGATTATTCCTCCTCGCGTCCTACGTATCGAGTGCTCCACATAACCTTCCATTTCTTCTTCCTTGTACCCTCTAAATGGATATCATATTACCCATCTGTAGCTTGCATATCGCCCAGCTGTTTCGGACTTCCGGATAATCTTCACTACAGATCCTCTCCTCAATCCAAGATATTTAGCTACAGGATCTGTAGATTGGATCCGAGGCAGCTGTGTCTCCTTCAATCGGTACCGCTTTAGCAGCTGTTGCTTTTCTTCTGCACTTAGGAGAACGTGCTTAGGTACCAGCTCGTGCTTTGTAATATTTACCAGCAAGTCTTGCTCAATGAACACTTCAACGCCGCCCTTTGGTCCATCGTTCATGCTCGTGGCACCACGCAAGAGTCGAATTGCCATGCCTGTCATAGGCTGCACTGTAATCATAATACCAGAATAGAAGGAGCCGTGAAGTAAGTGGCCCATATAATCGCGCAACTGCTTCAGGCCCACGTTCTCGTCGCTGTTGAACTCGACCCAAATAGAGCCGATTTGAGGTACGGGATTGGGGTCTTTTTTAGTCGGCGTGGGGGTGTATTTGGCAAGCATATCTTCGGAAGGCTGGCAGGAGAAATTCAGGCGAGAGCGGCTGGACAACAGTCAGTATAGTGACCTTGGGTGCGATACGCGTGGCCGCATACTCTGGCTCTCCATCTTCCCGCCCAAACTTGCGTGCGAACTCATCTAACGGCATAGTCATATCCTCTTCGAGAACCATGTAGCCCTTTCTCAAGTCAGCACGCCTGCTTAAGCAACTTCTGAGGCGCATGCGCAACGAACCCGGTCGTGCATCATCTCCTTCGCAGTCCGCCAGACCCTCCACAGGCGAATAAGGCTCGGGCTTGTCTTTTCGCCATCCATACTTGCAGTAAAGATTACCGGTAGGCGGGAGCGCGAAGCAATAGGAAGCTATGCGGGCAAGAGTCGGCGTTGGGGGTGAATGGAGCCTGTCGCGTCAAAGAAAATGTTCCCGAGCTGCTCGTAGGACGCGCTTGGCATGCGGATGCGCTACTGCCCATTGTTCACTAGCGTCGAGCTATCCCCGCCAAACTCAACTCGCGGACATCAGGTCGGAGCACATGGCGTCTTCCAACGAAATCCCGAACCTCAGGACACTGCTTGGACAAGGCCGCGGAGGAGCCACACGAGGAAAAAGCCGGGGCAGAGGAGGTACTGGAGGTTCCAACACAGACAACGACCAGGCCAAAGACAATGCAGTCAAAGGCACTGATCAGGATGCGGCGGGGAGCAGGGTGAGCTGTGTCGAGCTTGGCTACCTCTGCGATCCGTATGCGAAGCTCTTCGCGACACAACAGACAGTCAGGAGACTTCCATTGCTTAATAGAGGTATATTCAAACGGTATTTACTCGCATTTAGCAGCGCGGCTGACCAGTGCAGGATCCTATATTCGCACTTCTGCAATTGATCTTTTGGTCGCCAAGTTTCTTGAAGCCGATCCTTCCTCTGCGAAGCAAATCATCTCTCTCGGCGCCGGCACTGACACGCGATACTTCCGTCTCCTCGACTTGTACCCCCAGATCCATTTGGTTTACCATGAGATCGACTTCACGTCCAATACAGTCTCCAAGATTGCTGCCATGCACAAATACCCTCTCCTACATAAGAGGCTACAGCATATACCAAATGAGGCGAACGAATACCATTCGGAGACGTACAATATCCACGCCTTGGATTTGCGGTCATTGGCAGCTGCTCCTGCAGAAGCTCCCCTACCAGAACTATTAAACCTCGATTCTAGCGTACCGACATTGATACTGTCGGAGATGTGCCTGGTCTACCTGCAGCCCTCAGTTGTGCAATCCGTAGTACAGTCACTTCTAAACCATTATCTGCGCCCCACCACTCCTGCCTCGTTAGTACTATACGAGCCCATACTACCTCAAGATGCCTTCGGTCGCACGATGATCGCAAATCTACAGATGCGCAATATTCATCTTCCAACTCTCAAGTCCTATCCCGAGCTTGGCGACCAGCGTGTGCGCTTACAAGGCTATGGGTTTAGAGACGGAGCAAAGGCGGCCGATACTAGTTTCCTCTGGCGCAATTGGGTCAGTGAAGAAGAAAAGGTGCGTGTTAGTAGTCTCGAGTTTCTCGATGAACTGGAGGAGCTCGAACTGCTACTTCGACATTACTGTGTAGCCTGGGGCTGGAGAAATGGCGACGGCGATGTGTTTACGAAAGCTTGGAGCCAAGTAAGAGAGCAGTAGGAGAACTCTGGTAGACTCTTATCATTGGTCCCCGTAGCGGGAACAACATCAGCAGATCAATTTCTGCTTAATGGAATATGACGTTAAATGGGCTAAGCTCATCACATGGGTTCGCGATAAGTCGCTCACGCGCTAGGCCTTGTCCGGGCGGCGCTTTGAACCTTGGTCGCCCAACTTGACAACACCAACAAACAACGCCAACGCCGTGCGGCTTGGAGCTCTTCGGAAGAGACAGAACAGGCACCGTATACATACACACCATGATATAGCACATGCCTGAAGTCTGCGACTACGACCCGACTCATTACGCCCGACAATCAGACCGCGACAACAGCTGCGACAACGACAAGGCCAATATACATCATGGCGTGGCATCAGCCATCCTACAATTTTCTCACTGGCGAGCCCGATCCACCGGTAGCTGACCCCGTCCCCGCTTCTGCCAAACGTGAGCCACTACGGGAAACATTCCGCGCCACATTACGCGCCTCTGTCAACGCGCCGCATACTGTAGTTCCCTCGGATCCGATTAACGAAGACCTCCGCGCGCAATTAAATACCCTACGCTATGAACTCGAGACGACGAGGCAGGAGAGGGAAATGTCGAAGTTGGAACATGCGCAAGAACTTCGCGATGCGCAGAACCGTGCTGACTCGGACTTTCGCAAGGCGCAGCAAGCAGAGGCTTCAAGCGCCAAAGCGACCAAAAAATACGAAGCCCTGTCAAGAGAAATGTCCGAAGCGCAGACGCGTGCTGCAAACGAACGGCAGGCACTTGAGAGGCGACTGAGAGAGAGCCAAGAGAAGGCGCAATCACTGCAGGAGGATTACGACGAAGTCAAGGAGGAGTTGGATACATCGCAGAGGCAGAACCAATTCAGGTACAGCGCGTTGGAAGCGGAACATAAGACGCTGAAAGAGAGCATGGAGGACATACAGACGGATCTAGAGGCCAAAGTCAATGTGCTGCAAGCAACGCAGAAGAAATTGGGCCAAAAAGAGGAGGAAATTGGACAATTCGAGGCCGAGATATTGCGACTGAAGGCAATCACTGGCGACGCCGAGACGCTTGCAGTCATCAAGAGAGAACTCTCTGACCAAGTTGCTCACATAAAAAAGTTGGAGACTCTGACAAGAGAGCAAAATAATGAGTTGAAGCAATACCGCAAACAGCACAAGGCAATCGAAATCGTCGAGGAAGAGAAGCGGTCATTACAAATGAAATTACGCATGATGGACGACCTGCAACGGCAGTTGGGCGAAGCTGAGCTGAGGAAGCAGTTCTTAGAGGAAGAACGTGACTCCTGGACCTCATATCTCGAATCGGAAGCAGAGACACACGGAGAGATACAATTCCAGACGCCAGCAGACCTCGCAAGAGCCTTCATTCAGGAAAGGATAGAACGAACCGACCTCCTCAACCAATTGGGCGAGATAAAGCCTGAGTTGTCGGTCAAGGAGGCCAATATCTTATCACTTGAGGAAGAGAAGGCCAAGCTACAAGCAGAAATACAACATCTCAAAACAGCGGAAACCAGCAGCACTCCCAGCGCCAGCGACATGAAGGCGCGAGCGCGACTAGAACGACAGAAAGCGCTTGCAACGAAGGAGGTGGAGTTCCTTCGAGCGCAAGTCAGAGCATTCGATGATGAAGAGCGCGAGATGCAGCCAGAATCATTTGATGCAGCAAAGTCGGAGCGGATAAAAGAACTTGAAGCCATTGTCGACCAATATCGCAAGGAAGTCGATGCTTTACAGAAAGAGTTCAATAGTCTCGAGAAACCAACCGCAACAACAACTGGGCAGAAACGCCCTCTCGATATGGACAACGAAAATGAGGAGCGACTTGGTGAACTCCGTCGCAAGAACCGTCAGCTCCAGGACGATCTCAATGCCCTACAAAAGCGCACCAAGATCATCGAATCTGAATACAAAGCACAGCATTCGCAACTCAAGAAACTCAAAGAATCCTCCCGCGTACGCGTCCTAGAGCTAAAATCTAACCCCACAGCCGACGCCGAAGCCCTCAAACTTAGCACCGTGCGCCACCTGCGGGATGCAAACGCACAACTGCTGTCACAGTTAAAGTCACAAAATCCTCCGCCTTCCTCGGTGCCTGCGTCTACCCTCGAGGCCCTGCAGGATGAGCTGGAGGAACTGAAAGTGCAGCTTGCATCCTCTTCTAAGAAAATAACACGCCTCAAGCAAATTTGGACAGCAAAATCTCTTGAGTTTCGTGAAGCCGTCGCTTCGATACTGGGCTGGAAACTCGACTTCATGCCCAATGGGCGCGTCAAAGTTACCAGTACGTTCAAGCCTGCCGACGACGAAGGCGAGAATAGTATAGTGTTTGATGGAGAAAACGGAACCATGAAGGTCAGTGGGGGTGAGCAAAGCGTGTTTGCAGGCGAGATTCGCGATCAGATTGTTTATTGGGTTGAAGGCAGAAAGGAGATTCCTTGCTTCTTGTCGGCGTTGACGCTGGAGTTTTGGGAACGTGGGCAAGGGGGAATGACTATGAATGGTTAAGAAGAGAAATGTTTGAGTCGTTGTATTGTGCATATTTAAATGGAATTATAGGCCTGCTAACTCTTGAGAAGCAAAGTGCCAGTGTATGTCCAGGACAGGCAGTTATTTTGTTACCATATGGCCTAAAGGCTTTCTGTCAACTTCCATATATAAACCTGTTTCACGCATTCACTATCTCTTCCTCTCTTCGCCCATAGCCTCTAAAACACGTCTCGTCACTCTATCCCATTATCCTACATCAACCACCCCGTACGCCTCTTTCGCCTGCCGAAGCACTTCCTCCTCCCATTTATCCCCAATATCCACTCTTCGTAGTACAAATTCTAGACCTCTGGCTGCCACTTGGAAAACCTGCCTCAGCAGACGTCTTGCTGTCTCCGTTTGAATAAGGCTAATGGCGCTGGTGCTTTTCTCTCGATGCAAAGACAGGATAGTATAATACATGTTCCCAATTTATTCTATTTTTAACCATTTATAGAATGTACTGCGTGTATTTCAATAAGTACCTAGGTATGTTGGCTTGTTAAGTGTGAGAGTAGTGACTTCTAGCGCTCCCAACCCCGCCTTTCAGCTCCGCATGGGGTACCATTAGCTACTCTAAACCCACTTAGAGCCGAGTCGAGCACCGCAAATCCTTTATAACCAGCTAAGACTGCCGAGGGGAATCGTGACAACCATGTTTCAAAGTTCCACAAGATCATTGCTTCTAACATTATAATAGCGACCATGACTTAAGTTCATTTAGTGCTTTTGATATTTTGCTCGAACGTAGCACAACACCTTATTACCAAGTTATCTTCTGGAAATTTATCACTATGGTGACCTTTAAGTCCATACATCCGCCAATTGATGGTTCGTCTTCTCTGGATATCCTCGTTGATTTCCCTCAACTAACAGTAATTAGTGCCTACTGGTGTCACGGACTGGGAATGGCTGTTTGACTCACCACACTCACCCATCGATAAATATCCATCAGATGAGCTCGCAGGCTTCCAGAACGCGATAACAAAAGAGCGGGTCAACTGGGCAGATGTAAAGAAGTACTCAACCTACATCTCGACCGCCTTAGTCAAGAGGTACGGCCTCAAAGAAGGCGAGACGGTATCGCTATTCTCTCAAAACACCATATGGTATCCCGTTGTAATGTTTGCGGGTCTGAGAGCAGGAGCGAAGGTCAACGGTGCATCGCCAGCGTATAACGTCGAAGAAATGACCTTTGCGCTCAAGACAGCAGACGCCAAGTTCCTCATGACTACGACAGGAAGTATGGAAATTGCAGTTGCAAGTGCAAAGGCGGCAGGACTCCCGCAATCCAACGTGTTTTTGCTAGAAGGCGAATATGACGGATACACAACCGTGCAGGACCTGATTCGCCTAGGAGAATCATATGAAGAGCCAGGCCAAGCACCTGCGTTCAAGATACCCCCTGGAAAGAAAAATAAAGACGTCTGTGGTTTCCTGTCCTTCTCTTCTGGTACCACTGGTCTACCGAAAGCTGTCATGATCTCGCATCAAAATGTCATCGCGCAATGTCTTCAAATTCAACAGATTACGCCAGCCACCCAAAAGAATATCATGGCGGTCCTCCCACTTTTTCACATTACAGGTCTTGTTCACCAAATACACCTGCCGGTACTGCTTAATTCCGAAGTTGTGATGCTGCCGCAGTTCACTATGGAAGGAATGCTCAAGGTGATCGTTGAGTACAAGCTTACCGAACTATTACTCGTCCCGCCAATCCTCATCCGACTTGTCCGCGATCCAATTGTTGACGCGTACGATCTCAGCCACGTAACTCGCTTCTCATCGGGTGCTGCACCCTTGTCTCAGGAGATCATTCAACAGCTTCAGAAGAGATTTCCGCACACGGGGCTCAAGCAAGGCTACGGCATGACAGAATCCTGTAGTTGCATCACCGCGCACCCGCCCGAGAAGTACTCATATAGATATGCACGCTCTGGTGGGGCCATTGTGGCGTCTACTGAAGTCAAGATCATCAAAGATGATGGAACCGAAGGTAATATTGGCGAAGAAGGCGAGATTCTTGCACGCGGTCCACAAGTAGTCATGGGATACCTTGGCAATGAAGAAGCCACACATGAGACATTCGACGCAGACGGTTTTCTGCACACGGGTGATCGCGGTAAGATTGACGATGAGGGCATGATACACATCACCGATCGAATCAAGGAGCTCATTAAAGTGAAGGGGATCGGCGTCGCGCCTGCTGAGCTTGAGGACTTACTCCTTGGATTTCCAAAGGTGGAGGACGTTGCTGTCCTGAGCGTCCAAGACGATTACTCCGGTGAGTTGCCCAAGGCATATGTCGTGCTCAAGCCGGGCTTGGAGGAGAACACCTCGATTGGGAAGGAAATTATTGCATATGTTAAGGAGAAGAAGGTAAAACATAAATGGGTTAAGGAGGTCGAGTTCATCAACGAGATTCCAAAGAGTCCTTCAGGTAAAATCCTGCGGCGAGTGTTAAGGGATAAAGAGAGGGCTGGCAAATTTGGAATAATAGTCAGGGATAACGTGAGGGCAAATTTGTAAACTGACTGATTGAAAAAAACAATAACATTGGTGGACACAAAATGAATACACAGGAACGCTGTAGCCATACTGAATGTGCCTTTTAATCAGCTTAATAGCCCTTACCGGAGTGAACCGTTTCTCCGCCACCATACCAGAGTGTTCCCATACGGCAATCCAGCCCTTGCTCTTCTCCGACATTAAATTCTCCACCTGCAGGAATGACCCCCTGATTGTTCTCCGGCCAGAAGTCCTTCTCGAGTCTGGCATTGATTTCTTCGATTTTCGCCACAAAGGCTTGCATCTTCTTCGGATCAGGGGAGCCATGCTCGTCCGAGAAATCCTTATGGTCAATGAAACGGCCGATGGTGAGGTGGCTTGAAGGCACCGCATAGCGGGAATCGACTTGGACACCTGCATCGCGACACAACTTGAATACGTCCCGGCGAAGATGATGGTAGGTAAATGTGTCATCAGCCGACGTGCGTCCTGATTGCAGTCCTTCTCCCGCGGCTGGTACAAAGCTCATTGCTAGTGCTGAAGCATCATAGCCGATTAGAGGCTTGATAAGACGTGCTCGATGATTAAACGTATAGCCAGTGATTGCAGGAGCACTGCTTTTGATCTGCCCAACAAGCTGCTGTATCTCTTCTGATGTCTTAGAGTGCATAATTTCAAGGACCGTAATGTGCAGACAATCCTGTGGCATAATCCACATATCTACCAGATGTCAGCTGCGTTGATAGTTGGACTGCCACTGCCTACTCGGTGCAACGGCTAGCAGTTCTTGCTGAACCTGATGGATCATCTCTTTTACTTTCTGAGTGGGACGACCCCAAATCACTAAGCAATGCCTGGGATCGACATATCCTGGCTCCTTGGCTGGATTGCTCAGTTTCTGGAGTATAGGATCGATGCTAACACCCGGGAAATTGGAGGCTAGCAGCTTCTCCTTTTGCTGGGCATTCCTTGTAGTTCGGTGTACATTGTACTTCGACTGTATCTGAGCCTGTCACACCGGGTCAGTATTTTATGGTGAGAGAGTGCGGACTTCGCAATTGACTGACCGGATTGTCTTCGCAGACTGAGATGAACGCATCGTACGGATTGCTGAAAGCCGATGTCGAAACGCCACTCAGGTCAACAAAGGCATTACTTGCCTGTACCGGAGCATTTTTTGAGTCCGTCATATCGCTTGCGCCTCAAGTCGTCTTTGGCCGCTCGAAGTGAGGGAGGTTCGTATGACATGGCCACGGATCGCATTTTTTATCGGCCTGATCTAGCCCTGCGCCAAGGAGTGCATTTGGAAGATGAAGTTGTACTTTCCATGCAAGGCCGTGACTAGACCACAACCGGTAGCCATTTTGCGCCATTGGCGGCTGCTTCTGGCGCCTTCATGTTCTCTCCATTCTTCATTTCCGGATCTCTTTACCCATCACACGCCCGACTAGGGTTACTATGGCGCATCGACGGAGTCATGGCGGACGATCAGCACGTGCCGGCGCGTCGCCGGCGATTGAGGTGGCTGCTGTTTATCGAACGCGTCAATTCACGCTAGTCGCGTCACCCTCTGCGACCTGCGTTTGTGTGTACAACATGTCGAGTCGATTGGCACAGTATTTTTTGAGCACCTTTGGTTCCTGCTGCATGGCGGCTTGCGCGCCACCATGTTGAAAACCGCCATAGTAATGGTTTCTACGCCGCGAAGGCGAGAGCCTGTGTCCAACGCTTCTCGGAGCATCTGGGACAATGACAGTATTGCTGCTATTTCACCAAGGATTTCCGCCACTTCACCCAGGGTTATTGTGCGCCGCAGAATAAGCCGACCGTTTGCGCAAACGGTAGACCTGCAGGTACAAACGGCAACCACCCAAAAGCCCACCGCAGCACGCGCCGATGGTATGATTGCTTGCTAACCAGACTGGAGACGACTA
>Ga0182210_1000057_pt1 | contig 19799 bp, 16 predicted proteins | sample G5R1MG_19_FD_129670 | JGI IMG/M metagenome (GOLD analysis project Ga0182210, IMG submission 129670) | Switchgrass phyllosphere microbial communities from Michigan, USA - G5R1_MAIN_03OCT2016_LD1 MG | ecosystem: Host-associated > Plants > Phyllosphere > Phylloplane/Leaf | place: USA: Michigan... | reverse complement strand
GTGCGGTGCATCTCGCGGGTGCGGATCTGCGCTTCCATCCGCATCGAGTTTTCATAGATCAGCGCGGTATGCAGCGACTTGTAGCCGTTGGACTTGGGCGTCGAGATGTAGTCCTTGAAGCGGCCGGGGATCATCTGCCAGGTCTGGTGCAGCACGCCCAGCGCGCGGTAGCAATCCTCCGGCGTATCAACGAGGACACGGAATGCCATGATGTCGGTGATCTGCTCGAAGGTGACGTGGCGCTCGCTCATCTTGCGCCAGATCGAATACGGGTGCTTCTCGCGGCCCGCGACCTCGACCGTCAGCCCGGCTTCGGCGAGCGCCTGGCGGATGGCGAAGGCGATCGCGTCGACCTGCCCGCCGTCCTGGTTGCGGATCTGCGCCAGCCGCCCGGTGATGATGGCATAAGCCTCGGGCTCCAGTTGCTCAAAGGCGAGCAGCTGCATCTCGCGCATGTATTCGTACATGCCCACGCGCTCGGCCAGCGGCGCGTAGATCTCCATGGTTTCGCGCGCGATGCGGCGGCGCTTGTCTTCGCTCTTGATGTAGTGGAGCGTGCGCATGTTGTGCAGCCGGTCGGCAAGCTTGACCAACAGGACGCGCAAGTCCTCGCTCATCGCCAACAGGAACTTGCGCAGGTTCTCCGCCGCCCGCTCGTTCTCGGGCATCGCCTCGATCTTGGAAAGCTTGGTGACGCCGTCGACCAGCCGCGCGACCTCGGGCCCGAACATTTGGGCCACGTCCTCGATGGTGACGAGCGTGTCCTCCACCGTGTCGTGCAGCAGCGCGGTGATGATGGTCGACTGGTCGAGCTTGAGCTCGGTCATCAGGCCCGCCACCTCGATCGGGTGGCTGAAATAAGGGTCACCGCTGGCACGCTTCTGGCTGCCGTGCTTTTGCACGGTATAGACGTAAGCGCGGTTCAGCAGGGCCTCATCGGCCTCCGGCGCATATTCCAAAACGCGTTCGACGAGTTCGTATTGGCGCAGCATCCTGCCGATCATGTGAGAGTTTTGCCTGATCCGGCAAGGGGAAAGCGCGATTGGTTGTATGGAGGGGCGTCAAAAAGGAGCCGGGCGCGCCGCGCTGAGCGGTCGCCCCGCCCAACAACTAGCGCAGTTCAGATCAGCTCCAGGTCGCCTCAGGTGGCAGGCTCATCAAGATCGCGTCGATGTTACCCCCGGTCTTCAACCCGAACAGCGTGCCGCGATCATAGACTAGGTTGAACTCGGCATAACGCCCGCGCCATTCCAGCTGTCGCGCCTTGTCGGCATCGGTCCACGCCATGCCCAGCCGCCGCCGCACGATACGGGGGTAGACCGCCAGGAACGCCTCGCCCACGGCTTGCGTGAAGGCAAAGTTCGCCTCCCAAGCTGCGTCGTCCACGCACTCCAGGTGGTCGTAGAAGATACCCCCGACGCCACGATGCACGCCGCGATGGGGGATGTAGAAATACTCGTCGGCCCAGGCCTTGTAGCGATCGTAGGCGTCTGGCGCGAAGCCGTCGCAGGCGGCCTTGAAGGCGGCATGGAACTCGGCGGTGTCCTCGTCGTAGGGGATCGGCGGATTGAGGTCGCCACCGCCGCCGAACCACGCCTTGGTGGTCACCAGGAACCGCGTGTTCATGTGCACCGCCGGGACATGCGGATTGGCCATGTGCGCGACCAGGCTGATGCCGGTGGCGGTGAAACCGTTCTGCTCTGGGCTCGCCCCGTTGACGGTGGCGGCGAAATCCTTGGCGAAAGCGCCGTTGACGGTAGAGACGTTGACGCCGACCTTCTCGAACACGCGGCCCTTCATCACGCCGCGCATGCCGCCGCCGGTCTCGGCCGCCTCGCCCTCCAGCGCCTCGCGCTTCCACGGCGTGTAGGCGAACACGGCGTCGCTGCCGCTCTCGCGCTCGATCGCCTCGAACTCGGCGCAGATCGCGTCGCGCAAATGCTCGAACCAGGCGCGGGCGCGAGCGGTCCGGGACGACCAGTGGCTTAAGATATCTGTCATGCCGGGCGCTTGCCAAATCGCGAGCCTTGCGGCAAGGCCGGCGCATGGTTCCCTTTTCGTTCTGTGGCGAGGAATTGCGGCTGGTCGGCGCCCCCACCACCGCGCGCGGCGGCGGCGCACTGTACTGGCCGCGCGAACAGGCGTTGCTCGTCGCCGACCTACACCTCGAAAAGGCGAGCTTCTACGCCAAGAGCGGCCAGATGCTGCCGCCGTACGACAGCCGCGAAACGCTCGAGCGCCTGGCCCTCGCCATTCGCGAGACCGGCGCGCGGCGGGTCATCGCGCTGGGTGACAACTTCCACGACAACGATGGCTTGCGCCGCTTGGAGCCGCATGCCGCCGGCATGTTGGCGGCGCTGACTCGCGCCGTCGACTGGGTGTGGATCGTCGGCAATCACGACCCGTCGCTGGAGAAAAGCGCGGGCGGCGAGGTGGTCGAGGAGACGCAGGTGAATGGCGTGATCCTGCGCCACAAGGCCAAAGCCGGTGAAACCGCGCCCGAACTATCCGGACACTTCCACCCCAAGCTGGTCGTCGCGGCGCGTGGCCGGCGCATCAGCCGCGCCTGCGCGGTCGCCAGTGAGCGACGCATCATCCTGCCCGCGTTCGGCGCACTGACCGGCGGCATGAACGCCGCTTCCAGCGAGATCCTTGGCGCCCTGCAGCCGGCCTCGGCGATCGACGCGATCCTGCCCGCGCGTGGGCGATTGCTGCAGTACCCCCTCTGGCGCGCGGCCGCCTGAAAGCCTATCTTAGTACCTGCCAAGTATGACGAAGTGGGCGTGCGGGAACCGCACTGCCATTTCGGGCTTTGCGCAAGGGCGCGATTAGCAGTATTGGCCGCCCCATTCGTCACGATACAATAACGATTCTGGAGAACGCATATAGCACCCCCACCCCGGCGCAGCATGGCGCCACCGGTCAAGAGCGGACCGCGCTACAACAATCTGATCCAGTCAGACAAAGTCCGCGTGATCGATGAAAATGGTGAGAACCTGGGCGTGTTGTACACGCGCGAGGCGATCGAGCAGGCCGCCGCGGTAGGCATGGACCTGGTCGAAGTTTCGCCCAATGCCGATCCGCCAGTCTGCAAGTTCCTCGACGTCGGCAAGTTCCGGTACGAGGCGCAGAAGAAGGCGAACCTGGCCCGCAAGTCGCAGAAGACGCAGGAGATCAAAGAGATCAAGATGCGTCCGAACATCGACGACCACGACTACGACGTGAAGATGCGCAATGTCGCGCGCTTCATCGACGATGGCGACAAGGTGAAGGTCACCCTGCGCTTTCGTGGCCGCGAACTGTCGCACCAGCAGCTGGGCATGGACCTGCTGCGCCGCGTGCAGGCCGACGTCGCGGAAGTCGCTAAGGTGGAAGCCTATCCGCGCATGGAAGGCCGTCAGATGCTGATGGTGCTTTCGCCGAAGTAAGCCGCGTTGTCCCGGGCTCGACCCGGGACCGCTTCGCTTGCCGTCCGCAAAAAAGCCTTGCAACAAAAGCACCTTTGTCATTCCCGCGAAGGCGGGAATTTATCTCCGGTGACATCCGCTTGCCCGGCGGTGCGCGCAAGGCACCCGCTTCAGGCCTGTGACGTGCTTGGCCGACAGCGTCGCGTCAACCGACGGCGCAGGAGATGGATTCCTGCCTTCGCGGGAATGACGAAAACGGGGGGCTCAGGTCGTGCGCATCTAACCAAGCGCTCCCTAAAGCCCATCTACCGACCGCTTAAGCCATAATGGCTGGCCTTGCGCCGCTTTGCCCGGCATCCCGCGCATCATGCAAAGCCCCTCCCATGACTGCCGGATAGGCACCGTCCACCTGGTCGGCGCCGGCCCCGGCGATCCCGACTTGTTGACCCTGCGCGCCGCGCGGCTGCTGATGTCCGCCGGCATCGTCGTCCACGATGGCCTCGTCGCGCCCGAGATCCTCGCCATGACCCGCTCCGGTGCGCGGCTGATCTCGGTCGCCAAGGCCCGCTCGCGCCACACCATGAAGCAGGACGAGATCAACGCCTTGCTGGTACGCGAAGCCTTGGCCGGACACGACGTCGTGCGCCTGAAGGGCGGCGATCCGTTCATCTTCGGTCGCGGGGGCGAGGAGGCCGAGGCCTGCCGTGCCGCCGGCGTGCCCGTGCAGGTGGTGCCGGGCATCAGTTCGGCGCTGGGCGCGTCCGCCGCCTCGCAGATCCCGCTGACGCATCGCGACCACGCCTCGATCGTCAGCTTCGTCGCCGGCCAATGCAAGGGCCTGGCCGAGCAGGACTGGGCCGGGCTCGCTGGAAAGGACCGTACGCTGGTGATCTTCATGGGCTTGGCTACCGCGCCGCAGATCGCGGAAAAGCTGATGGGTGACGGCCTCGCGCCGGAGACGCCGGTCGCCGTGATCGAGAACGCCACGCGGTCGCAGATGCGCGTTCTGCGCGGACCGCTTGCGGGCTTGCCCGACCTGGTGCAGGAGGCGCGCGTCCGCAGTCCTGCCCTGATCGTGATCGGAGCGGTAACGGCGGAACCCGATACGACCGTCAGCCATATCGCCCTGGAGGCAGCACAGTGAAGATCCTGACCGGCAACGACCTAAAGACCGGCGCCGTCACTTGGTGGGATGGCCAAGGCTGGTCGCTCCATGTCAACGATGCGGTCGATGTCGCCGACCAGGGCGCGCACCTGATCGCGCGCGAGGAAGCGGCGCAGAACGTATTTGCCGCCTACGTGATCGACGGCGAGCAGACTGCCGAAGGCGTGCGCCCCGCGCACATCAAGGACCGCATCCGCGCGCTCGGCCCTACCGTGCGCCCTGACTTGACGCTCAAGCCGGCCGATCCCGCCGCGCTCAACTGGGTGATCTGAGAATGTACAAGTACGACAACTACGACCAGCAGATGGTCGACACCCGCGTCGAGGAATTCCGCGACCAGGTCCGCCGTCGCCTTTCGGGTGAGCTGAGCGAGGAGCAGTTCCGTCCACTTCGCCTGCAGAACGGCCTCTACCTGCAGCTGCACGCCTACATGCTGCGCGTCGCGGTGCCCTATGGCACGCTGAGCAGCGCACAGATGCGGCTGCTAGGCGACATCGCCGACAAGTACGATCGCGGCTATGGCCACTTTACCACTCGGCAGAACATCCAGTACAACTGGATCAAGCTGGAAGAGACGCCCGACCTGCTCGCCGATCTCGCGGCGGTCGAAATGCATGCCATCCAGACCAGCGGGAACTGCATCCGCAACATCAGTTCCGATCAGTACGCCGGCGCCGCCGCGGACGAGATCATCGATCCGCGCCCTTACGCCGAGCTACTGCGCCAGTGGTCGAGCTTCCACCCCGAGTTCCTGACGCTGCCGCGCAAGTTCAAGATCGCAGTGATCGCCAGCGAGACCGATCGCGCGGCGATGCGCTTGCACGACATCGGCATCAAGATGGTCCGCAATGACGCCGGCGAGATCGGCGCGCAGTTCTACGTCGGTGGCGGCATGGGCCGCACCCCGATGATCGGGCCGATGATCCGCGAGTTTGTGCCGCTCGACCAGCTGATCACCTACTCCGAGGCATGCCTGCGCGTGTACAACCGCTACGGCCGGCGCGACAATAAGTACAAGGCGCGGATCAAGATCCTCGTTCACGAACTCGGCAAGGAAGAGTACACCCGCCAGGTCGAGGAAGAGTTCCAGCACCTGCTGAGCCAGGGCATCGAGCCGCCCATCGCCGAGCTGGAGCGGATCAAGACCTACTTCGTCGATCCCGCCTATGACGCGAGCGCCTCGGACGAACTGGACCTGTCCGATCCCGACTTCCGCCTGTGGGTGGAGCGTAACACCGAGGCGCACAAGCAGGCGGGCTACGTGATCGCCACTGTCAGTCTGAAGCCCGTCGGCGGCATCCCTGGCGACGCTTCGGCCGACCAGATCCGCCTGATGGCCGATCTGGCGCGTGATTACAGCTTCGACGAACTGCGCGTCACCCATGCGCAGAACATCGTCTTCCCGCACGTGCGCAAGGCCGATCTCTACAAGGTATGGCAGGCGCTCAACGCGGCGGAGCTGGGCACGCCCAACCTCGACACCATCGGCGATATCATCGCCTGCCCTGGCCTCGACTACTGCAGCCTCGCCAACGCTCGCTCGATCCCGGTCGCGCAGAAGATCTCCGAGCGCTTCGCCGCGAAGCAGGAAGAGATCGGCGAGATGAAGCTGAAGATCTCGGGCTGCATCAACGCCTGCGGCCACCACCACGCCGGCCACATCGGCATCCTCGGCGTCGACCGCAAGGGTAAGGAGAACTACCAGCTCCTGCTCGGCGGATCGGAAGGCGCGGACACCTCGCTGGGCCAGATCACCGGCCCCGGCTTCGACGAGGACGGCATCGTCAACGCCGTGGAAAAGGCGACCGAAGTCTACCTCGACAAGCGCGAGGACGGGGAGCGTTTCCTCGATACCTACCGCCGGATCGGCATGGCGCCGTTCAAGGAGGCGCTGTATGGCTGAGCTTGCGGCTGCCTGGCCCGATCCCGTTCGCACTTTGAAGGTCGTGCATCATGTCTGACGTCCAGTTCCGCTTCCGTGCCGACGAGCCGGTCTCCGATCCGGCCGTCACCGTCGACGCCTTCGCCGACCAGACCAACGCCACTGCCGTGCGCGTCGAGCCCGGCGACGATGCGCGCGAACTGCTGCCGCACCTCGACCGCCTGCGCTTGATCGAGGTGAACTTCCCCGCCTTCACCGATGGCCGGGGCTATTCCTCGGCCCGCCTGCTGCGCGAGGCCGGCTTCGATGGCGAGATTCGCGCGGTGGGCGAAGTCAGCGTCGACATGCTGAGCCATATGCGGCGCTGCGGCTTCGACGCCTTCGCGCCCGAGCAGCCGCTGAACCCCGCCGATGCCGAGGCCGCGTTCGACCGCTGGGCCGACGTGTACCAGGCGACGGTCGATGGCCGCCAACCGATCTGGGCCAAGCGCCACCCGGCTTGATCCCGCCAGCCCTACCCTAAACTTCGTCATTCCCACGCCGGCGAGGATCCATCTGCGGAACGTGCCCGTGACCCAAGGGTCCGTGCGAACGCAGCGAGCCGGCTTACGTCGGCCCTGCACGTACAGCGCATTTTCCTACAACGCAGGAGATGGGTTCCCCCACGTGCGAATGACGAAGTGAAGTTTGGCGGGTCCCAAATCTCTACCGCCAAACAGCAGAAAACCGCGCTACACCCCTCGCGCCTTTTTCTTCGTCGACTTCGCACCCGCACAATCCCATCTGGACATGGCACAAGGGATCACCACCATGTTCAAGCCCGTCCAAGAGCTACCAGGCGAAGATCAGACCATGCTCGCTCCGGCTGAGCGCACCCGCGATTGCATCGACACAACGGCGCGCTTCCAGGAAGCCGACGCGGTGCGCCTCAACCGCATGTTCCGCGGGACCGAGACGATCGAGATGCTGGAAACGCTGCTGCGCGAGCAGATGGCGGGCGACGTGGCGATCGTGTCCAGCTTTGGCGCCGAGAGCGCAGTGCTGCTGCATCTGGTCAGCCGCATTGATCCGAACGTGCCGGTGCTCTTCCTCGATACCGGCAAGCATTTCCCCGAGACGCTGGCGTATCGCGACGAAGTGATCGCGCGGCTCGGCCTTACCGACGTGCGCAACCTGGCGCCGGAACCGGAGGAGGTCGCCAAGCGCGACGAAAATGGCCTGCGCTGGTCGTTCGATCCCGATGGCTGCTGCGAGATCCGCAAGGTCAAGCCGCTGGCCAAGGCGCTGGCTGGCTTCGACGCGACGATCACCGGCCGCAAGGCGTTTCAGGCCAAAACTCGTTCCAGCTTGCCCCGGTTCGAGATCGACAGCACCGACAAGCAGGGGCGGCTGAAGATCAACCCACTGATCGACTGGACCGCCGAGGACATCGCCGCCTACATCGCCGAGCATGATTTGCCCGCGCACCCGCTGGTAGCGGAAGGCTATCCTTCGATCGGTTGCTCGCCCTGCACCAGCAAGGTAGCGCCCGGCGAGGACCCGCGTTCCGGCCGCTGGAAGGGCTGGGACAAGGTCGAGTGCGGCATCCATGTCGGTGGCCAGAGCGACGTCGTTCCGGTTGAGCTGCCGCCGGGGTACGAACCCGCGTTCTAACGCTGCTTTGTGTGGAGAGGGTGCTGCCCGCTGCACCACTCGCTACGCGAGCGGTCCCCCTCCCCATCGCTGCGCGACAGGGAGGAACTTAGTGCGACCTAGTTCCTCCCTGTTCTGCGAAGCAGAATCGGGAGGGGGACACCGCCAGCGTAGCTGGTGGTGGAGGGATCAGCAGCCTCACCGCATCAGCTCGGCCTCGCTCCACCCGCCGCCCAGCGCGCGATACAGCGCCACCCGGTTCGTCAGCGCATCCGACCGCGTCTGCACCAGCGACAGTTCCGCCGCCAGCAATCCCCGCTGAGCGTCGAGCTCCTCCAGAAACGGTGAGTACCCCGCACGATAGCGATTACGCGCCAGGCGATAGCTTTCAGCCAAGGCATCGCGTTGCGCCAAGCCGATACGCAGTTGCTCATCCGCACTGACCACCCCAGCCAGCGCATCGTCGACTTCGCGAAAGGCGGTTAGCGCCGCCCGGCGGTAACTCTCGGCGGCCTGGTCACGCTGAGCGGCGGCGGCCTCTGCCCCGGCGCGCAAACGGCCACCCTCGAACAGCGGCGCGAGCACGCTGCCGCCGATCGACCAGATGGTAATCGGATCGGGCAGCAACGAAGAGAACGCCGCGCCCGCCGCTCCGGTCAGGCGCAATGTCGGCAGGAACCGCTTGCGCGCCGCCGCCAGCGACCGGTCGGTGGCTGCCAACGTCGCCTCCGCCTGCGCCACATCGGGCCGCCGCGCGAGCAGTTGCGAGGGTAAACCTTTGGGGATCGGCGCGGTCCGCAACGTCTGCAACGAGGCGCCCCGCTCTACCGGTCCGGGCACGTCGCCGGTGAGCAGCCGCAAGGCGTTCTCCTGCCGGGTGATCGCTTCGCGCGCCGCCGGCACCAGGCGCCCGGCGGCGTCGTAGTCCGCGACCGCCTGCTCCAACTCCAGCTTGGGCGAGTAGCCCGCCTCCACTCGCCGCCGGATCAGCCGCAGCGAGTCCGAGCGGGCGTCCAAGGTATCGCGCGCCACCCGTAGTCGCGCATCAAGCGCAAGCAGCGTGATATAGCCGCTCGCCGCCGTCGACGCGACCGACAGCCGCACCGCGTCGCGCGCCGCCTGGCTGGCGATCCACTGCTGACGAGCGGCGGCGCGGCTATCCGCCAGCCGGCCGAACAGATCGACCTCCCACGCCGCTGAGACTTGCGGCTGGGCGCCGGTCGCCTCGCTGGGCAAGCCGAACGCGTTGACCGAACGCGATCGGGTGACCCCGCCGCCGGCGTCCAGCGTCGGCAGCAGCGCCGCCCGCGCGTTCAGTTCCTGCGCACGCGCCTCGCGCACGCGGCCGACCGCGATCGCGATGTCGGGATTGCGCTCCAGCGCGCGCAGCACCACCGCTTCGAGCTGCGGGTCGCCAAAGCCGCGCCACCATTGCGCGTCGAGCGGCGTCTGCGCCGCCACCGACGTGCGCCAATCAGTCGGGGGCATGACCGTCTCCACCGCCGCAGTATCCACGCGCGGTCCGGCGCAGGCCCCGGAAAACAGCGGCGCCAGCATGGCTAGAAATGGCACCCAGTGACCCGCCCTCATCAGTCGATCGCCACTTTCGCTTCGACCGACATGCCGGGCCGCAGGCGCTGCACCAGGGACTGGCCGGGATCGATGCGGATACGCACGGCGATGCGCTGCGCCACCTTCACGAAGTTGCCGGTGGCGTTGTCCGCCTTGAGCACCGCGAACTCTGAGCCTGCCGCAGGCGCGATGTTCTCGACATGGCCCTTGAGCGTCGCGCCGCCCAGCGCGTCCACCCGGAACGTCACGGGCTGGCCCACATGCATGGTGCGAGTCTGTGCTTCCTTGAAGTTGGCGATGACCCACAAGTCACTGGGCACTAGGAACATCAGCTGCGTGCCCGAGGTGACATATGCGCCCTGCCGCACGCCGATCTCGGACAGGCGACCATCGGCAGGCGCGCGGATGCGGGTGTTGTCGAGGTCGATCTGCGCAAGATGCAGCGCCGCTTTCGCGCTCTCGACGCCCGCCTGCAGCCCTCCGCGACCAACCACCACCGATCGCACGTCCTGCTCGCCGACGCTCTGCTGCGCCTGGGCCTGGCGCACCGCCGCTCTCGCCGCCAGTAGAGCCGCACGCGTCTGGTCGAACTCGCGCGCAGAGATCGAGCCATCGGAGACCAGCGCCTGCGCACGTTTCATGTCCGCCTCGGCGCGCACGGCCTGCGCCTCGGCGCTCGCCACGCCCGCGCCCTGCCCCAGCAGCGCCGCTTGTCGCGATCGTTCGCTTTGCTGAGAATTGGCCAGCGAGGCGAGCTGCGCGGCGACGTTCGCCTTCGCCTGCTCCACCCGCGCGCCATAGATGCGGTCGTCGATCGTCGCGAGGATGTCGCCGCGCTTCACCTGCTGGAAATCGCGCACCGCCACCTGCGTGATATAGCCGCTGACTTGCGGGCTGATCACGGTCACACGTCCGCGCACATAGGCGTTGTCGGTTTCCTGATACCAGCCGGCGAACGGCGGCAGCTGCCAGGCGTAGAGGATCGCCAACACGCCGGCGATGCCGATGGCGATGATCGCGACGATCGTCGCCGGGCCTTTCGCCGGAGGACGCCAGCCTTGTTGACGGGCCTCGGGCGGAAGGGCGCGCTCCGTCTCCGGTCCGCTGGCCGCTTTCGCCTCATCGATTGCCGGAGTGTCGGATTCCACGCGTTCGTCCATCATGCCTGCGTTGCGGCGGCCGCTGCCGCCTGATTGCGTTGCTGTAGCTCAATCAACGGCGAGAGTTCGCCGCGCCGCCGGATCGAGGCTCTGATCGACAGCTGCCATACGAAGGTCAGGCTCGCCAGCACACCGATGAGCAGGAACACATCGTTGTAGGCCAGGATGTTTGCCTCCCGCGCGACGGTTCGGGCGAGCAGCCCCGTACCTTGCGCCACGTCCAGCGTCGGATCAGCGATCACGCCGGACAAGCTGGAACCGCCCTGGCGAACCCGCGCCGCCACCTGCGGATCGGTCAGGAGGATACCCTGCACCAGTTCGTGGCTGTGGAACTTCTCGCGCACGATCTGAAACGTACCCAGCAGCGCGCTGCCGGCGAGGCCGCCCAGGCTTTGGCTGAGACCAAACAACACCACGAAGCTGACGAAGTGCTTGGGGCCCGCGAGCAGCGCGCGAGTGATGCCGATGACCATGGCGTGCGCCAGGAACAGCAGCGAGGCGAAGCCGATCAGCGCCTGGCTGAACATGAAGCTGTCAGGCCGCGTCAGGTTGGTGGTGTTGGCGTCCATGAACGCACCCAGCATGATGAGCAGGATCGCCAGCAGGATCGCGCGGCTGGGATCGGCGGGATCGAACACCAGCACGGCGGTGACCATCCCGGCCAACGAGGCAGCGACGATCACCAGGTTCAGGCCGACCATCTGATCGTTGATGAGGCCTAGGGTGGTGAACAGGCCGACCGAACCGAACGCCTGTTCGGACAGCAGCACGCGCACCGTGATCGCCACCAGGATCAGCCGCGCCATCTCGCGCGTACCCAGCCAGCGCGTGTTGATCAGCGGATTCTCGCGGTAATGCTCCAGCACCAGCGCGGTCGCGATCATCGCCACACTGGCGGCCAGCGCCCAGCCCATCCACGCGCGTTCAGTCCACCACTCGATCCGTCCCTCGGTCAAGACCGCGATCAGCAGCCACAGCCCGGGCGCGAGGAAGGCGACAGTTAGGAAATCCCGCTTCTCGAACGCGGGCACCCGCTCGCTGGGCGGCAGCGGCAGCGACATCACGGCGGCCAGCGTCGCCAGGGTCAGGCCCAGCTCGCACCAGTACAGCATGTGCCAGTCGCCGCTGATGAGCAGGCTGGGCGAGATCGCACGGGCGAGCGGTGTAGCCAGCTGCGGGATCGAGATGCCCAGCATGACCCCGGCCAGCCGTTTGGGCGCCGGCATAGACTGCATGATGTACAGCAGCGTCAGCGTCGACAGCGCCGAGCCGGCAAAGCCGCTTGCCGCGCGCACCGCGATCGAGGACCAGAAACCATGCACCAGGAGATGCAGCACAGTTGCCGCCGCATAGATCGGCAGCATGTAGCGGATGAACCGCTGCAGGCCGAACTGCTGGCGGTACTTTACCAGCAGCAGGTTCGCAGTGGTGTTGGTCATCAGGTACGCGGCGGTCAGCATCGCGCTCTGGTCGATATCGAGGCCCAACGTGCCTTGCGCGAAGTTGAGGTTCACCGTGACCAGCGCGTTGCCCAGGCCTCCGGTGATGCCGATCAGGATGCCAATCGCCAGATAGCCCGCGCGCCGCGCTGCGGGATGATCGGGGTTGGCGGGCGAGCCCGGCATCGTCGGACGTTCGTGCGGGGCGAACTGGTACTCCGGCGCCGCTGATGCCCGCTGGGGAAAGAGCCTCATCGCGTATGGCCGGCAGGCGCGAACCGTTGCCTAGCCTTGGGTTCGCGTTGGCACGTCATGAGTGGGGGGATACCCTTTTGGACATGAACGGGCAATGCTTGCCGGTGAGCTGGCGCTATGCCGCCTTCCCCCTCCACCACTCGCTTCGCGAGCGGTTCCCCTCGCCATCGCTGCGCGACAGGGAGGAACTGGAAAGGGTCGCTGACTTCCTCCCTGTTCTGCGAAGCTGAATGGTGAGGGGGACCGCCGCCGAAGGCGGTGGGGGCAGCACCCTCTCCTCTCGAAAAGACGCTAGCGATCAACCCCAGGCACAACCACGTCCCGCCGCAACGCCGGCCTCGGCCGCAGCCACATCCCCAGCGCCGCGACCGACCGCGTGATCAGCGCATTGTCTGCCATCCACGCATGATATGCACGGTACTTGGCATCCTCCGCCAGCAAATGCGCTTCCTCGGTCCGCGCGCGCCACAAATAGATCGCGCTCACCAGCGCCAGCAGCACGGTGTTGCGGATGGCGTCGGTGTACGACCCGTTGGTCACCAGGAACGGCATGACCGAGCACCACCAGAAGAGGTTCTTCGACAAGTAGGCCGGATGCCGCGTGAAACAATAAGGCCCGTTGGTCACGACCCCGCGATACGTCAGGTTGGAAAACCGGATGCCGAACGCGAAGGTCGCCCAGGCGTAGACGCCGGTGAGGAACACCAGCAGCCCCGCCCAGATCCACAGCAGCGGCGTGCTGCCGCCCAGCCAGCGCCCCCAATCGGCGGTGGCGACGGTATAGTTCAACACGTCGGCCCGCCCCATCGTGCCCCAGACCAGCGGCGGATAGCACAGCAGCGCCGCGACCCAGCCGGCCAGCAGGGGATTGCCGCTACGAATATGCGCGTCGAGCGGCCGAAAGGTCAGCAGATAGCCCACGGTGCCGATCTGCACGTCGATGAGGAACAGCGTCTCGGTCAGGCTCTGGCCCAGGCGCGCGGGATCGTGCAGCAGCGCGGCGTAGTCGTTGGTTACGACCAGCGCAAAGCCCGGCGGTAGGATCGAGATCATGAAAGCGCCGAAAAAGCCCTTGATAGCCCAGGCCCGCCAGTGCCGCTTCACCTGATCGGGCTCCCACGCCTCGCGCCCGATCAGCAGCGCGCCGAAGTGCCAGGCGCCATCGCGTGGGTTCACCAGATAGCGGTCCAGCCAGAGCACGTAGGGGATGGACAGCAGGAACAGCGGCAGCGCGAACGCACCGATCACCTCCATCGCGAACAGGTACTGCCCGCTCCAGTACCAGCGAGCGATGCAATAGAAAATGCCGATGCCGGCCCAGGTCGCCCAAAGCCCCGCGAGCTTGGTGATCGACACGTCCAGCGTATCGCGCAAGCGGCGCGGGCCGGTCCAGTCGATGCCGGTGGAGGGACGGCGGTGGACCTTGTCGACCAGCAGCGACCAGGCGATCATCGGGCCGCTGGTGAACAGCAGCGTCATGACCGCCGCGTAAGGCCCGGACATCGGCTCGCGCGGGCCGGGGATCGACAACGCCTCGGCGATGAAGGCCCAGTGGCGACAGATCATGACCCACGCGAACAGCCCGGCCACGCCGACCAGGCCGACGCTGGCGGAGACATCACTTTGCGGGCGTTGCGGGACGCTGCTCATGGCGCGGGCTTAACCGGGAAAGGTTAAGGGGCGCGAAACGCCTACTGGTCCTGCAACTTCGATCCTCCCCTTGCAGGGAGGATCGTGCATCAGCGATACGCGGTGATCGTGCCGCTGTCGTCCAGCACGTAGAGCGTCTGGTTGGCCACAACCGGCGCCAGCGAAACCGCTCCCTTGAACTTGCCGTACTGTGTCAGGGTGCCTTCCGACGGGTCGGCGTAGGCAAGCTCACCCTCAGAATTGGCGACCCACAGACGGTTGCCGGCAAGGACTGGGCCGACCCAGAACACCGGCCCCTTGCGCTTCTTCTCGTTCTTGTAGCGCTCCAGCTGGTTGAGCCAACGCACCTTGCCGGTGCCGCGCGTAATCGCGAGCAGTTGCGCATGATCGGTCAGCGTGAACACCCAGTCACCTGCCACTGCCGGGGTCGAGATGCCTGCGAGGTTGAGCTCCCAGATCCGCTGGCCGGTAGTGAGTTCGTACGCGGCCATGCGCCCGCCTTGGCCGAGCGCGAAGACGCGGCCCCGGTCGATGATCGGGTCGGCGTCGACGTCGGTTAGGCTGCCCACTTCGGTGGAGATCGAGGTGCGCGCGAGCGCGTCAGACCACAACTGGCGGCCGTTCTCGTAGCGGTAGGCGACCAGTTCGCCCGAGGAGTAGCCCGAAACCACGGTGCCCTGCCCAGCCGCCGGCGCGGCGACCCCGAACACGCCCGACTGTGTGACCGACGCGGACTGGCTCCACAGCTGCTTGCCGTCGGCGGCGTCGAGCGAGACGATCTGGTTGTCCTGCGTCATGACGTAGACGGCGTTGAAGCCGATCGTCGGCGATCCGCGCAGCGGGCCGGCGGGGCGCACCTTCCACTTCTGCACGCCATCGCTGGCGTTCAAGGCCGCGACTTCGCCCAAGCCGGTCGTAACGAAGACGGTGCCGGAATCGACGCTGACGCCGCCACCGAAGATCGCCTTGGTATCGCCCGCGACGTCGAAGTTCTTGCTCCACACCTTGCCGCCCGTATCGGCGTTGAAGGCGCTAACGACGCCGCTGGTATCCATGACGTAGAGCAGCCCGCCGCCGATGACGGGGGCGGCCGCAAGGCGGCGCTTGTTGCTGGCGCCGGCGACCCGCGCCGTCCAGATCCGGGCCGGCGAGGCGCCGAGCGCCAGGTGGCCATAGGCCTTGTTGGCCGTGCCGCCGCCCTGTGCCCACTCGGTGTTGGCTTCGGCCGGGGGCAGGATCACCGAGACGCCGGCGAGTTCGGGATCGACTTTCGCGCCCGATTCGATGCGCGAGAGGATCGGCACCCGCTCACCCACGGTCGGGGTCTTGGGGCCGCCGTTCTTGCCCTTGAAGATGCCGCAACCCGAGAGCCCCAGCGACAGCGCCACCAGCGCGGGGATGACCAGGCGCGCGCGTGTACGGGTCGAAATCATGTCGTCAGCCTTTGCAGCCACGTTCTTATTCTCCACCGGCATCGGCGCCGTCCGGCCCGGCCGCAGTCACGACATCGTCGATCGCGTCATAGCCCAGCTGACCCGCCAGCTGGCGCACTCGCGCCCGCAACGCGTCGGGCTGGGTCCTGTCCTTGGCGATCTTTACGAAAAGCGGACCGGCCTGCTTGACCTTGCCCTGCTTGAGGTAGGCCACGCCCACCATCTCGCCGGCGATGCCGAACCACGGATTGCCGGGCTGCGACAGCGCGGACAAGCGGTCGATCACCGTCTGGGGCGGCAGCTTGTCATAAGCGGCGGCGATTTCGCGCACGGTGGCGAGATCGCGCAGCGGCTGCGGCGTGGCGCTGTCCTGCGCCACCTTGGAGTACAGCTTGGCCGCGTCGTCGCCCTTGCCCTTTTCCAGCAAGGCGCCGGCCTGGGCCAGCTGCGCCATCGTCGCCGCCCCGCCCGAGCCGGTCGCGATCGGCGCTAGCTTGGCCTGGGCCCCCGCGGCGTTGCCGGCGTCGAGATCATCGAGCGCGAGGATCAACTGCTCGGACGCGGTCTCGGCCTCGGCCTTCTGGCGGTGCTGCCAATAGAGGAAGCCCGCCAGCGCCAGCAGCGCGATCACGATCGCCGCCAGCAGCGGCTTGCCATAGCGCAGCAGGAACGTCTCGACCTGATCCTTGCGCATCGCGTCGTCGACTTCGCGCATGAACACGCCGCTCTGCTCCGCTTGACGGCGGGCGGCGGCAGGGTTGGTCACAGGGGTCTGCGGGGGCACGGCCAAGGCTGGGCGCTTTCATGGGGTAACGGGACGATCCGGCCGCTGTTTAGCGGATGAGCGCCGCAATTCAACGGTGATGATCGGTGGCGCCTTGCGGCTGAAGCGTGGGTGAACGTGGGTCTCAGGGAAACGACGCCGCACCCAGCGCCCGGGCATAGACCCGCGCATAGGCGGAAATCATCGCCTTTTCATCGTATTGCGCCAAGGCATAGGCGCGGTTGGCGGCACCGATCCTGCGGCGTAAGGGCTCATCGGCAGCGAGCCGCGCCATCGCCTGTGCCAGATCGGCATCGTCGTGCGGGGCGCAGATGAAGTCGCGGTTCTCAGGCGCGACCATCCCGGCGACATCGCCAACGGCAGGCGAGGCGATCGGCAAGCCCGCGGTCATGGCCTCAACGACGGAGATGGGAAACTGCTCGCTATCGGAGGACAGTGCGAACACGTCGAACAGGCCTACCGCCTTGGCCGGATCCGGCGCGAAGCCGGGCAAGTGGACGCGGTGGGCGACGCCGCTTTCGTGCGCCTGTGCTTTGATCGCGTCGCGCTCCGGCCCGTCGCCAAGGATCACCAGTTGCCAGGGTTCGGGCAGGCCGGCGAAGGCGCGCACCAGGCGCGGCAGGTTCTTCACCGCGCGCAGCCCCGCCAGCGTGCCGACCCATAGCTCGCCCGGTCGCTTGACGATGCGTGGCAGCGCGTCAGCCCTGGGTTTTTTCGCATAGGCACCCAGCGCGATGCCGTTGGGGATCAGGTGGACGCGCCCGCGCGGCTGCTGCCAGGGGCCGAGCGCGACCGCCTCCAACTGGCGCGAGGGCACCACCAGCGCCGAAGCCCGGTAAAGCGCCAGGCGACGGTACCAGTTGCGGCCGGTCTTGAGCTTGTCCGCCTCGTCCTCGTTGAAGCCGTCCTCGTGATGCACCAGCGGCGGCAGCTTGAGGAAGTCGCGAAACAGCGTGTGCGCCATCACCGCATCCATCGCGCCCCAGTTGTAGGTCAGCACCAGGTCATAAGGCTTCATCGCGGCGGCAAGGCGCTGCAGCCGGCCTGGAGTCGGTCGGCCCGAAAGGCTGGGAAAGTCGGTGGGGTAGCCCACCCGGACGCCACGCTCGATCGCGGCGACGGCGGCCATGGCGCCGGGCACGGCCGAGACCACGTCATGCTCAGGCCCGCGCCCGAACGCGTTCATCAGCCGCGCCGCGCGCAGTTCCTTGCCGCCGCGATCGAAGCTGGAATGAAGGTGGAGGATGCGCAAAAGGCGTCAGCCGATCCGCGCCAGCAAGCGGTCGATCGCGGCGAACGCCTCCGGCTCGCACAGCGTCGGTGCATGGCCGACATCGGGGATCGTCACCGCTTCTGCCTCCGGCAAGCGCTCCAGCATCTTGGCGAGCGTCTGGGTGCTCAGCAAGTCCGACAGCGCCCCGCGCACGATCAGCACCGGCTTGCCGCGCAAGGCTTCGAGCGCCGGCCACATGTCCGCCTGCGCCGCCGCCGGATCGAGCTGCGCGAAGGGCTCGGCGATCTTCATGTCATAGTCGAAGACGATGCGCGCGTTGCTGGACAGGGTCATCACCCGCTTGGCCGCGGCGATCCAGAACGGCAGGTCACGGTTGGGATGCGCCGCGCCGTGCATCTCCTCCAGCCCGCGCGCGGCGTGCACCCAAGTCGGAAAGCTGCGTCCCTGCCCGACGTAGTCCTTGATCCGCTCAAGCCCGGCGGGCTCCAGGTAAGGCCCGACGTCGTTGATCACCGCCGCCGCGATGCGTTCCGGGTTCTGCAGCGCCATTAGCATCGTCATCAGGCCGCCCAGTGAAGTGCCGACAGAAACGAAACGGTCGATCCCTTGCTCGTCGAGCAAGGCGGTGACATCCTCGACATATTGCAGCGGGTTGTAGCTGGCGGCCTCGCGAGCATATTCGCTCTCGCCCCGCCCACGCATTTCCGGGCACAGCACGCGCCAGTCGGGCGAGAGGCGCTCGGCCAGCGGCTCAAAGTCGCGCGCGTTGCGGGTCAGCCCGTGCAGGCACACGATCGGCGGTGGAGCGTAGAGCCCCAGATCGGCCCGCCCTGCATAGTCGCGATAGTGCAGCTTCAACCCGTCCCGGCTGGACCAGAACCGATCTTCGTATCGCGTCATGACCGTCTCGGCGCCCTTGCTCGATCGCCCGGCTTGATCGGCGGGCGCCTGGTTGCCACTATCGCCTGATGAGACGCGAACCGCAAGCGAGTGCCTCGTCCCGGGACTGAAGTGGTTAATCCTACGCGCGTTAGCACCCCGGTAACATGCCGCGTGCCATAGCGAGGCCGGCCTGAAAGCGAACGCAATAACGGAACATCAACCCTAATGGACGGCGTCACGACGCGAGAGGCACAAGCAAGCCAGGCACCGGGCCTTCCCCGGGCTGCGGCCGCGCCTGAGCTCGTGTCCTACGAGCCGGCGACTGGCGCCGAGCTGTGGCGCGGGGCAATCGGCGATGTCGACGAATGTGTCGCTCGTGCCCGTCGCGCCATGCCGACCTGGGCCGGGCAGCCGCTATCGACTCGCATGGAGCTGGTCCGCCGCTTCGCTAACGAAGTGCGCAAGGACGCCGAGCCCCTTGCGACCTTGATCGCGCGAGAGACCGGCAAGCCCTTGTGGGAGGCCCGCACCGAAGTCGAGAGCGTGATCGCCAAGGTCGAACTTTCGATCCGCGCCTATGCCGACCGCACATCGCAGCGCAAACTCGACAGCGCGCTGCAGGGGACGATGGCGGTGCGCCACAAGCCGCATGGCCTGCTGGCGGTGCTGGGGCCGTTCAACTTTCCCGCGCATCTGCCCTGCGCCCACATCATCCCGGCGCTGATCGCAGGCAACGTCGTGATCTTCAAGCCAAGCGAGAAGGCACCCGCCACCGCCGAAATGCTCGCAGGCTGCTTTCATCGCGCCGGCATCCCCAAGACGGTGATCCAGGTCTGCATCGGCGGCCCTGCGCAAGGCCAGCAGCTGGTGGTGCACGATGGCGTCGATGGGGTGCTGTTCACCGGCTCCGCCAACACCGGCATCGCCATCAACCGCAAGCTCGCGATGCGGCCCGACAAGCTGGTCGCGCTGGAGATGGGCGGCAACAACCCGCTGGTGGTGTGGGACACGCCCAAGCTGACCGACGCCGCCGCGATCGTCGTCCAATCCGCCTTTGCGTCGGCCGGGCAGCGCTGCACCGCCGCGCGCAGGCTGATCGTCAAGTCGACGATGTACGATGCGCTGATCGCGGAAGTGAAGGCGCTGGCCGACCGCATCATCGTCGGCGCGCCGTTCGATTCGCCCGCGCCGTTCATGGGCCCGATGATCGACAATGCCGCCGCCGACGGCTTGAGCGAGAGCTTCGTCTATCTGCTCAGCCACGGCGGCCGCGCGATCAAGCATCTGGTCCGGCCCGACGAATC